>Ga0209358_10000007_pt1 | contig 322608 bp, 301 predicted proteins | sample LauGreFa1BDMLBSN_2_FD_187574 | JGI IMG/M metagenome (GOLD analysis project Ga0209358, IMG submission 187574) | Freshwater lake microbial communities from Lake Michigan, USA - Fa13.BD.MLB.SN (SPAdes) (version 2) | ecosystem: Environmental > Aquatic > Freshwater > Lake | place: Lake Michigan... | reverse complement strand
AGATCCGGTAGATCCAGTAGGTCCTGTAGATCCAGTAGGTCCTGTAGATCCAGTAGGTCCTGTAGATCCAGTAGGTCCAGTAGGTCCCGTTCTACCAGTTGCACCTGTTACACCAGTAGGTCCTGTAAAACCAGTAGATCCGGTAGATCCAGTAGGTCCTGTAGATCCAGTAGATCCAGTAGGTCCGGTAGATCCAGTAGGTCCTGTAAAACCAGTAGGGCCTGTTGCACCTGTGACACCAGTAGGTCCTGTAGATCCAGTTGCACCTGTACTAGCCGCAGTACCGGGTATTCCTTGAGGCCCAGTAGGTCCTGTAGGCCCAGTAGATCCAGTTGCACCAGTAGGTCCTGTAGGCCCAGTATGTCCAGTAGGTCCTGTAGGCCCAGTAGATCCAGTTGCACCAGTAGGTCCTGTAGGCCCAGTAGATCCAGTTGCACCAGTAGGTCCTGTAGGCCCAGTATGTCCAGTAGGTCCTGTAGGCCCAGTAGATCCAGTTGCACCAGTAGGTCCTGTAGGCCCAGTATGTCCAGTAGGTCCTGTCTTACCAGTTGCACCTGTTACACCAGTAGGTCCTGTAGGCCCAGTAGGTCCTGTCTTACCAGTTGCACCTGTTACACCAGTAGGTCCTGTTACACCAGTAGGTCCTGTTACACCAGTAGGTCCTGTTACACCCGTAGGTCCTGTCTTACCAGTTGCACCTGTGACACCAGTAGGTCCTGTTACACCAGTAGGTCCTGTTGCACCTGTGTCACCAGTATGTCCTGTAGATCCAGTTGCACCTGTACTAGCCGCAGTACCTGGTATTCCTTGAGGCCCAGTAGGTCCTGTAGGCCCAGTAGATCCAGTAGAACCTGTCCTACCAGTTGCACCTGTGACACCAGTAGGTCCTGTTGCACCTGTAGATCCGGTAGATCCAGTAGGTCCTGTAGGCCCAGTAGATCCAGTAGGCCCAGTATGTCCTGTAGGTCCAGTAGGCCCAGTAGGCCCGGTATGTCCTGTAGGCCCAGTAGGTCCTGTCTTACCAGTCGCACCTGTGACACCAGTAGGTCCTGTTACACCTGTTGTACCTGTAGGTCCGATAGATCCAGTAGGTCCGGTTTCGCCTGTGACGCCAGTAGGACCTGTAAAACCTGTAGAACCCGTAGGTCCTGTAACACCAGTAGGTCCTGTAAAACCCATAGGTCCTGTTGCACCAGTAGGTCCTGTCCTACCAGTTGCACCTGTGACACCAGTAGGTCCTGTAAAACCAGTTGCACCTGTAGGTCCGATAGATCCTGTAAAACCAGTTGCACCCGTAGGTCCAGTTGCACCTGTACTAGCAGCCGTACCTGGTATTCCTTGGGGTCCAGTAGGTCCAGTTGCACCAGTGGCACCAGTAGGTCCTGTAGCACCAGTACTAAAAGCATTACCTGGCGCTCCTTGAGGTCCGGTAGGTCCGGTAGGTCCGGTTTTACCATTTTCATAATGACCACCACCGCATCCACCACCACATCCACTTATTTTATGCATTCCAAAATCAACCATTTATTCATATTAGTTAATTTATTTCAAAAAATTAAATCAACTTTTGATTCAAATGAAAAATGAAAATGAAATAATAATGTGAAAAGTGCAATCTGTATAAGAAAATGACTAGCAAAATTACACAGAAAACATATGACGATTTTATTTCTTCTAATTGGACAGTAATAAATATAGGTCCGTTTTACATTTCTGGAAAATCTGGCACAGTTCGTCTTGAAAAGCTTTCTTCTGAGTTTGAGTTTAAATTTACGTGGTTTCGTAATAATACAAGCAGATATGTCGAATATTGTATTGCTCATTATGATAAACATTATCATATAACTTTTCTCTTCTCAACGTTTAATGATTTATCTAAAAATATTGATAAGCAACATGTATGTTTGCACCATTCACTTTGCCAAGATAAATGTTCTGCACATCTAATTACAAGCCCAATCGATAAATGCGCGATATGTCTAAAAGACGAACAAATGCATATGTTTGAGGAAACAAAATGTGAGCATCGGTTTTGCTTAGAGTGTTTAGACACATATGTTAAAAGCAAACTAAATTATACAGATGATGACAACGAGCACGTAATGGATGGAGGAATTCCATGTCCTGTATGTCGAAGAGATTTACAATTGTGTTATGATTGTGAATACCCGAGATTTAATTGTATCTGCAAATAAAAAGGAATTGTAATATTTTGAATATTACAATTATTTTACAAATTTTATATTTCATAGGAAGAAATTTTTTTGAGCAATTATTCGAAGGAGGAGGGCTGAAAAAAAGAATAATTTTTGAGACCGATCCTTTTGGAGGACCTCCATCTCTCTCAAGATTTTGAGTTATGTGAAATGGAAAGTGATATTGAACTTTCATATTATTAGACTCAAAAATTCAGTAAAATATTTTTCATACTAGATAAAATTAGAAATAATTTCTATTCTTACTTATATAAATAGAAATTTTAACTAAATGGAATGCGAACACTGTCATAATGTGTTAACAACATTATCTTCACTAAAATTACATCAAAAGACTGCAAAATACTGTCTTGCTAAACAAAATAAAATAGTAGAAGAATATAGATGTACTTTTTGCAATACATCTTTTACACTAAAATCTTCATTGCATAAACATTTAAGAATATGCAAGTCAAATACACCACTTATTCAAGAACAACTACATGAACTTGATATCCTTAAAAAGGAATTAGAATTATCTCTTTTACGTGAGAAAGAAATTGAAAAAATACGTTTTGAATTTGATAAAAAATTGTCTGATAAAGATATGATTATTTCTGAACAGAAAATAATTATAAAAGAATTACAAGAAAATTATAAGAAGCATATAGAAATGCAGAACAAAGATTTGACTGACAGAATACAATCTCTTGCTGAGAAAGCTATTGCCAAACCATCAATTATTAATAAAAACATAACTACTACAAACCAAGTAATAAATAATATGATGCCTATAACAGACGAACATCTACAAGAGCACATACAAAATCTAAATCCTGTTCATGTTCAGAATGGAGCTTCTGGGTATGCAAAGTATGCGCTCGAATATCCATTGAAAGATATGATTGTATGTACTGATTTTCAGAGAAGGAGTTGCAAATACAAGGACGAAAATGGAAATGTTATATCTGATCCAGAAATGACAAAAATAACAAAAAGATTGTTTTCTGCTATTAAAGACCGAAATGAGGAGTTAATTAACGAGTATTCGGCAGAATTACAAGCAAAATGGAAAACTCTAAACGCATCAGGTCCTTCTGAAATGAATGAGGAAGAAATGGTTGATTTTTCCACGAAAACAAATGAGGCTTTAGAATTTGTAATGAATGTATTATCTCAAAAGAGGCAGGTGAATGAGATGGCAGATGGTATGAGACCAGAATTATTTTACGGCTTTGTTAGGGAGTTAGCAGCAGGTTGTTATCGTGCAGATAAGTAATTTAGATAATGTAACTACATATAAGAAGACAAAAATAGGAAAGTTTATCATTTATAGTATAAATAAAATTACAATAAACTTTTTATTCTGATGTAATTTCATCAAGTTTGCTTTTTATCTCCTTAATTACATCAGCATACGAAGAACCTTCCATAAGATCAGGTATATATTCTAATATTTCTAAATCCATATACTCATTGACAATCAAAAAAGTTCTTATTTCTTCTGATGTTCTTCCTGTTTTTTTCATTTCATATTCAGATTCTTGTATACTTACATATTTATATCTTCTTTTTGCCTCCTTGACTGCTTGAGCATATGAAGAACCTGCAATAAGATCTGGTATATCTTCTGCATAGGATTCCATATAATTATTGTCATTCATAAACTTTCTTATTTCTTCTGATGTTCTTCCTGTTTTTTTCATTTCAGATTTAGATTCTGGTACAAATACATATTCTGGAGCAGAAAGTCTGCCAGTAAAATATTTATAATCAAGACATAACCTTACAATTGATTTCCAAATACCCCCTTTTTGATGTTCATACTTTTCTACAAAATTTTCTAGCACCTTTCTTAGAGCATAATTTGGAACAATGTAATTGTCTATAAGAATGTCGCTTACAGGACAAATTTCATTAGTTAAAAGCCAATTCAATATTGCATGCCTTTCAAAAGTATGACCAGAACTACACGTAACTGGATCTTTGAATACTTCATTTGTCATAGGACAAATTAATTCTTCGTGAATTTGAGACATAGCTTTTGACGCTTCTACTTCTCTCATATTTACACCAAAAAGTTCTCGTATAGATCTTACCGTTGCAAAAGAACTATCATCTCTTTTAATTCTACTAAAAGCGGTTTTTTCAGCTTTTTCTGCAAGTTGTTTACGTTCTGTTTGTTCAATATATAAAATAATTTTTTCAATTGGAACATTTGCTTTATCAGCAAGGTATTGTAAACTCTCATTACAAATACTGTCGGTACTAAGTTTAAGTCTACGTGCTACTTTATCAAAAAGATTTTGTCTTCTACAAGCTTCTTCTTGAGCTTCTTCGTCATATTTTTGATCAACGAGCTCTTGATAAGTCATTGTTAATATTTCTTTGAGTTCTGTTGGTTCTTCTGGATAACCAATATATTTGTATACAGGTTTTTCGTCATCCAGAAGAATCCATCCTTTAGGAAGTCCTTCCTTAACACCCCATTGTTTTTTACCTGTTATTTTATTTTGATAGTAGTATTTACCAAAAGAAGAACTTTTTTTCCTTGAAAAATAATCCATTTATTATTAATCTTAATTAAAATAATTAAATTAAAATAATTAAATTAAAATAATTAATTATAATTTAAGGTATTTTTCTTAGTAATTTTATAGTATAAAATTTAGAAATGATTTTTTCTATCATTTATAGTATAAAAAATAGAAATTAAATGGATCGATCCTCTTATTTTATTAAGGGTAGAGCTATGTTTGGAAGCTTTCCAACACAAGAAGCAGTAGAAGAGCTCGAAAAAGAAGGTGTAAGGTTTTTTATAAATCTGACGCACGATGATGAGAACAAAATCACCCCTTACGTAACACAATACACGCAAATATGCTTTCCTATCATTGACAGACAGGTACCTAAGGACTGGCAAGAATTCGCTCGGTTTATACTCAAAATTTCTGATATCATTTCCTCTCTAAAACCGAATCAGCTTGTTTACCTACACTGTAAGGGCGGACATGGAAGATCTGGCGTTGTAGTTGCGTGTTTGTTTTGTCATATGTTTGGAATGAGTCCAGAACATGCGCTAGAGCAGACTACAAAGTCTCATAGCAAGCGTAGCGTTATGAGAGATAAATGGCGTAAGCTTGGATCGCCGCAAACGTATTATCAAAAAAATTTTGTCCATAAATTTTTCGAGCCTTTAATATTCTACAGAGCTTACAAGAGTGGTCCTACAGCGGGGTTTTCTAATTTTACTAATCATCCAGTAAAGATAGAAGGTCTAGGTTCTTTTCCAAACTCCGAATCAGCGATTCAAGCATATAAAAATCCAACAGACAAAGAATACGTAGAAAGACAAGAAAATTCGCGTAGTCCAATTGCCGCCAAATCATTAGGTCGCAAAACCGAGTTAAGAAAAGACTGGTCGTATGTGTGTGATAAATTGATGTACAATGTAGTCGAATCTAAATTTAAACAAAATCCAGAGTTAAAGGAAAATTTGGTTAGAACTGGTCTACGACCAATCATTCAACACAACAGAGGTGATTATTTTTGGGGTGATGGCGGAGATGGTACTGGTCGTAACAAGTTAGGTAAAATACTTACCAATCTTAGAGAATCTTTTTATCGAGAAGATTGATGATAGGTGTTATTATTTTTACACTTTTTAGCTATAATAAAAAAAAATTATTATAGCTACTTAAAATTATATTTACGACTAATAAATGTCCAACGCAAGGTACATAGAAATAGATTCTACATATCGTAACAGAAAAGAATGGCCTAACCCAGCCGAATTTGAAGTTCTTATTTCACAATCTGGTAGAAAAGATAGGTTTCAAGCACGGGATCCAGTAAGCTTAGCATCACCTTTAACTTTTTCATGGGTTGGTAATTCATTTATTGCAACTGGTGGACCAATAATTATATCAACAGCGCAATTTACTTCAGGTATTCTAACATCAGGAGACTATAGAACAACTTTAATACTTACTTCATCTAACCCTTCTTCTAACCCTTTTCAAACTATTGAAAATTATTATGTAGGTGCCATAGCTGTCAATACTACAACAAATATGGCAAGTCGTATTATTTCTTATACGTGGCTTCAAGAAACTCCAACAACTATTAAAGCAGAAATTAAAATCGAAAGTTCTATTATTACAGATCCATCACAAACAAATATAATAATGATCACTGATCCAAGTGATATCAGTGATCCTGAGAATTCTTTCATCTTTATTCCAAACGGTCGATCTGGTTTTAATGCATACCCAAATTATATTTTGTGGAACGAAACTCGGCAAAATTATTCACCTATCTTATCTTACGATACAAACACTAAATTAGTAAAAGTAAACACAGATGGATTGTCGTGGTCTCTATCTGATACATTTTCTATTAGAAAAGAAGCTCCGTTATTTGGTCAACTGAACAATCAAATAAATGAAGATTCTTCAACAATCTTTTCTTTACCATCTAATTTTTCGTTAGATTATGATGCATATAAAAATTTTTATATCAAAGTTGGAAATGAAATAGGGTTAATTACTCAATATGTTACATTAAGTGGCAAAGCGGTTGGTGGAGACTGGACTCATATTATACTTCCAAGTAATGCTTCTAATATCAATGGTTTTTATAACAATATGTATATCGAAATAAAAGGAACAATAAATGATGTTAGAAAAATCATATCATACACTGTTACCGGAAATGAACCTAATATAGTACGTACAGTTGAATTTAGTTCTATACTACCATCGGACTACGTGGAAGAAGGGGATGCATTTACTTTGCGAAATGGTGTTGTAAACAATGCATTTACAGAGCCATTTACAAACGGTGCTAATTATGAAATACTACCATTCTCTTACGATAATCACAATCCTTTTGTGTATACTGGAAGTATAACATCTCAACAAGAAATTACTTGTTATCAAATAGAATTATTAGATCTTATTTTACCTAACAAGATTTTAAATTGCGGTTTTGGAAGCAGAATTGCTTTCTATCCTTATATATACGTAGAAGTGACAAATATTTCAGGATCAAGTTCTGGAATGAAGAACTCTATTTATTCAAATAATCCAAATGCAACAAGCGCTGTGTTTAGAGTACCTATTTATGATGTACAAAATCCAATTGCTTCTGCATTTGTAAAACTTGATGGCGATGGAATGGTTCAAACTCTTAAATTTAAAACAAATGATAATATTTTCTTTTCAGTACGACTTCCAAATGGTGAACTTTTTAAGACACTTGAACAGGAGAGATATTCTCCTCAGCAACCTAATCCAGACATTCAAATAAGTGCTCTCTTTGGGTTTAAGAGACTTTAAATATATTATTTTCTGTATCTTATTAAAACAACACATTATATGTGTTATTTTATTGTGAATAAAATCTTACTTCAACTTTAGTCCATTCCGAAGTATTTGTTTTACAATCTTTTGTTAGATCTTCCCAAAATACAGGTATTTTAAAAATCAGACAATGGATTACGTATAATTATAGGTATAGAGTCTAATAATAATGATTCCTATACACGATAGCAATCGTAACCAGATATCATCTTATACTTTTTAAAATCAATTCTATTAATCACATTTTAAATTAATTTGTCATCAAAAAATTTGGGCAATGTGGAATAGTTAATACCAAAATTGGTATTAACTACTCAGAATAAGTATTGTCTACCGAATTAATTTTATACCTGAAATATACTGATTTTCTCGAGTAAAAGAAACACACAAAACACCAGAATCAAACCCTGGAAGTTGTTTTAGATCACGTGCAACCTTATATGTACCAAGATAATCGTGTTCTATTACATCACCTTTCAAACCATGTCCTAATGTACAGCATATGATAGGCTGCAATGGTTGTGAACGTACGCCAAGAATTTTATGGTGTCCATCAAGCAAAAAGTTAACTACTTGAATGTATATAGAACGATTGGATGAAATGTCTTTTGGATATACCCATTTATTCTCTTTTGAATCTAAACTCCTAATAGGATGTGTAGAAGTCAATGAAAATCCATCAATATCTACCATTTCAAATAGACCTGTCGAAAAAGTTACACATAGAACAGTTGCGAGTCGATTGTCTCCACAAGAAACAAGGTCTCCTTTTCTCACGTGTCCTACAAGCTTTACACTCCCATCTGCCATCAAAATAGATGAATAAGGATGGAAACAACTACCTGAATAGTATCTATTTTCATATGTTGCTGTATCAATAATCGGTGTTAGTGTTGTGTTAGATGTGTATGTATTAGTGCTGATGTTAGATATTTTCTTTGGTATAGGAGGCATCGCCAAAAAGATCTTTTCACAATGAGTCTGTAAATCTGTAAAAGTTTTAGATGCAAAGTGTTGTATAGCATTATCACGAAAATTATTAACAATTTCACGCTTTGTCGCGTGTAGATACGAACGAAGATAATGCAAACCCCATGCTGCACACCATTTTTCCTTTTCTACAGCTTTTCGTAGTTCACCGTCAACGTCTGCAAGGCACCCCTGAATGTAAGGATGTTCTGAACTATTCATTTCATTTCTCGTGCGAAAATTGGCAAATTGTATAGTGCAATACGGCAAAGAGACAGTAGGTGATGTAGTTTGAATTTTTTCAATATTATGCTCAATCGTTTCTGTAAGATCCAATTTTGCTAAACATTGCAATACTGTTTTCTTATCTTCAATCACATTTGTCAAATCCACTTGTGTCACTACATGAGTTAAACCATTAAAGAAAGATACTTCTAGTTTGTCTATGTCATGACAAATTGGATGAGTCCTATTTTGACCAACACAAATAGATCCAATATTAGTTCTTGATACACTACCATCTTTCATCGTAGTGATCACACAAATGTTGTTACCATATGTTGTTATATCTGTTGCTAAACGGTTAATCATAATTGTTCCTGCTGTAGAAGATTCTGGAATATGAGAAAACGAGCCGTTTAGTCGTTCAGCCATATCAAACAACTCTCTGCTATCAAGTCTGCGCCCAAATCCGACCGTATTCATTGTTATAGTCTTACAAAACTCAGAATTATCTCTAATAAAACGGTCAAGCTCATACATATTTCCACGAAGAGGTTTGTTGGCACTTTCATCCATCCCATCAGTAAAAACCATTATTGTTTGGTTACATGGTTTGTTTTCCTGAACGGAATCTTTGAGAATATTAAGACCCATTTCAATACCAGACCATATTCTGGTTCCTCCGCCAGGAGTAATTAGTGCTAATTTAGACAAAAGATCTTCCTTTTTAAAACCGGTCATTTTATTCATTGGAAAGTATAACTTTGCATTCTCGTTAAAACATACTATAGCTACACTATCTTTGGGTCCAAGACATCCAACCATGACTTTGATGCAATGTATTATCAACATCAGAATAGAAATTCCATCACGTTCACTTTCTGGTAAATCAGGAGTTGCGTCAGAACTCATCGATCCAGAATAGTCAATCACAATAACAGTTTTTTGTGGAAGACTTTCTTCGTCTTCAGGAGCTGAAATGCATAATACGTTGCGAGATGTAATATTCTTATCATTTACAAGTTTTAGACTAAGCATTTTTGTTATTTTATTATTTAAATTCTTTTAAAATCAATTTCAATTTTAGGATTAGGTTTTTATTCTTAATGGTGTGATAAAAATTGATTTTTTAAATAAATACTCTAGAAAAATAATCAGATGAAATGATATTCATAAACTCTGTAGTTCAAAGAGCTTTCTTGAATCTACTTTCCACAAGACGTGGAAAAAGATCAAAATATGGCGCTGTTACACACATTCAGATTAGGCATAGAGCAAATTTTGATAGGTGCATAATCATGATTGCTTCTCATCATCCGCATATTTGGTCTTACGGGACAGGAAATTTACTTGTTGCTCCAACAATTCCTACTCCAGAAATACTAACAAAAGCAGCAGAGCGTGCAAACGAATGGCGTTCAGAATCTCTAAAAGAACATGATATCGATGTGATACCAGACGAAGGATTTGGATATTTCATTCGATACACTCTTGAATGTCGCGAACGATTGTCTTTGTATAAGATGTTTAGAAATTTTGGGTATGAAGCTACGTTGAACTTATTTGAACAACAATACGGATGTACACCGGATATATGTAAATATATTGATTGTGTCGCACCTCAACTTTATGATTTGATTTCAAATATTAAGGTAGTTCGTCAGAGAGGTAAGTATAGATACGGTGATGATAAGTTTAATCAAGGAAATTTAACAAATGAACAATCAAATTACGAGATTATAAAAGAATGCAATCAAAGACCAAATATTAAAGCGTTGAGAAAATTTATGGTCGACATTATAGAACTAGAATCTGTAACAGAGACACTTTCTACACTTGTTATTCCTGAAAATTTATTATATGCGGATAAGGAGTCAGAATGTGTAGTGTGCCTACAAGAAAAAGATGTTCTCATGTGGCCTTGTCATACATCACATGTAACTTGTGCGGAGTGCACTATTGAATTAGTATCTAGACGCGTTTCTTGCCCAATATGTCGTATGGCTCTTGAGTTCAGATATGGTAAGTGGTACATGAGAAAACCAACTTCAGACTAATTGTGATATCTTCATATTATATAATATGAAGATGAATTTGAAATGAAATATTTTTAATGAATGAATTTATTCACAAAATCTTTGACTTGTAAAATCTGAACACCTAATTCCTTTGCTTTTGCCGCTTTTCCAGAAGGTTCTGAATCAATAGATGCTACTACTAATATAGAAGTCTGTTTAGAAACAGTAGTTGTTACCTTTCCACCTCTTGCGACAATATCTTCCTCTAGTTTTTTATCTCGAAAACCTGATAAAACAATCTTCATATTGTGTAGATTACCGCATAAACTTTGTGGTACACTCTTTTCATTAAAAGTTGCAAATTGTCTCATATCAATTATGAATTGTTTTGCTTCTGCAAGATTATCTACAACTTTTTTAGAAGTGATATGAGAAAATCCGTCAACTTTAATTATACGCTCAAGTATATCTTCATTTTTCATAGTTCCACACACATCTAATAGATCTGGAAAATCATTCATTAAAGTTGTTATCTTTTTAGTACCTATTCCAATACCAAATACACCTGATGCTCCTAATGCTAAAGGCAATGATAAATCTTTTAACCCATTATGTATGTTATCCCACGAACGTTCTGCCATTTTCTTTCCAAAACCAGGAACTTTCTCAAAATCATTTTTTGAAGCCATTATAATCTTTAACAGTGTATCATAACCAGATTCATACAATTTTTGAACATTCTTTTCTCCAACGTGTTTTATTCCAACCTCTGCAAAAAAACTTGCTATTCTTTTTACAACCATTTCATCTTCATATTCATTCGTTTGAATGTCGACACCTGTTTCATTCCATGTGTAAGGTATTGTTGGCATATCAGGTTCTTTTGCATTTTTAACGACTCTAACTATGTAAGGAATTACATCACCTGAACGTGTTATTTCAATTACAGCATTCACTCCAATAGATTTTTCTACTATAAATTTAGCGTTAAAACCAGTTGCCCATGATATTGTAACTCCTCCTAATTGAACAGGTTCAATTTCAACTCTAGGTTTTAATATTCCCCACTTGCTCACGTTCCATTCAACACCTAATACTTTTGCAGAGATCAAATTATCAGCTAATCGCATCTTAAAAGCAAATGCATATTGTGGGTTTCCACTAGTATTTCTTTCATAAGAAGAATTAGGCTGAACAATAATACCATCTATTTCATATGTTGATATTTCTTTTGACCGAACGACAGTCTCCATTAAACTATCAATGCTAAAACTAGTAACTATTTCTCTCCAAACGGTTGTAAAACCAAGTTTGTCAAGATATTCTAATTGTTCAGATGGTTTAATAGTCTTTCCGACTGTAATCAATTCATACGCTACAAATTCAATATATTGAATTCCTTCTTTTACTGTCTTTGACCCAATAAGTCCTGTTACCATATTTCGAGGATTTGCATATTCATTTTCGTACTTTTTCTTAAAAACTCGATTTTTCATGATTAATTCACCTCTCACGGCCAGATCAACCTTTATTTTTTTTGGAATATTTTTCAAGTATTTTATCAAATAAGAGATATCTGCTCCAACGATACCATCACCTCTAGTGTAAATTTTCAAATTACCATCTTTTGAGATCAGAAGACAAGAAATACCATCTAGTTTATCCTCAATAACATATTCAGGAGCTTTATTAGATGTTAACCATCTTGTAATAGCCTTATCATCTTCAGGTTTAAATTTATTCATACTTCCAAGCCATAAAGGTAATTCTACTCGATTTTCATGATCTCTAATTTTAGCACCTGTTGGAATTGTGTAATGAGGGTCGCGAATACCTAGTGTTTCTTTAATTTCATCATATCTCCAATCATTCAGCCCTGAAGATTTTCCTGTATTATAATACAAATCGTCTGCATGCATTTTCACTTCATGAAGAACCGAAACAGACTCTGATAAAAGATATTTACTAAAATCTTTATCAGATAAACTTGAAATTTTAGCAATCAACTCAGTCATTTTAATATTTTTCTAATCATAGATTAAAAAAATCAAATTTTATTTAAAGTAGTTTACTATATTGTAAATATAATTGTTGGTTATATTAATATTAGAAATTGATTTTTTCGTCGAACAATATGATATAAGATAAAGAAATGAAAAATGTTATCATAACCAGAAGAGTATATCTGGATCCAAAATTTTTGGACTCAAATCTTATGGAACATCTTTTGAAGAGATGTTATGAATTATCAGTTGGTGAATGCACAAAAGAATATGGACATATTCTTGCTGTAAATAAGATAGTAAAAGTATTAGGTAATGAAGACACGATTTTCACAGTTCAATTTGAAGCTGAAACTTTGAAACCAAAAGTAGGTGATACACTTTCCGGTAAAGTATGTATGATATACAAGGACGGAATTTTTGTACAGGTGTCAGTTAAGCAAAAAATGTTAATTCCTGCAATTTCAATAAAAGGTTATACATATGACGATACTTCCCATACGTATTCTAGCGGAAAGAAAAAAATAACCGAAGGTGATAATATAGAAGCAATTGTAACAGCATCTCAATATAATAAGCAAAATTTTAGTTGTATCGGTAGTCTTGTTTAAAGAAAAAAAATCTATTAAAAAATGTCTGAAACAGATATTCTGTTAGAATTCAAATCGCAGTTACTTTCTTTTTTTGACGAATTGATTGGTCAATTTCCTAAGGAAGGAGATCTTGTTGTAGTTCGTCTATTTCTGGCAAACCAGATACCAATGCAAATTGTCATGGACGTTTTCAATCATAAAATAAACACAAATGATCAAGAGCTAAGGAAAATGGTTAAAGAACGAAATGAAGTTTTCTTTTTGGAACACAATATTTTTGATAATTTAGGTAAAGATAAAATAGTCCATTTTAAGAAACTGTGGCGTTCTGATTGTCTTGATGAACAAGATAAAAAAGTTATATGGAATTGGATAGATGCATTTATATACCTAGGTGATAAGTATACTAAAGCTATTAGTAACAAATAAATTTATTACTGATATTACAGTAATAAATTTAAAAATAAATCTTTTTTAATCTTAAATGTCTAATCCTTGTAGGCCAGAAAATATTAATGGATATGAACATCCGTCTGAACATGTCTATACTTCTCGAAATGGTGTATACAAAACCTTTACTGAAGGTCAAAAGTATCAAGAAGATTTTGGAAATGTAATTGTAGGAAAACAATATGCTGTAAGTAGTGATCTAAATAAAGATAAGTGTCCAGAATGTAAAGGAAATGCAATTAGAACTTGTCAATGTGGTTATAGTGATAAAACTTGCTCAAATGGGCATGTATGGTACACAGATCGCGATGGAAAACCTAAAAAAGGAAATCCTCATTAAAATTTTGTAAAAATCTTATACTATATTCAGTATAAGATATGTAATATTCTGAAATTTATTTACTTTGCGCCAACTCGTTTCACCTTTCGAACGACAGTCTTCTTTGGAGAAGGCTTCTTTACCTCAACGTTATCTTCTTCGCCAGATCCCAAGAGACTACCATCACCATCACCTCCGGTGTTATCTTCTACACCATCATCATCCAAAGCAAATGCTGCAGATTTATTTTCATTCATAGAGGCAAGAACCTTAGATCTTGCCTTAGGACGAGCAAGGAGACGCTTCATTCCCATCTTACTAGGCTCAACTACTGCCTCGTATAGCTTTACTTGCAAAGAAATTTTTGCACCAACAAAAATCGACTCAATCTTGACAGCGCCGCTTGCGTAGCAATGCTTGCCCATAAGATCACGAGCTTCTAGAATATTGTCGTTGGTGTCAAAAAACTGCGTGAGAAACTTGTCTTGCTTCTTCGAATAAATGAGCTTTGCGTACAAAGTCGGACCTCGTCCGGGAACATTTCGAAGACCGGGCTTACCCTTTTCATCAGTAAACTTCTCTTTTTTTATATAAAGTGGGTTAAAGCCACCCTTTGTCTTGGTCAAATCGGCGCGAGTCAAATCAAACAAATCGATTTCCTCCTTGTTTTCGATAAGATGATCCATACAACATTCGACAATTTCATTGAAAGTATCAACCCACGTCTTTTCGGCAGGAGTCGCGCCATCACGGCTCCATAGGCAAAGAGGAAAGGTAAAACCTGTAACATTACCTGTTTCTTGACTAGTATTCTCAGAAACACCAAACGAATATAGGCGTTCTGTTGGAATAATTAGCTCACCAACAGAACCATCCTCATTACGTGTGGAAATATTAATTCGCTTAAATTCAATCTTGACCTTGCTGTCTGGAATAGATCCAACAATAGGCTCGGAAAAGATCATTCTTTGCTTGGGATTATAACCCTGAGCGGGCGTCAATTGCGTGTTTTCATTGTCTGACATTTTGTTTTAATTTAATCTGCTATTTCCTTAAACTTATATTAACTTTTTTCAATTTTATTTTTACGGATTAATTCTAAATGCCGGTTGTTGATGTATCGGATATATGCTCTCTTCTTCAAAAATGGGCGGAAAGTAAGGCAGAGATTGCTGATTTGGAAAAGAAGATAGATAAGTATAAACGTCTTGCTAATCGTGTAATGGATCAGAAAGGAGATAATACTATTACTTCAACCGATTACAAACTATCACGAAAAGAAATATCTCGAACTACCATTGCAAAAAAGGATGTGCCTAAAGAAATTTGGAAAAAGTATGCACGTACTTGTACTTACACCGCATATTACTTGACTAAAAAAAAGTAGTCTTAATTGTTGTAAACGTTTACTAACCAATACTCATAGAATACAAAAGTGGATTTCTAAAATCATAAATATTAAAGTAATTATACACATATTAGTGTTGATTCGGATTCCTATGTATATTTCAAAAGTTTTATTAACACAATAGAAACTAAAGCGAGTGACTCTAAATGAATTAGTGAACTATCTTTGCAGTTATTTCGAGTATGTTAATTATTATTAAACGTAATTAATTATTTTTTATTCTTATATTATATAAAATAAATGAGTTCGGACGTAATAATGACCGATGCACATCGTAGATCAGATTTTTCTATAATCAAAAAAATTAAACAGAAAAAAAATAACCCGAATTTAATTGAAAATTTAACTAAATTTGGCGTCAACCAATACAATTACGAAACATTGTGTAGTGAATTATACAAAACTTATGATGTTAGCTTGATTGATAATCTACCAGATGACTTAATAGAAAAATTTAGGTCAGAGTTAGCAAACTGTTTTAAAATTTTCAGACCTGTTTTAGCTCGACTTATTATTAATTATTATAATAACAAAAAGCCAGAATTATTACTTCCAGCATTTCGTAAACCTGTTACTAAGTTTATTAGAGGACCTAGAACACTTACTATACAGTCGAGCAAACTTTTTAACATGCGTGTGTGTATATTTGGAGAAAGTCACAAACCAGGGAACTGTTTGATACACAATTCTACTGATCCTAATTATATGATGAATATAGAAGATTATCTAGAAATGTTATTAAAAAATACAGATAAATATCTTGAATATATTTTTGAAGTTCCATCAATGGGTAGAGGAGCCCAACAATATGAAGGTCAGGTTACAACTGGAGATACACATCTTAACAGTATATTTCAAAGATTTAGGCCATGTATTGAACCTATATCACGTAATATCCCTGATTGTACCTTAGGTCGTGTACATTTTATGGATATTAGAAATAAAAATAACGAACCAAGTGATCAAATATCTTCTTTTTCTCAGTATATTCATTATGCCTGCTCGAGCAAAATTAGAACCGCCCAAGTTCTCAATGACAAAACATTTATTAGTTTGTTACATTATTTTAACAAACATGGTTGCACTTCACCCAAAAAATTAATTAACTATTTCAATGTTTTTATTTTCGGAAATCCTTACAATGTAATACAACTTAGAAGACTTTTGGAATCTAAGTCTCCTAGGGATATTTGGGTGGGTAATGAGATTAGAGATTATATTAAAGGTGAAATATCTTTAATGGTTGGTATGTATTTTGATAATGTAAAGTTTCATACTAGGAATATAATTTCTACTAGAAACAAATTAGCAGGTCAGAAATTATGGACGAATATTTCTCTTCTAGAACGTTCTAACCTAAGAAAATCTTTTAAGTATCTCCAAGGTTATATGACACGTTTAGTATCTCTTGGACCAGACTTGTATACTCTATGTCGTATGTTTAGAACTTTTAATACAGACAAAGCAGCATTTAACGGAGCAATCAAGGAAGATCAACCAAAAAAAGCGATGAATATAGTTATATACAGTGGTGATGCACACTCTCAAAGATATAGAAGATTCTTACGGCATCTTAATTTTCAAGAGGATGGAAAAACTGGTCAATCAAGTTATTTCGCAAATCCTCCGAATTTTGAGTGTATAGACATGACAGATATAAAACAACCGTTTTTCTCGGATAAATTTAATACAAAAATGTATGTTGAACCAAAAAGAAGGTATGAGTTTGATTACAATTTTAGATACGACGATTTTTCGATTTAAACCTAGAAACATAATTTTAATACAAAAGTATTAAAATTTAAATTGCGTCTTTTGGAAAATGATTTTGATTCTTCAAATAAGTCTGAATACCGTAATAATATAAAGGCTTATCTGCCTTTTCTGGATTAAAACCAAGAAGCTTTTGAAGCTTTGCATCAGGTAGAATCTGACGCTTGTCTTCAGGATTCTGTAACTTATTAGTTGCTATATAATCACATATATACTTGGTAACATCAACTCTGGAATGAAGTTCGTCTTCGGGCCAACCAGTAAATTTTGCAAGTTCACTTGACAATTTTACTGGTTTTTGTAAGCCAGAGTTGTGATTATTTTGTCGTGTTGTTGTAGACGTCTTTTTAATCGCGCGTTCACATTGTATTCTTAGAGTTTTTATGCTCTTATTTACTGAACGTAAAAACTTGATATCACATGTCTTTAATGAACTATCACGTGCATCTTTAATTTCTGTCTCAACCATATTGATTAAATAATCAAAAGAGGATGAAATATTTTCTCTGTTTGCAAGTTCTTTTGCCTTTTTTGTTGTTGAAATCATAGACCCATCCTCAGGAGAAGATATATCTGAATTTTTTTTTACACGAGGAACTTTGACTTCTGATTCCATTGTCTTTTTTGTAACCTTTGTGATGGTATCTATTACAACATTAGTTGTTTTTTGAGGCATCTAAATTTATTACTTTACATAATATCTTTAAGTCAATTTGATTAGTTCACAGGTTATTTTCAAGTTAACTTTTTAAATCTCGCTTTTTATCAAAAATTCATACTGTTGTATGAATTTTAAATGTATAATACATAAAATAACTTTACTTAGAACCAAAATTATATGTTAATGGATTCGCTGAAGGAGCTTTAAAAGTAGTTGGTTGTGTTCCAAAAATACTTGGTTGTTGTGATCCAAACGTACTTGGTTTTTGTGTTCCAAACGTACTTGGTTGTTGTGATCCAAACGTACTTTGTTGTTGTGATCCAAACGTACTTGGTTTTTGTGATCCAAACGTACTTTGTTGTTGTGATCCAAACGTACTTGGTTGTTGTGATCCAAACGTACTTGGTTGTTGCTGTGTTCCAAACGTATTTTGTGGTTGTGTTCCAAACGTATTTTGTGGTTGTGTTCCAAACGTGCTTGATGGTTGTTGTGTTCCAAACGTGCTTGGTGGTTGCTGTGTTCCAAACGTATTTGGTTGCTGTGTTCCAAACGTGCTTGGTGGTTGCTGTGTTCCAAACGTGCTTGGTGGTTGCTGTGTTCCAAACGTGCTTGGTGGTTGCTGTGTTCCAAACGTATTTGGTGGTTGTGTTCCAAACGTGCTTGGTGGTTGTTGTGTTCCAAACGTGCTTGGTGGTTGCTGTGTTCCAAACGTATTTGGTGGTTGCTGTGTTCCAAACGTGCTTGGTGGTTGTTGTGTTCCAAACGTGCTTGGTGGTTGCTGTGTTCCAAACGTGCTTGGTTGTAGTTGTTGTGTTGGAAATGTGTTTAGAGGTACCTTATCTTCTTCACATAAATTTTTACACAAATTAATTAATTCATCTGATTTATAATATCCTTGATCATTAATTTTATCAACAAAATAGGAAGGTATAGATTTTAAACCGACCCTTGTACCAACCATTCCGCCAACAATTGCTGCAATACTTGAAGTGTCCCCACCTGACCTAATAGCCATACAAATACAAGAAACAAAAAAATCTGGAACGCATATCAAACAATAAATTGAAAATAAACAAGATTGCACAGGTGAAGATGAAATTATTTCACCTTCATTAAGTAATGGTTCACCAAACATTTTCGCAGTTTCTGATGTAATTATTTTAATAATTTGTCTATCTGCCAAAGCAGATGCAAGTATATATTCAAGTTTTGAATCCTTAATCATATTTTTTCGTTTTGTTATTAAAACTGGCATACTCGAAACATATGTTCCCAATGTTGGGTTAATTGACATTATTGAGTTTGAAAGCTGTTTACAAAAAATATGAGGACTATTTAAAATATCGTATTTAGAATATGGTTTTATTTTATTTTCAAGAGCAAGCCTAGTTGCTTCCGCAATTAATATTGAACAAGCTATTACTGTTTCAGAACTGTTAGTCATACTAGCTTGAGTATTTGATACTGTTTTACAAATATCTTTTCTGCTCATATAAACAGCTCCTAAAGGAGCAACTCTAGCACATGGATCATTTTTCTCTTCTTTGTAAGGAATACCCTTTTTTATATGTTCTACAAAAGATAATTCGGGAGTTCCAACAAGAGATGTTTTGGAAATATTATTTTTATCCCACTCAATTAATCCAGCAAGGCCGTAAAGAGATATCATTCTCTTTTTAAAAGAATCAACATTAAACGCTCCGTTTTCAATCGACAATAACATTTCTCTTGAAGATTGTGTATCAATTGTATACTGTCCATATTGAAAAGATGCTGTGTTTTCATCAAGTCTACAGTAACGAGATTTACCAGTTCTTCCCATATCTTTGTCAATTCCATATAAATGTAAAAGTTTAGGTACTATTATTTTGTCTACATATTCGTAACAAGAATCGGGAGAATGACCTTCAACTAAAAACCCAACAGATTCACCAATTGCTGTTCCAATAAGAGATCCACTGATATTATCTAATCGACTAACATACTTACTTTTAAATATCGGGTTTTCTTTTTCATATTTTTCAATTTTATCAGAATGTGAAGAAAAGGTTTCGCTAAGAAAAATCGAAAATTCCAAGATTTTTTCTAAATCTACATTGTCGTCATATACGATTGGATTCTTTTCATAACTCTCCTCGATAGCGTTTCTAATAATAACCAAGTTAGAAATTGGAATGCAAAAGCTGTCTGATAACAATAAATGAAATATATCTCTTGTATAATTTCTAACGTAATTAGAGTAAGGAAGATGAAGAAATTCAATAATAAATATTATTTTATTTGTTATGTTTTGACCAATCCACTTATCAAAAAATCTTTTAGATAAAAATATACTTTTTAACATGATTAAATTAATAATGATGTCTCCTTCTGTCTTTCCTAAACTAGATTCTATTGGTATGTCTGATTCTAAACACATAGACAAATAATATGTTACTTCTTCTGTCATTTTATTCACAACAAGTTCTATTTTCTGGTCGTCTGTTTTATCCTCGATTGTCTTGTTATATTTTGATATGATGTTATCAAACATTTTATATTTTAAAACAAAAATTAGATAAATAAATCAATTTCAAAAAAAAAGTCACGTAAAATATCAAATAAACTTAACCCAAAACGACGCGAACGCATTTTCTTTACTAGTCTTGATAAATTCTTATGATTAAATGCACCAATTATGGTTAAGATATAAAACCAGAAGTGGAAAAGAGTATCATGTATACATACCCATAGGAGGTTGACTTATAACAGAGACTGATTTGGTTTTCTTAACCATTTCAAGACCTTTTTCTAAATCTTCTTGCGTTAAAATAAACTTATACTCTTTTCCTAGGGGTAGTACACGTCTTGCATGCGCCATTTTACATTTTGAGATTAAATTTATAATGTCTCTTCCTGCGTTGGTAAAAAATTCTTTATTCTTTTCTATAATGCCAGTTATGATATCTTTATCAATATTAATATCCCAGTTAATGTGCTTAACTTTTCTAAGAAAAATGTCTCTTAATTCAGATGCTGAATATTCTTCAATTTTGTGTTTCCACTGGAAACGACTTTCTAACCCATCATTTACTGCAAAAAAACATTTTTGTATATCTTTTTCATAACCAGCTGCTATACAACAAAAATCACTTGTGTGTTCAGACAGGAAGCTACATAAAGTATCGATAGCTTCCTTTGAAAAAGAATCCTTGTCCTCTTGTCCTGGACCAAGAGAATAAACTTCGTCAATAAACAACACTCCACCTAAACAAGAATTTAATAATTTTTGTGTTTTAATAGCTGTTTGTCCAAGATACCCAGCGACAAAATCATCACGATGAGCTATTTTAAAAGGACCTTCTGCTGACAAAATATCCATTGCTTGATATATTTTGGCTATAATATACGCAACGGTAGTTTTACCCGTACCAGGTGGACCCATCAAGATAGTATGTAGATATTCATCTGATTTATTTCTCTGATGCATTCCCTGAATATAATATAATATTTGATAAAAAATAGACTCTTTTAAACTTTCCATACCAATTAGATTATCCAATTCTTCCAAATAAGGGGTTAAACGCCAAATCATAATAGTATTAATATTTTTGTAAAAAATTGTGCCTTTTCCTATTTTTATAAGATCTTTAATAGAGATGATTGGAGGAGCGTCAGATAGTGTAATACGAGGTCTTCGTTTATTTTTATTAGAAGAAAAGTATTTAGTATCATCATCATCTCTATCTCTCTTCGACATTTTACTATTTAGTTTTTAATTGTTTAGATTACCTACCGTATAGTCTCTCCTGCTTAGACATTTCATCTAACATATCTTCTGAGTAACGATAACCAAACTGTTCACGAAGATTTTGTTGAGCATCCTTATATTTCTTCTGCATATTTTTGTAATCTATTTCATTTTGCATAGTTGCTCGTCGTCTAATAGTTCTATCTTTACTACCATATGGGTTAAAACTTTCGTGGAAATTTACTTGTTGCATTACTTCTAAAAATTTCCATGGAAGAGCAACACCCCAACCGTTTTTATTTATAGGTTGACTCTTTGGATGTTCAGGATATGTTGCATTATCACCACCAGCTTTTCTTTTCACAGCATAACCAAAATCTATTATAACAGGTTCTCCAGAACTAGTACACATAACATTACCATCATGAGTATCTACGTGAAGCCATCCAATTTTACGTAAGAGTTCCAATTTTTTTCCAACTTTTTGATAGAGCTCTTGCGGGTCTATATTATCACAATTATATAATTTTTCCATTATAATATACCCCATAGTTTTACAAGTCCAAACATCATATATTTTAGGTACTAAATCAGTTCCCTGTAATTCAAGAAGTGCTTGTATTTCAGCTCTAAATTGTGATGTAAAATTTAGTGTCTTTTTCTGAGATTTAAGAACATAATCATAATCATGATTTTTATGTCTGATAAGCCTAGTTTCACCTGCTTCACCTGAACCGGTCTCAGTGCCTTTGTTCCATTGTTTAATATATTTACAATCTTCCCTAATAGTATAAAAATCAATTTTTTTAGAAATAACTGGTCCAGCTGGAAAATGTTCATCTTTATTTATTTCTGATATTGTTGGCGGTGATGGTAAGAATACCAATGGTTCAATACGAGGAGGTAACCGAGACGGAGATGGAGATCGTATGAATGGTGAAGGAGAACGAGGAGGTTGACGGTCCCAATGCACATGTTTAGGCTGAATTCTTGGTTCTGGAGATGGCGAACGTATGGATGGAGGAGTAGGACGAGGAGGTAAAAGTTGTTTTCTTGGTTCTGGAGAACGTGTTGATGGAGGAATAGGTAAACGAGCAATATTCATCCCTATTGGTTTTGGGAAAGATGTTAACAAAGGTGTTAACAAATCATCTGATGAACTACTTGAACTAGTTGAACTACTTGAACTACTTATAAATGGAACACTTGACGACGAAGTGCTTATTCTTGTAGAAGGAAAACTTGAAGAGGAGGAGCCACTTATACTTGCAGAAGGAAAACTTGAAGAGGAGGAGCCACTTATACTTGCAGATGATAACTTTTTTGCCAATAATATACTCTTTCCAGCTCTACCATCTATCAAGACCCATTTTTTACTATCTGAATTCCAGATCAAATCAGACGGGCGTTTTTTAGTACCACGGGATGCTAATTCTTTCAACTTTCTCTCCAATAATATAAGTTTTCCAACTTTACCTTCTATTAATACGCAATCTTTAGTACTCTTTTCAAAAATTGTTCCTTTTGGACATTTTTTATTACGAGGTGATTTACTAGAAGGCGATCGTTTTAATTTTCTTTCCAATAATATACGCTTTCCAACTTTTCCGTCTATCAAGACGCAGTTTTGAGTTTCTGGATTCTTGATTGTTCCTTTTGGACACTTACTACTTTTACGAGGTGATTTACGAGAAGCCGATCGTTTCAATTTTCTCTCTAATAATATACGTTTTCCAACTCGTCCATCTATCAATACGCAATTTTGAGTTTCTGGATTCTTGATTGTTCCTTTTGGACACTTACTACTTTTACGAGGTGATTTACGAGAAGCCGATCGTTTCAATTTTCTCTCTAATAATATACGTTTTCCAACTCGTCCATCTATCAAGACGCAGTTTTGAGTTTCTGGATTCTTGATTGTTCCTTTTGGACACTTACTACTTTTACGAGGTGATTTACGAGAAGCCGATCGTTTCAATTTTCTCTCCAATAATATACGCTTTCCAACTTTTCCATCTATCAATACGCAATTTTGAGTTTCTGGATTCTTGATTGTTCCTTTTGGACACTTTTTATTACGAGGTGATTTACTAGAAGGCGATCGTTTCAACTTTCTCTCCAATAATATACGCTTTCCAACTTTTCCATCTATCAATACGCAATTTTGCGTTTCTGGATTCTTAATTGTTCCTTTTGGACACTTTACCATTTTATAATATCTATAGAAAAATAGAAAATCATGATAATTACTTTACATAAGTAATTGATCCTAAAAAGTAAAAATGAACTTTAAGATCTTAAAGAAATATAAATAACAAACCAGAAGTAATGGGAATCAAAAGCTCATTTAATAGTTTTTTGAGAGATACATGTCCCGAGATATTTGAACCAATTCACATTTCCGAATATAGTTTTATGAAAGTAGCAATAGATATTTCTCTCTATATGCACAAATTCAAGGCAGTGTGTGGTGATAGATGGCTATCAGCTTTTATTAATCTAATAGCAAGTCTGAGACGCAATGAAATTCACTGTGTTTTTATATTTGATGGATGTGCTCCGCCTGAAAAGTTGGGTGAACAAGCAAAACGGCGGAATACTAGAGAAAAATTAGATCAAAATCTTTTTGAGTTAGAAGAGGCTTTTTCAGACTATATCAAAACAGGTATAGTCGCAAAATGTCTTTCCGATCTTTATGAACGTAGTCAATCACCAAAAAGACTACTTAGCAAGCGCACTAATAAAATAGACATGAATTGGATTGAAAAAAAGATTGAACAAAAACGTGGTCAATTGTATACTGTCACACAAGAAGATTTTGAAAATGCAAAAGAACTTTTTCGTATTCTTCAAGTGCCTTATTATACAGCACCTGAAGAAGCAGAGAAGATGTGTGCAGCTGCATGTATAGCAGGTTACGTGTCTGCTGTTTTGTCTGAAGACACTGACGTTATGGCTTATGGAGCGCCTGTCTTTCTTACAAAAATTGATACTGGGTCAGATACATGTGTAAGAATTACACACTCTAAAGTACTTGAATGTCTTGAATTGAATAAGGAGCAGTTTCTAGATTTATGTATAATGTGCGGTACTGATTACAATCCTAATATTCCTAAAATAGGAAGCAAATCTGCTTACAAACGAATTATTCAACATGGCGGTATTGATCAAATCGCAACAGAGACCGCTTTAGATACTTCTGTGCTCAATCACAAACGTGTAAGACAGTTATTTACCGAATTTGAAATTGAGAATTCCTTTTTGTTCAAGATTCCATTTTGCGGAACTCCAGATTTTTCATCTTTAGAAAAATTTATTGCAATGCATAAAATTCACGTGAATATTGATAAACTACGTACGAATTTTACTCATAATGTTGTTGTGTTTGAAGATTCGGATGAAGAATAAAGATACTCTTATTAATATTTCTAAATTCATAAAAAATTATGAATTTATTTTGCGGTTGTTCAATATAGAAAAAGTATCGACATCTAAAATTTTAAAACAGTAAAAATAATAAAGTTTTGTAATAAATGCGCAAAGGATGTTATCAAATAATTTCAAATGATGTTTATACAAATAAACGGATTCAACCTGTGTTTCCTAGTCCGGAAGAAAAGAAAAATCAACTTCCAAGTGTTTGGTTTGAACAAATCAATAATAATAAGGTAGAGAATTACGTTGACAAAAATGATTTGGATTTGCAAAAGAAAAAACCAAATAAATTAGATATGAAATGGACGACTGTTGAATATGCAAATCCTAGTGATCCACGTGTATGGGGACCTGCATTTTGGTTTACTTTACATAATGGTGCAGCACGTTATCCTATTAAGGCGTCGCGTATTTGTGCAGAAAGAATGAAAGGATTTATTCTTGGCATGCCTGTTATGATACCATGTGAAAAATGTCAGGATCATGCAACTTCGCATATTGAGGCAAATTACTACAGATTAAACGAAATTGTTAGTGGAAGGGAAAAATTATTTAATTTTTTTGTTTCTTTCCATAATTATGTTAATGAACGTTATGATAAACCAAAAATGAGTAATGAAGACGCATACACTCTTTATACAAGTGGTGTGAATGTCACAAAACTTGATTATTCATCTAAATAACTTGTTTCAAAAAAAACTTCATATTCAAAAGTATGAAGTTTTTGTATTTTGTTTTATGAGTTTCCAAATAATGATTGTTTAGGAACTTACGACAGAATGAAAACATCATATATTATCGTTTTCTTCAATATATTGATAAATTTACGTATCTAAACAGGCATATTCAAAAATAAAACTGAATGAGTGAGTTAGAAAATAAAATTATGTTAAAGATGTCAAAAGAATTATCATCGATTAAACTAAAGCCAAAACAAGATGAAGCATACTCTGCTTTAGTTCGAGGTGAAAGCATATTTCTTACAGGTCCTGCCGGTACAGGCAAATGTTTAGGATTTAATACTCCTGTTATAATGTTTGACGGTTCTATCAAGATGGTACAAGACGTAAAAACTGGAGAATTAATTATGGGAGATAATTCTACAGCAAGAACTGTGTTAAGTACAGCGTCCGGTGAAGATGAAATGTATAAAATCACAAATCGAAATGGCGATTCGTATATTGTAAATAGCGCTCATATTCTTACTTTTAAGGTATATAAGGTTATTAAGTGTTCAAAAGATAGTTGTATTTTATCTTGGGGTGATAAAAGTGGTAATGTAATGCATAAAGTTTTTGTTTCTTATGAAGATGCAAAAAATATGTCAGACGAACTTCCTGATTTGGTTGATTTGCCTATATTGCAATGCATAGAAAAACATAAAGATCGTAATTGGCAAAAACATTTTCAAGGTGTTTACACAAGCATTGATTTTCCAGAAAAGCATCTAGAAATATATCCTTATATTTTTGGATCAATAATTACAAAAGCAATTTGTCAAGACGTTAGAATAGTAAAAATAATGTATCAACAAAAACACATGAATATAATGATAAATAAACATATTCCGCATGAATACAAGACAAGTTCTCGTGCACAAAGACTTGATTTACTTGCTGGCATAATTGACTCATGTGGTTGCTTAACAAACCAAAATAGCTATGAAATATCACAAACATCTAAACAAATAAATGACGATATCTTTTTCATTGCTAGATCTCTTGGATTTCACGTCTTTGTAAGAGAAGATAACAGGAATAGTATGTTAGTATATAGAATTTATATATATGGTAATATACGTGAAATTCCTGTTATAAACGCAAAGAAACCAATTGATCGGAATGAAAAATACGATAAATTATCTTTTCGTATACGAATAGACTCAATCGGCAAAGGTATGTATTATGGTTTTGAGATTGATGACAACCATCGTTTTGTTTTAGGTAACTTTATAATAACTCATAATACAGCAGTTGTTAAAATGTTTACAAAAGCATATCAGAAATATCGTCGAATTGCGGTGACTTCTACAACTGGTACATCTGCATTGCTTTTGAACGGTACAACTCTTCATTCATATCTAGGTATTGGGTATGGAAACGGAAGTGTAAAGTCTATTGTTGATAAGATTTATTCTTGGGCTTGGTTACGAAAAAGATGGACTGATTTAGAATGTTTATTTATTGATGAGATTAGTATGTTGGATCCAGATATATTTGACAAGTTAGAAGAAATTGCACGTATTGTACGACGTAATACTGCGCCATTTGGTGGTATTCAGATAGTACTTTCTGGGGATTTCTTGCAATTGCCTTGTGTTGGAACTGATAGATTTTGTTTTGAAGCTAAAAGTTGGGATAAATGCATAAAACGAACGGTGTACTTGAATGAAATCATGAGACAAGGTGATAATGTATTTCAAGATGTTCTAAACAAAGTTCGAGTTGGTGATATCGATGATAAAGTAAAAAAAGTACTTGATTCTCGCATTGGAGCCAATCTTAGTAACGAATTTGGAATCAAACCAACGTGTTTGTATTCACAGAATCGTGATGTAAACATTATAAACGATAACGAATTGGACAAGCTTGCTGAAGATGGAAGACAATTTTATGAGTATAAAATGGATATAGTAGTATGCAGTGGTGTTACTAATAGATCAGCTGTTATAGAAAAATTTAAGAAATACTGTACTACACCGGAAATCCTTCAACTTTGTAAAGGAGCTCAGGTTATGTTGTTAAAGAACTTGGATATTCCAAATGGTCTTGCAAATGGAAGCAGAGGTGTCGTAACTGGTTTTGTGTCTGATATGCCATGTGTGCGTTTTTTAAACGGAGAGGAACGTGTAATTGAACAAAATGTTTGGGAAGTGGAAGAAAATGATAAAAAGATTCTTCGTGCACAACAAATTCCTCTAAAAGTTGCTTATGCTATGTCAATTCACAAATCTCAAGGTTGTTCTCTTGATTATGCTAACATAGATTTATCTGATGTGTTTGAATATGGCCAAGCCTATGTAGCGCTTTCTCGTGTTAAAAGCTTAGAAGGTCTAAGTATCATCGATATTAATTATGATTATATTGATGCGCATCCAAAGGCAGTGGAATACTATGATAATTTATAAGAAATCTAGTTAATACCAAAAATGGTATTAACTAATCAGTTATTTTATTTACCACACTCTGAAATTGATAACAATAAGTTATAACTGTTAATAAAAATATATACAGTCAGCAGATTGGTTTGTTAACGAACTATCTATCGTATCCATGATGTTTGTATCGTAAATCTTTAGGAGAAATAATATTTGTTTTATATACATTATTTAATAATAGTAATTATTTTTATTCAAGTTTTTGTTTCATCTGTTCATAACCATAAGAGAACATATTTAGCTTGTCTGAAGACGTAATATTAAATTCAAATATTTTTAAATTAGGACCAACGTCTTTTATATTTATAATTTTGCACTTGTCTGAAGCCATTTGTATCTTGTGTTTTATTGCTTGAATAACTGGAACGTTAATAAGATTATAAATAAACTCTAATATGCTTACATCGGTTTCGCTACTAAAATTATATAATTCATTATTTAGATTTATTCCAAGTATCTTCTCACCCATCTTTTCACCTGTGTCGATTGCAAAGTTATCAGAAATACCTCCGTCAACGTAAAAGCAATTTCCGTATCTGTAGTTTTCAAAAACAAGAGGTAAATTTGCTGACATATGTATTGCTGTTACACATGGTAAATGTGGATGAGTTTCCCAAGATAAATATTCAGTACGATTTTCTGTAAGATTATGTGTAACGCACACAAGAATTTTATTCATTTTTTCTTTGATGTCATTTAGAGTCGGAAGATAACCGATTTTTGAAATACTCATTTTCTCTAATTGCTCTTGTATATTAGAAAATGAAATAGCTCCTCTGCCTTGAATCATTGCTAATATATTAAAATCATGCATTTTTTCCATAATTTGATTTGAACATATATAAACCATAATTTCTATTGGAGTATAACCAATTGCTAATAAGTAGCAAATCATCGATCCAGATGAAGTACCTACATAAGTAGTTACATTTTTAAACAAATAATTGTCAAATGCGTATTGTATTGCACCAAGGGTTGCAAAAGCTTTAGAAGAAGCTCCTGATAAGACTAAAGTATCGTAATAAACAGGTGTAGATTTTATAATTTGTTTAGGAGAAAAAGATTCTTCTTCATCTTTCATTTCTACTTCCATTTTGTTTCTAATTTGCTTTAGTATTCTTTAAGGCAATTTAACCTTTAATAAAAACCATATTATTAAAAAATATGGTTTTAACTTTTTTCAAAAATGCAAATTTGACGATAATAATTACACATCTAATACTTTTTTAAGTAAAAGAATACATATAATAGCAAGAGTGATTATCGCAATTATATAAATAGTTTTATCTGTATTATAGAATTTAGAACAAATCGGACATTTTGAAATATGTTCGGCTACATCCAGACAGCTTGGAGAACAAATAGGCATATTAAAGTGTTTAAAATGTTCTTGTTGAATAGGAGGATTAGTGTAAATTTCGTTTTGAAATGATTGGTCTATAACATTATTATTTTCTTGACTAGTATTTACAACAACATTCTGTCGAGCATGCATTCGGCTACTAGAATCATTTTCTTTATTATCATTACTCATACCAGAGTATGGAGAAGTTGGAAATGGCTGCCTAATTTTACTATTAACTTTATTTTGTTGTTCTACAGTTAATATTGACATACTGTCTAGATCTGATAGTTCTGGAAGATTATCAATAAGGGTTACTTTTGGTTCCGAAACATTAACTTTTCTCATTTTATATTAGGACCATACAAAATAAAATCATAAAAACATAACATCTTCTGTACTTACATCTTTACCGTTTACAATCAACTCATATGCTCTCAGAAGATATGGATCTTTTTGATCATTAACTATAGTACCTAAAATAGTTTGAAAATCCGAACTGTTTGTTTTATCTTCTATTTCTGTTGAAGAAGTTTCTGTTGCATTTTCAGTTTTCTTTATCTTTTTTGGCTTGAAAATTATTTTAACACCCTTATCTAATAAATTTTTGTATTTTTTAGTTTTCTTTAAAGCCTTAAATTGGTCATAATTACCTGATACTGTTACTTTAAGAGTGTCTTCAGTAGAAGGTACTTCGTAAGTGTCAACATCCTCAACATCCATATATACTATTTTTTTTCTTGGAAGTTGTAAATCAATTTCTTGGAGTTTGTATTTTTTATTTTTGAATTCTAAATACGCAATAATATTTTTTTCGCTTTCGCCAAATGCATGTTGCATAGCAGAACCTGTGTAATAAATATTCTCTTGTGGAATTTGTCTAGAATGAATATGACCAGAAACAACATTTGGATGAGTTGTTGGCCATTTGTCTCCTTCAACAGATATAATAGCCCCCATCTTGCATCCAGCGAATTCTTGATGTGCAAAAATACAACTTGAGTCAATCCATTCACTATTTAGTGTGTTAAGAGCTTCTTGAAATCTTCCAGGTGGAACATAAGGGATGAAAACAAATTTCTCACCTTTTACTGTTTCGGTCAATACTTTATCAACAATAACTGTATTCGTCCACTCTTTCATACCGGAAAGCCAATGATTTTCATTCAAAAAAACCTGATTATTTATCATGTCGTGATTTCCTACTAAAACATATGTCTTGGCAATAACACGTAGTTTATCTATCATTTCGTAAGCTTTGTTCAACGCAATAGTGTGAAGACGTTCATGAGTATGAAGAACATCGCCAAGAATTATTATTAAGTCTGGTAATTTTTCTTTTGCTAAATTGACTAACCTTTCTATTAAAAGATCTGTTTCAGGTATATTTGCGACCTGAATATGAGGATCACCAATACATAAGACAGTCGAAACCATTTTATTTTATAACCATATTATGGTTATAAATATCAAAATTAAATTTACGCATTTACTTCAAAGAAGAAACTGTTCTATTTGAAGATAATCGTTGCAAGTTCTCTTCCATTTGTGGTTGATTTTTTTCGTTTTGATACTTGCGAATCATTTTATTGAGTATAGTTGGCGATTGACAATTCAATATTTCAATAACCTTTTTAAGAGAAATTCTATTTTGTTTGCGATCTTGCTCGTGATATGTATGACATTTACGCATTACATTATATTCTTCAACTGGTACAACAATCCACTTTTTCTTTATGTAACGCTCTACATAAGATTTGTAGATATTTTGCGCAATAATGTAGATAGTTTCCTCATATTCTTCAAACTTGTTAATCATCGTAGGATAAAGATAGTAAAGCGTATCTGTAAGTCTTTTATTCATACGTACTTGAAGGTAACGATATTTAATACTTGGCTCATTGCCTCTTGCGTTGAAAAATTCTAGATATTCTTCGTTAAGAATTTTGTATTGATTGTTATTAGGTGTAAAAATAATAACTCCTTGCATTATGCGAATATTGATATTTTTAATATAATTAATCATATCATCGACATTGTCAAACGTATGCTCCTTTGGACGTGGAATATTAATATTCTCATTCATAGACAACTCTCCGTCTACAAACGTTCCAACATGAAAAAGAGTTGGTCTTTCGGGAGAATCACATACAATACGATTTTCGTCGTTATTAAGAACCAAAAACATGTATTGGTTGCAAGGATCAAGAGTTGACTGAAAACGCTCAAGCAAACATTCTTCACCGTCTGGTAAACTTTCTCGAAGATCAGAATTGTTTTTCACTTCATAATCGAGTGCTTTCTTAAAAGAGGTCCCAAAAGATTCCTTTGATGCCCACTTACTACGAAAGGCATTCAGCTTTCGGTGAGTACAAGTGTACCATTTTCCATTAAAATAAAACATTCGAATAAGAGTACCCTCGTAAGAGTCAAAAACTCTGCAATCTTTTAACATCGGAGAAATGGTTGAATTAATATTATCTGTTTCAGTGTGTGGATATTCAATAGTATAAGGAAAAGCGCGCATTACAATTTCTTCGTTGTTAAATACAACGCCTCTGCATTGCTTAACAAGGTTTTCGTCATTGGGACCACAATTAACATAACAAAAAAGCTGAAGACCTGCTTCTTCATCAATATCTGTCATGCTAACACGGTTACCCAAACTTTCAATTGCTGCGCGTGTAAACTTAAATTCATTTGTGTTATTAGAAGCCAACGTGTTAACGTTCTCGGATTCGGCGAAACTCATGAGTTTTCTTATTATCAAAGACTTTCTTAAATCATTTCAGTTTTATTTTTAAGAATTAATGTTTTACACCTTTTCTGATTTTAGCTTTTTCTCGTTTTTATGACAATCATGACACTTGAAAGTGAATTTTGTATATTTATGTTCCTCTAAAAATGCTATTATAATTTCTTTCATAATAATAGGTTTTGTTGTATCACTCCAAACCTTTTCTAATGCTCTTTTTATCAGTAAAGGTCTTTCTTCACCTATTCCATGACACCTGTCTGTCGATGGACTATTACATTCACTGCAAGGGAAATCCTTAATATACGGTTTACGAAATGTATCTTTTACTAAATTTGTAAATACATTTGAAGCATAATCCTTTATAAAATCTTCGTGAGAAGTACCAATTAATTTTGAATTCCATTTGTTACTTTCTCTAATTTTATTTATTCTTTTATCAATTTCCTTACTGTGGACATTTAGTCAAGTCATTGAGAGTTTGAAATCAGAAAAGGTGTCATTAGGTTGTAACGCGAATATTGTAAGCATGTCTGAATCAGTTGTTTCAAGTACCATAGGAATATTATTTGCCTGACATTTATTCAATAAGTGTACAAGACTTTGAAATCCATGTTTCCAAATACTTCCTTCACCAAGACATGCATGTAAATCTTTTTTAGATCCTAAGGAAGCCAGACTGTCGTTTAAATGAAGAAGATAAAAATTATCAATACCAAGTAAGTTATCAAAATCATTAAACATTCTATCTATTTCTGATATTTCTCGCAAGTCATAATCTCCTTGACCCCATATATGAGCTGTGTCGACGCAAACTTTTACATGTTGTTTTTTAGTTGGTTCTACAAGTTCTAACACAGTCTTGATTTCTTGAAAAGAGCGACATAATTTATTTCCTTCGCCTGCGCAATTTTCAAGTAAAAGAATAGAATTGGGTGGAAAATTAATTTTGTTTAATGTTTTTGCAACTGCGATATGTCCTTCTTCTCTATTCGGATAAGATCCTGGGTGAATCACTACACCAGAGCGTTTTTGAGAAAGTTTTGCTACAATAGATAACTCATATTCCAATGCGCGAATCATGCCAAGTACTTTTCTGTCTATATCAATATTACCATTCCACGCTAGACATCCTTTTGAAGCCTGTCCTGCCAGATTTGCGCAGAAAGGATAGTGTGTAAAAACATTCATTGGAAACCTTGTGATGATTTTCTTTGATTTTTCAATATCGATATCTGTAATTTCATCGCGTTTCCACGCTTGTTTCAAATCCCCCATAAAAAATTGAATAGTGTGCATTCCAAGTCGTATTCCTTCTCGAAGAGTCTTTGCGATGGTTCCAAGAAAATAAGAGTGAGAACCAACTTCCCAATCTATGTAATAGATCTCTTGCATTTTGTATTTTCTTTATTTTAATAATTAAATATTCAATTTTAATGATTAGGGTCTAATTATTTTCTGTTTGACTTACGACGACGAGAACGGGACTTACGGGGAGACTTACGACGACGGGAACGGGACTTACGGGGAGACTTACGACGACGGGAACGGGACTTACGAACAGAAGAGCGTGATCTACTAGATACACCTTTGCATCTTCGTCCTTTTGGACAACTTTTTCTACTTCCACCCTTAGACCATAGATTTTTACACGCCCAATAACGAGCTGATAGCTTATTATTTGCAGAAGAACACCTATGCCGCGCCCTAAAGCTGTTACGGGCTGCACTACTGTAATTATGACCATAACGGTTATCCCCATAGTGTATAATTTTTTCTATTTTACCTGAACAAGCCTTGACCACGCGTTTCTTAAAACGTAGCCATGATTTTTGAGGTCTATTACACGCCATAGACGCTTTATTTCGAGATTTTACCATTTATTTTATTATTAAGTAAAATAATTTTTACAATTTGCAATTTTGTTAATTGATTTGTAAAATTTCTTCGGATTCACATCTATTATCAAAAAGGTGTCCAAACACATTTTCAACTTCATTAATATCTGCACTAATTACACTTGACAAATCAGATTGACTGTCGCATTTATCCAAAGACTCAAGTGCTTCACCTACTTCTTCGTAAAAATCTTTTTTTATGTCTTTTACAGATGCTATAATGGGTGTTTTATTAGTAAGTACAACCTGATCATCGTTTTTATTATCTAAAACTAATTTACAAGTATCTTTAACTTCATCTTTTACAGAGTCAGTCATTTTTGGTAATTCCTAATTTATTTCAATTATTTTTTAAAATAATTAAGGGTCAAACATCAACTATTAGTATTTAAAGTGGACCTTTGTTTCATCTAAAATGGTAAAGAAACATCAACCTGTTAAAGTGATTAAAGTACCTTTAAAGAGGTCGTCAATTGATAGACCTCAAGTTTTTCCAAGACTACCTCGGCTTTATTTAGAGTTGATAGAAAATAAGGCTAAAATTAAACAAGATCTTGTCAACAAAGAACACTCCCCTCAAATTTCTGTTATTGAACATATTCCAATAAAAGATTTTAATAAAAATAATCATTTTGATGATCGCAAAAAGCAAAATAATAAAGAACTCAAAAAACCAATTGAAGACACGGACGATGATTCAGGGGATGATTCAGGTAATGATTCAGAAGAATCAAATACTACTACACCACCCTCTAAAAATAAGAAAAAAGATTCTAAAGATTTTGAAAGCAGAATGGATTTTTTGCTAAGTGATGATGAAAGTGATGAAGAAATTATTGAAAAAAAGAGATCATCAAGCAAAGAATCTGTATCTTCTTCGGACAGTGAAGTTTCAGAAACTAAGGATAAGTACAAGGATAAAGATAAGGACAAGGATAAAGATAAGGACAATGATAATTCTTCAGCAGGAGATTCTGAAGATTTATCTGTAAGATTGAAGGAGTTATTAAACGACGATAGTTCTAGCGAGGTTAGCTTTGACAAAAATTCAGAACGATCTTCAAAAAAGAAGAAAAATAAAGATAAATACAGTCGACATCGCGACTCTATGGGACACAGTATTCCAATTACAACTAATTACGGTTCGGCACCTACATTATCTGAACTTGAAAGACAAGGAGGTTATATCCCCAGAAAGGAGCTTAGGGATATTAATCAAACCACAATGAATGAACAAAAAGAGGAGGATGCAAAACGCGAACTTCTCTTCAAATTTGATCTTCTTCGCAAATCTTATCCATCTTCTATCATTCCAGAATATACTATTCATACTGATATCAGGACAATGCAAAAATCATATGGTGATAGCGTTCGAAGGCTTTCCCTTGATTCTTCGGTTGAAAACTATAAAACATATATAGTGTATGGTTTCATGGGATGCGAGTTTGTTTTTGGAAACTTTTTAGGTTTTGATATGCAGGGATTTACGCAGCAGCAAATTTTGTCTATGAATTCTTATGAAAAGTTATTGATCGAGTTAGGTGAGAAAAGTTATGTCCCTACTGGTAGTAAATGGCCAGTCGAGTTACGACTTCTCTTTATGATTATCATGAATGCTGCTTTCTTTGTTATTTCTAAAATGATTATGAAAAAGACAGGAGCTAATATTCTAGGAATGGTTAACAGTATGAATGCTGCACCTACACAAGCATCAACACCTTCACTTCGCAAGAGAAGAATGAAAGGACCTAATATTGATCTTCCAGACCTAGATGATGCATTAGAATAAAGATTTGAAAATGAAAATTTAATATATTTTAAGAAAATGAAATATAAATTTGCGATGATGACAATACAAATAGCGTCTGATTTACACATTGAGTATAAAAATGATCTTGTTCCAAATCCACTTGACTATATTGTTCCATCTGCAGATATACTTGTTTTAGCAGGTGATATTGGTTCTTTTTACAAAATTGAACAACTAACTGCATTTTTAGAATCATTATGTTCGTATTTTCAAGTTGTTTTATATGTTCCAGGAAATCATGAATGGTATACTGTTCAAGGTCTAGAACCTCTTAAATGGGAAACTTTAGAAAAAAGAATGAAACAATTAGAAGATAAAATACCAAACCTTAATATACTTAAACAATCAAGTGTTATTATCGATGGTATTTGTTTTGCAGGTTGTACTCTATGGAGTAATCCAGAAGGTCAAATACCATCATTTATAGTTAGAATTCACGAAGTTCGGACAAAAGAATATCAAGCAAAACATAATGATGATTTGGAATATATAAAAAATATGATTTCATTTTGTCAAAAAAACAATTACAAATTAGTCGTCATTACTCATTACCCTCCTACAAAAAAGGTACTTGATGGTGTGTGTGCAAGAAAGAAAAGATTCCATTCTATATATGCAACTGACTTAGACTATTTACTAGATTTTTCGTTAGTACAAATGTGGATATGTGGTCATGTCCACAAGAATTTTGATTTTATATCAGATATGGGATGTAGAGTAGTGGGAAATCAAAAAGGAAAAGAAAAAGATAAAATATTAGATTATAAATCTAATTTTCTTATCACTATTTAATTTTTAATTTATTTTGATACAAAATGAATTAAAAATAAAATGTCGCGTAGAAATAAAAATGTCCAATCTTCCAAAAGTTCGTTGCGGGATGAAAAATAAAGAAGCTATAGATTATTGCAAACATCCTAGGAAAATGTATAGTAAAAAAGATATAGTAGATTTGGCGACTAGGTGTGGAGTTCCAGATGCTAGGAACAAGAATCGTGACGATCTTTGTGATCTTATTGCAAAAGAAGTAAACAATGGTAAATACGCAACGTTTGATGTCCGTGATAAAGCAAAAAATTGTCATAAATATCAAAAAAATGAAATTATAGCACTTGCTGAAAAATGCAATGTAGGTACAACTGGTACAAACAAAGAAATTTGTGCCAGAATAGCAAAATCTATTCTTTCTTTACCACCTTCGGCATCTTCGGGAACTCCTATTGGAACTCCTCCTATTGGAACTCCTACTCCTTCTATTGGAACTCCTACTCCTTCTATTGGAACTCCTACTCCTTCTATTGGAACTCCTACTCCTTCTATTGGAACTCCTACTCCTTCTATTGGAACTCCTCCTATTGGAACTCCTCCGGTTTCAAAATGTATTATGAAGCATCCTCCAAATCCACCGTGTCTTGAAAAAATGAAAAGTCTTCCTTCAGTACAAGATTTAATGGGGTATAGCAAAGATGTGTTGATGAAAATGTGTGAAATTAAAGGCATAAAATATTCACAATTGGATAAAAAAGAAAAACTAGCAAACGCATTATTTTCATGTACTTGCGACGACTATGGTACTCCAAGCCCAAGCCCAAGCCCAAGCCCAAGCCCAAGCCCAAGCCCAAGCCCAAGCCCAAGCCCAAGTCCAACACCTAAATCTTATAAAACATCTGGTACACTTTCTAAGTGTGTTTCTGAATTAACATCGGAATCTAAATTAAAATCAAAACAAAAAGCTGAACATTTGAAACAACTATTTGACAAATTAAATTTAAAGGGCCGACCAAGTAAACAAGCTGATATAGCAGAATATATATGCGCTAGCAAACAAAATAAAAAATGTAAAGCACCAAATTGGGATTGCGAAGGTGACTTGGTTTGTGATATTAGTACAAAAGATTTTCCAAATGGTGAAGGAGTTTGTCTTCCGAAAAAGTTCGCAGAATCTCGACATAAAACATATACATTGCCTTCCGGTACTAAGATAATTGGAATGCCTTCAGTTATTAATAAATTAAAACAAGAAATAGAAAAAAGTGCAAAATTATCGTCAAAAACATCTTCTTCATCGTCGACATCGTCTCAAATTCATCCTCCAGCTTTTTCGTCTAGTCCCCCAGTTTCGCATAAACCTCAAACTGGATCTTCCCTATACAATACTCCTTGTTATGCTGGTTTAACATATGAAGAATTAAATAAGATGACAATAGATCACCTCAAAGCCAAGTTTTTTGGTAAAACTGGGTCTAAAATAAATATTAGCGTAAATAGTTGGACAAAAGGTGAAATTATAGCTTATCTTTGTGCTAAAGGTCAAGAAAATTATTGTAATTCGCCAGATTGGACATGTAAAGGAAATTATGTTTGCGATGCTAGTACTGTTCCGGGCATATGTGTCAGACCGGATTTTGCGGAAAAACAGCTTGAAAGAGTAGCAAAAGGCGTAAATAAATATGATTATATGATGTTGAATGGTAAAAAAATAATTGGTAAACCAGAAATTATAAAATTATTAAGGGATAAATTAGGTCAATCTGATAGATCTCCTTCTCCTCATTCTCAACTTTTTACATATGATTTAGACGGTCAACAAATTCAGGGTAGTAAAAAAGCTATTGCAAATTATACAGACATACCTTTGACTAAAGTTGTTGATTCTGGTGTTAAAAAACCTATGTATAAACCTTTGACTAAAGTTGTTGATTCTGGTGTTAAAAAACCTATGTATAAACCTTTGACTAAAGTTGTTGATTCTGGTGTTAAAAAACCTATGAATAAACCATCTCCTTCTCCAGAGCTAGGGACGCCTTTGTCTTCTCCAGAGCCAGATGGGACGCCTACGACTCCTAGGAAGCCTTTGTCTTCTCCAGAGCCAGATGGGACGCCTACGACTCCTAGGAAGCCTTTGTCTTCTCCAGAGCCAGATGAGACGCCTACGACTCCTAGGAAGCCTTTGTCTTCTCCAGAGCCAGATGAGACGCCTACGACTCCTAGGAAGCCTTTGTCTTCTCCAGAGCCAGATGATACACCGAAACCATTGGTTAAAAGTGATGATGCTATTTTAGTAAAACCTCCCGCAAAGCCGAAACTATTGGTTAAAAGTGATGATGCTATTTTAGTAAAACCTCATAAGGAAAAAGGTGACCTTGTAGCAGAGCATATAGAAAAATCAAAAAAGGAACCAACGGCACAATTACGTCCTCCAACAAAAGATCTTGGAACTCCTGCGCCTATAGTAACAGATCCTACAACTCCTATTTACACTCCTCCCACAACTCCCACAAGTGCTCCACCGTCTAAAAAAATTGATGCTATACCTCCGGATGGTACACCTGTGGTTGTGGTTGAAACACCTAAAAAAGATAAAGATAAAAAAAAAAAAAATAAGCTTTTAAAAATAGACGAAAAAAGTGAAGGTGTTGAAAGTATACTTGAAGAAATAACAGAAGAAAAAGCTGACATAAAAAAGATTGCAAAATATGGGCCAGAAATAGCAAGTTGTTTAGAGTTAACATTTACGTAGTACATAAAAATATATTTTAATACTTATAACAGTATTAAAATAATTAAGACAATAACCATTTTACATAATTTTCAACATTGTCAATGCTCAAATATTCGCATAAAGGATAAACTCCGTCATTTACATATTCCAAAATTTTTTGTCTAATTAGAATTGCTGTTTCATTAATATAAATTTCATTATCCTCTTTTTGAGATTCTTGATTTTCGTAACAAAAATCGTCAAACTCATCATTTACAAATTCATCTTCATATTTATTAAATTTTCGTTTGATAATTTCATCACTCTTTGTTTTTCCCATCTCTTTTGTATATTATAATTAAATTCTTAGATATGTTTACTTGAACAATGGTATATTATACGAGATAGGTTATGAAAAATTTCATTGTTAGAATTCCATTTGATTTTATTATGTGGATATCGTTCTTTCATAACATCAGCTATGATATTATATATGTCTATTAATTCGGGAAGATATCTGTCATGCCATTGATGACGATTAGCATTTCTTGGGGTTGGGTGAGGGATATAGTTTGATTGTTCGGAAATCCTAGATGATGAATATCGATATTGTTTAATGATAGGAATGGGGTAAACATATCCATTAACATCATTGTTGTAAATAATTCTTGCGTGTGGCATGCTTTAGACGAAAATGGTAGTGAATCTTTAATAATTACGCTCTTTTTTTTAGATCTGTAAGATTAATTTCTTCTTCAATCTCCAATTCCTCAAGTTCTTCTGCAAGCTCTGCATCAAGATCGCTCTCTTCGCTATCAGTACTCTCTTCACTTTCTTCGCTCTCTTTTGGTTCTACAACACTGCTAAGTGTTTTGAAAATTTTATCATTAAAAGATACCTTTGATGATTCTGATTTAGAAAGAGTTGGAACTTTTAAAGGAGGTTTTGTATGAATTTCTTTTACTTGTGGTGGTTTCTTACTTGTTTTAGTTTTTTCCAGATGTTTAGCCAAAACCTGAGGTTTAATATTTGTATTTTTTTGATTTTGATCATTGATAAATTCTAACATTTTTTTAATTACATGTTCGTGTTTTTGTAAGATATCATCTTGTTCTTGTATTTTTTGAGCCAATTTTTCAATATGACTCAATAATTTCTTATTCTTTTGATTAAAATAGAAAGTAAGACCAACAAGAGCTACAATCTCGGATGCAATGTGAATAATTTGTTTATTTTCCATAAGTTTTGACATTTATTAAGACTCTGTTCACCGTTTTAAGCTAGCTTTATCATATTCTTCTTCTAATTTAAAGTTATCTAAAACTACAAAACAATTTTTCAAAATATGCCTCCTAAAATGAGATTACCTTCTCTGAGTTTTTTTGACTTTGTTCAATCATCAAATAATACAAATAGACCGGATTCTGAGAATATAGATAACTATAATATAAATTATACATCTTCATCCGAAAATAATCATTCTCACGATTTTATATTAAATAATTTGGAAAAAATAAGTGATAAGGGAGATAAGGGAGATAAGGGAGATAAGGGAGATAAGGGAGATAAGGGAGATAAGGGAGATAAGGGAGATAGAGGAGAAAAAGGTGATTTAGGAGATACAGGAGACAGAGGAGAAAAGGGGGATAGAGGAGAAAAGGGGGATAGAGGCGATAAAGGTGACGTAGGAGATAAGGGCGATAGAGGCGATAAAGGTGACAGAGGAGATAAGGGTGATAGAGGAGAGAAGGGTGACGTAGGAGAGAAGGGTGATAAAGGTGATGTAGGAGAGAAGGGTGATAAAGGTGATGTAGGAGAGAAGGGTGATAAAGGTGATGTAGGAGAGAAGGGTGATAAAGGGGACGTAGGGCAAAAAGGTGATGTAGGAGAAAAGGGTGATAAAGGTTATGTAGGAGAAAAAGGTGATAAAGGGGACGTAGGGCAAAAAGGTGATGTAGGAGAGAAGGGTGATAAAGGTGATAAAGGAGAAAAAGGTGATATAGGAGAAAAAGGTGATATAGGAGAAAAAGGTGATATAGGAGAAAAAGGTTATATAGGAGAAAAAGGTGATATAGGAGAAAAAGGTGATAAGGGTGATAAGGGAGAAAAGGGTGATATTGGTAAAAAGGGTGACAAGGGAGAAAAAGGTGATAAGGGAGAAAAAGGTGATACTGGTAAAAAGGGTGATAAGGGAGATTTAGGAGGTCCAAAAGTGGTAATTTGGAATGGACTTGTTAATTTAGTTTCTCTTAATCATCGACATATATGCACAATTCCATACGATGGTCGTAAGTATAATCTTTTAAGTTTAGATATGGTTGTTCAAGGTTGTGGACCCGTGTATTTGTATCTTATCGACGCGATTTCAAAAAATGCGGTTGCTGAAACAAAATATGATTTATCTGGAAAAGAAAACGAAGTTCACGTATTTTCAACTACAACTTTTAATAATTTAACAAATAACCATACTGTGTTGAGTCTTTATATGCATACTGATAAAAATCATGTTAAAGTTATAGCAGCCGAATTTACTATGTAAAACCTTTTGTATATTTTATGAATATACAAAAGTATTAATCTAATTCTTTTAAACAAGAAACTTTTAACACTTGTCTAATTGGAGCTAGACGTTCTGAATCTAGAGCAGTCCGTAGAATAGTATAAGGAGAAAAGTCTTTCTGGTTGATGAAAGATGATAGAATACTGCTTGAGAAACCGGATACAAGTGCCGTTCCATCGTCAGTTACTGATACCGGATAATCAGAACTTGAACCACAAACATTCCAGAAAATAATCTTTGGAGGAACATAACCTGCTGATGTGTATTTACTCTTAATTGCTTGAAAATTTGTGATATTATTATTTCTATCAGCAATATTGAATTGCATATCAGATATGATGAATAACTTTTTTGGCATGTCCTTTTGAGAAAGTCCGTGTGCAATTGCATTGTTAAGTATTAATTCAAAAGTAGCTTGCAAATTTGTAGATCCACCCCAATCAGCTTGTATAAGACTCAACCAACGATTATATATGCTTTCATCACGAACAACATGAAAAGTTGGTCTCTCGTGAAAAGTTATGATATGATTATGAAATGTTCCTTGAACCGTATTAGCACCCAAAAGAGATATACCAATAGCTACATCCATTGGACAAGCAGTATTTTTAGAAAAATTTTGACAATCACCAGTCCAACTATTCATGCTCTGACTAACATCACAAACAAAAAGTGTATCTTCAAGAACCCCAAGTTTTTTAGCTTCTTCCTCTAGTACTTTCCATTGAGCTTCGCATACTTGATCGGACATTCTTTTAGTGCGAATTTCGTGAATTAACTCATGTGGAAATAATTGTTTTGCTTTTACAGTAACTTGTCCTTTTTGAAGCTTATTCTTCCACTCCAAAAATTGCTCAGGAGAATGCTTTTCAAAAGCCTTTTTCAAACGCTTCATAGCGCAAGAAGGTACCTTACTATATTCAATTTCATCCCATTTACCCTCACACATATATCTTTCTACAATTTTTAGATATTGTCGCAACGGAGTTGTATATTGCTTACGATATTGTTTCAAAGTGACTCCCATAACTTTAGTTAATGTTAGAACAACCCCGTATTTACGATCATAAGAATCCATCTCTGTAGGTGTCCATTTTGCACAAATAGAGATAGGTTTTCCAGATTTCATGTCTTCGCGATCAGTAACTAGTTGATCACCAAACATTTTCACAAATAAAATTTGAAGTTCTGCTATTCTATTCAATTTTGCTTCATCTAAAACAGTAGAATAATACAAATCATGTTCGTTCTTAATATTTCGCAGATCTAATACAATTGGCCATAGCTCAATAAGGTCGTCCCACCTTCCATATTCTGCTATAAAGTGAGCTACATAATTAAATTCTTCTGTGTAATTTAAAAAAAGCCATATAAGACACTTGCGTCCTAAATCACGCTCTCCCTTACCTCCGCGACAGTCACGAATATAAAATGCTAGTAAAAAAGTGTCAATAAGGTTCTCATCTGCCGATTTTCTCATATATGAATATAGATCCTCATCTTTTAATCCACGAACAGACTTAAAAAATAACGCAATACGACCGTTTGACTCGCCTGTAATATCCGGAGTTGATAAAGAAATCGCTCCATTCCATGTTTTAGCACAAGAGGTCATTGCTGATGCAAAATTAGATGCCATTTTTATATTATAAATATATCATACTCTCTTTAAATTTGATTTTAACAATGTTGTCTTTAATCTTTAATATTTTGATTAAATATTAAAATGAATACATAATAAAAATAAGTATGGAACCAATTTTTAGTAGTGATGACGACGAATCTAGACAAAAAAAATGTATAGAATTAATGAAAGAAAATTTTCAAGATATTAGCAATCCAAAAAGTGAATATACATTTGTAGCACAATTATCTGGTGGAAAATCAGGTGCAATAATAGAAAAAGTTAGACATAAAGAAACTGGTAAAGATGTAGTTCTTAAAACGTATAAATCTGAACCATACAACCCGCTTGATATTGATACAGATATGGGAAGCAGACCTTTAAGAGAAATTTATACTACATGTGTTATGTCTGGAACGAAAGGTTTTCCAATTGTTTATGATTTTGGAATATTAACTGAAAATAAAAGTAATTACTTATATTTGATATCAGAACTAGTATCTGGAGAACCAATGAGTAGAGTAGATATGACAGTATTTAGTTCACAAGAAAAAGCTTCTATTTTGTTACAATTACTTAATCTTCTTTTTGTCGCGAGAGAAAAATTAGGTAAATTTATTCACAATGATCTTCATCCTGATAATATTTTTATAGATGCAACTCAATTTTCTGGTAAAATAAAGTTTGGAAAAAAAAGATTTATGGACTCTAAACCAAAAGTAAGCATTATTGACTTTGATTTTTCTGTGTCTGAAAAATATCCACAAGATCCAAATCCTAGAAAAAGAATGAATACTATTCCAATGTCTGTTATAGAATGGATAAGTAAAATTTTTAATTTTACCAATGTAACTAAAATTCTAGCAAAATTTTTTAATAAAGTAGAAACAGAAGATCTTGTAATATGGAATGTATATTATATAGGACTTTCTATGTTACAATTACAATCTCAAAAACAAGATATTACTGAAGATGATGTGAATGCACTCATAGATAATGCAAAATGGTGCGATACTCTTGATAATTGTCTTGCCCATCCTTATATTAATGAGCATATGAATGATAGAAGGACAGTAAATCGTTCAAGCGAACCAGAATTTATATCATCTGCAAGTGATGAAAGAAAAATGGTAGAAGAACATCTTAATTTAATAATTGATAATATGCTACAACCTCTTGGCTTAGACTCAATCGGAAAATCTTTTATAGAATCATATACAAACCTAAATAAAGTATATAACCAAATATATAAAAGAAATGTTCCATATGAGGAAGTTGGATTTTTGCTTACATTACCTGTAGTTTCTGAAAAAAATAAAATTTTGAAAATAGATTCTTGTCTTACTGGTAGATTTGGCAACATTGATGTACATGTAACTTTACCAGATAAAATAATTATAAAATTACTTTTAAAAGACAAAAAAGTCGATATTTTATTTGTATCTGATGATAAAGATAAGACGAAGGGTTTAAAAATAAAAAATGTAACAAATAGAATATTTATTTTATCTCAATTACAAAGAGTTTTATCTTTTCCATTTTTTTACTTTATAAATCCAATTATTCATAATGTAAGTGTAAAATCAGCTGAAGAAGTTATAGGTTCAACTGAACTTAAAGTAAATTATTCCACACAAATTGGTGAGAGGGATAGTACACATATGATTCCTTCTAGTAAAGATACTTTTGAAGAGCAAGTAAAAAATATAACATCATGTATTATACCAATTTTATTAAAGAATAAGCATATTTTTCAAAAAGACGTTATATATCAGGCAATGATAAAAGAAGGCCGTGTTATTACACTCGGTGATCCTGTAATAAAAAAATGGGGTGATATTTTAGAAAAAATAAATGAAAGAGATGCTAAGAGTTTAATAGATCGTTTATTTACTTAATTGACATAAATAAAATTGAATATTTAAGTTAATTCAATAAATATATAAACATCAATGAACACACCTGATCTGTCTCATGTGGCATGGAAAGATGCCCCAAACTCTGTTATACTTACAAAACCGAACGGTAACATTCTTGAGATATCCGCTGGTGATTTTATTCAAGTCAACAATTCTATTTTTAAGGTAGATGAGTTTTTCGGCAATCCAAAAGATATCGGTCCGGTATATTTTTCATATCGTGAATTTGATACTTCTACAAAAAGCTTTATTGAAATACCATTCTCTTTAAAAATGGGTAGCAAGGCTTTTTTTATATGCTATCCTTGTGGAATATCAAAGTATGGATATCATTTGAGTAACAATGAATGGTCATCTATTGTTGTTTGTAAAACAGATCCTACTATTTAAAATACTAATTTATATTCGATATTGAATATAAATTTTCTCGTTTTTTACTTTGCACATGTAGATGTTCCAAGATCACTCGATTGTGTTACGTTATATCCACGCAATCGAAGAGCCTCGTAAACGTCCTCAGGCATAAGAGTCTTTGTATTATGTTCTGAATTAACTACAAGAGCTGCAACTACAATGTCAGATAATTGTGTATTAACAATATTTCGAATGTTATTGTAACAGTCATCTGACAGACTCTTAACTCCTGCTCGACGGGCCAACCGAGTGATAGAAGGTTTTGTAATATTTTCCATTTTGTATTTAAGAACTAAGCTTTAAGTCACGAATTGGTTCTAAACACTTGTAAAGAATCAAATCGTGACTTAAAAGATAGAATAAAGATCATTAAATAAAATGGATGTACAGCAGAAAGATGTCGTTATACCGCAGAAAGATGTAGTTGCTTTGCAAAAAACGAAGAAGAAGAAGACAAGGTTTTTTGAAACCTATATTTCTAAAGTTTTAAAGCAAGTTTCTGATTCTAACGGCATTACTTCTAATTCAAAGCAACAACTTAATAGTGCTCTTTGTCTAATTTCTCGACTAATAGCGACAACTGTTATAACTTTAACAGAGATGGCAAAGAAGAAAACTATGTCGGAGAAGGAAGTTAAGAACGCGCTTTTAATTCTTCTTCCGGAACAATTAGCTGCTAACGCAATTATAGAAGGTCAAAAAGCCGTAGCTAGTTTTGAAAAAGTTGGTAATGTAAAAGGAACAAGCAGACAAGAAAAGGCAAGTATTCTCTTTTCTCCTGCTATTTCGGAGAAATTTCTTCGAAATTTTGGTTACTCAAAGGTTATGGTAACTAGTCAAGCACCTGTTTATATGGCAGGTGCTCTAGAATATTTAACATCAGAGATTCTGGAAAATGCTTCAGCATCTGCAAAAGATAATAAAAGAATTAGAATTAACATTCGTGATTTGGAGTTAGGTGTTCGTAATGACAATGAGTTGAATATGTTTTTTACTAATAATAATATTTCATTTTTAGGTGGTGGTGTGACACCATTTATTCACAAATCTCTTTTGTCGAAGAAAATTCGAAATAAGAAACGTTGTAAGAAGGTTGAGACAGTACAGGATGGTGATAAGAAAAAGCATCGTTTCCGACCGGGTACTGTGTCTCTTCGCGAGATTCGTCGTTTTCAAAAGATGAGCAATTGCCTTACTTTTGCAAAATTCCCATTTGAAAAGCTTGTTCGTCAGGTGGTAAAGAATCATAACAATTCTCCAATGAAAATTAGCAAGGAGGTTTTTATTGTCCTTCAATACTTTATTGAACAACAATTGACAACTCTTCTTCGAAATGCAAATTTTGCTGCTATTCACGCAGGACGAGTTAAATTGATGCCAATTGATATTGAGTTTGTTAATTCTATTTCTAGAGGAACGCAAAATCCTTATCAGATAGGAGATATTGTTCATATTGAAGAAGATCCAACTATTAACTATCAGAAGGAAGAAGAAGAGGAAGAAGAAGAGGAAGAGAATTGCGGAGAGGATGATGTAGAGGATGATGTAGAGGATGATGAATTGCTTGAAGAGGAATGATAAAATTGTTTAATTTTATAAGAATTAAACAAATATTTTGAAATCGACTTAAAAACAGTTTGTTATTCTATAAAATGTCTTCCGAAATTACCGCACAAGATAAGAAAAAGAGTAAGGAAACTCAAAAAGAATCTCCAGAACGTGAGCCTAGTCATATTATGACAGGTGACTATGTGGCTCTAATGGAAACAAACGGAAAGGAGTTTGAAAGTTGGTATTACTTTATTAGGCGTGAAGGAAATGAGGATGCTCTTAAGCATCTGCAGGATCAACTTGAGAAGGTAGATTGGTTTATACTTGACGATCTTAGCACTTTTGATCTAGATCTTGATCACTCTGTTAGCGCAACTACAGCCAAACAAATGACTAAGCTCGAGATGAACTCTTACGCTTTCCATCGAAAATTTGATGGTAAATTGAAAACTATTAATTTTAACTTTAAGAAAAAGGATAATCGTGATAACGAGGCTAGAAATGAACGTATGATATGCAAAGTTTTTGATATTCTTGGTTATGGTCAAATTGAAGATTATATTAGCGATGAGGATTTGGATGAAGAAGATTTGACTGATAACAATTCTTCTGATAGTGATACTAGTGATGATACAGAAGATGATTCTACCGATTCTGATAAAGATAACAAAAACAAGTCTCTTGGTAACAAAGGACTACCCCCATCTCTTTCTAAGATTGAACTTCCGAGATTTGCAAAGAAAAAGCAACGTCCAAAGAAGTGATCACTTCTTTTGTTTGAAAAACAAAACCTTTTTTGGTGTTGTTTTTATATTATTCTAATATTCTATTAAATTTTACTCATTTTGTGACACGTACATCTCTGCGCCTGCCCACTCCATTAGATCTAGAATATCGCACGTGTTTGGATCGTACGGACACTTCTCATTGAACATATCTTTTTCAGATTCCATGATCCCTCGAAAGCACTCTTCCGAGATATAAGGTTCCGATGGAACACATCCAATACCTGTGTAATAAATTCGAATTTCAATTGGAATGTCCCACCCCATAACTTCGCCTACCAAAGATCTTGAGCAATTTCCACAATTCTGCGAATATGCAGAACAATCATCGCCGCAAAAGCAGCACACTCCGATGGTTTGAATCATTTGTCTGTATTATATTTATATACTTGTTTTATAATTTCAATTTTATTTAGATTGAAATTTCTGTATATTTAATGACGTCGTCTTATCCTTGGTGAAAGAAATTTAGCTTCTTGTTCTGGTGGGGATGAGAAATAATTAGGATTCAAACGATAACGATTTTTTAACTTATCTTCAAGTTGTTTACTTGTACGTGCAAACGCTGGGCTTACAGGCTTTGACGATGAAGAGGGGGGGTAAGAAGGATCCAAATGATAACGAGTCATCCGTGCTGTTTTTAACTTATCTTCAAGTTGTTTACTTATAGATGACACGGAGTTGCCCATACCACTGTTGTTAGAACCAACTGACCATGCAGGAGTATCAAGTTGATTTCTCCTACCTGGTTGTGGTATAACTCCTCTGGAATTTGGAAACATAATATCGTTTGCATCCCAAATCTTAATCAAATCGTCTAAATCTTCTGAATCACGAGTTCCAGAATTAGTAAATTCCGTTTCATCCGAACTCATTTCAGACTTTTTAGGTCTCTTTATGCATCGACCGCTTGGACCTCTAATGCGACCAGGTCGACACTTTGTAAGACATTTTCCTCCAGTCGATTTATTACGAATCTTTCCAGGAGGACACGGCGGAACTCGACAGCGTCTCGATGAACGGCTACGAGTTTGCCCTTCCTTTGTGCACTTGGGTAACTTTTTCCTTGGAGAAGATTTTCGGCTACGAGATTTACGAGTGCTTGACTTACGGCTACGAGATTTACGAGTGATCGACTTAATCTTTCGGCAACGACCGGACTTTGAACGGATACGAGTAGTCTTTCCGGGGACACACTTTACACGACACCTATTGTTTGATTTGTTAAGAATCATTCCGGTAGGGCACGGCGACTTCCTCGTTGACGACTTACGGCTACGAGACTTAATGCTACGCGACTTTCGCTTCGGAGACTTACGACCACGCGATCGGCTCTTCTTATTACGGCAAAGACCTGTAACGAGGTCACGTGTCCTTCCACTTCCACACTTTCGTTTGCGACAGTAACCGGATTTACGGCTACGAAATTGACTCTTCTTCTTACATTTCTTTCTAGATTTTCGGACAGGAGAATATTTTTGTCCACAAGTCATTTTATTATTATACAATATTTTTGTAAATTCAAAAAATAGTTTAAAAGTTTAAAACACTTATGTTCTGTCAATATATTCAATAATTAAAATTGAAAAAAATGAATAAAAACCATCTTACAATTAGAAGATGTCAACTGAACGCACAAGAACTACTATTTTAGAAATGCTTGAGCAACGAGGATATACTATTGTTGATACAGATAATATTATGGCGTTAAAAGACGACGGAAGTCAAATAATAGTATTTTTCAACGAATCTCCAAGTTTTGACACAAAAAGTATGAAAGAAGTTTTATCTGTCATGAATGAAGCTGGTGTAGTTCATTCAATAGTTGTTTATAAGGATAAAGTTACTCCAGCAACCAAGAGCACTCTTGAGCAGTGTGATGATATGAAAATAGAACTTTTTGCAGAAGAGGACTTACAAATTAATATTACAAAACATAGACTTCAGCCTGTTTTTGAAAAATTAAAAGATGAGGAAGCTATTGAGTTTAAGAAAACTTTTGGTGTGAAATTTGGAGTGCTTCGAGTTGATCGAGCTATCTCACGTTTCTATGATTACTCAAAAGGTGATGTGATACGTATTACACGTCCTGATGGATACATCAATTATAGAATAGTAAAATAAGAATGATTCATTTTTGATATTACGATTTTTAGATTAAAAAATCTAAAAATACTCATTTTACAATATATTATTTACTAATAATTAAAAACATTCTTAGTTCTTAGTATTTAAATCTAAGCGTATTATCTTATCAAAAGAGCCAGTAACCACTTGATGTGCAATAAGCAGAGTCATTTTGCCATTAAAATTCTCCTTAATTGCATTGAAAACAATTTCTGACAATTCCTGATCCAAACTAGCTGTACACTCATCCAAAAGTAAAAGAGGTGTATTAAACATTTCAGCTAAAGCCATCGTGTATGCTAAAACTACCCGAGAAAGTTCACCTCCGCTAAGCATATTAAGATCAGATTCCATTCCCTTGTATTCAATTTCTATATTGATTTGAGGTTTTGTACTCTTTTTGGTTTCTTTGAAAGTCTGTAAATTCACTGAAATCGGATCTACTGGAAAAAAACAATCGAGATAAACCCGAGCATGAGAATTAATACTATCTATAATATTAATCATAGCCATACTCTCTGCTTCAAGTATTTTATCCTTTAATTTTGTAGCAGATGCGTGTTCTTTTACAGCTACTTTTTCTTCTGCTTCTAACTCTTCTACTTTAACTTCCCATTTTCTGTAATTTTCTAAAGAAGACTGATATTTCTCCCATTCTTCTATACCTTTTAAATTTTCTTCGTGCTTTTTCTTTTTAATCTCAAGTTCCCGAAGAGTATCCTCTTCTATAGAAGCATTTTTTTCTAGTTCCTTTGCATCCTTCACGTTTCCATAATCTTTTATATGTTTTTCTGATGCATTTTCCAACACGTTTTTACAATTTGTAATAGCATTAGAAGTTTCTTCTTGTCTCTTTTTTACAGAATAAATATTATCACGCTTTTGTTTTTGATTATTGATAAGCTCTCGTAGATCTTCCTCGTCAGTTTCTGGTATGTTATTTCCGACTTTTTCGCGAAGAGAGTTTAATTTAATCTCCATCTTCTCAACACCATTTTTGAATGTAAAATATGAAGATGAAAAATTACCTTCTTTAATATCTTTTTCTAAACTCTTTTTTTTCTTTTCTAATTCGTTTTGCGTAGCTTGATAATTACGTAAATATTCTAAATCTCCTCTTACCTCTTCTAAAGATGGAAGTTCCTCGTATGTAGATGAAATTTTATCTATTTCAGACTCGTTTGTAATTTTTCTATCTATTTTATTCTCTTCATCACGAACAATTTTTTGAAGTCTAGAGATATTTCTTTTTAGTTTAGTTATTTCATCTTTTAATGCATCCAAATCTGCTTCTATGACTTCAACAGATGTCATAATTAGTTCTTCATTTACTAATCTAAGTTTTACAGAACACGATGGACATGAATAAGAAGATTGTTGAGCAAAAAGCTTATCGTATAAAGATTGTGTTGTTTCTAATTCTGATTCCATAGTTTCTAATTCCTTTTTGTTTGTCTGATGCTTTTCCAAAGATACACATGCAAGATTTTTTATATCATCTTTAAGAGCTTGAATTTTTGTCACATCAATTAGACATTTCTTCAGGTCTTCTATAGTTGAAATAAGGTCTTCTTTACTGTATTCTTTCCATTCTGTTTCGATACATTCTTCAATTCGTTTATTCATTATAGACTCTTCGTCTTCTTTCATTTTCTTGAGTTTTTCAAGATCTGTTTTTATTTGTTTTTCAAGAGTTTTGATATCACGCATTGCAACTACCTCTGTTAAAGATGTTTCAAGAGATTTTAAAGCGTCATCTCCGATGTATACTGATTTTGCAATCTCCTCGTCAAGAGACAAAAGAGTTTTTTCTAAATCCAAAAGAGATTCTGTTCTTGCTTTCAAAGTTGCTTCCAATACTCTAGTGTCTGAAATTTCTTGATAGATAATCTTTGCATTACGAGCAGATCTGTTTATTAGAGTGTGGCAGTTTTTCAACTTAATATTTTCGTTTTTGATAGCTTTTTCTCTTTCAGGTTTCTTACACTTTAATGGAAAGATTTTCTCTTCTGGTAATTCCATTTTTTCTAAGACTTTTTTAGCCATGTCTAACTGAGAAACAACTGCTACTAATGCATCAGATGTCTGCGTAATATATGCTTTGCATCTTGCTTTAATCTTAGCCAAATCAACATCGCGGAATGCGAATTTTTCTAAAAAAGCTAACTTGTCGATTGGAGACATAAGAATAAAACTATTTAAATTATTCTGCTGAATATAACCACTTATTTTAAAAGTTTCTCCAAACATTTTGTCAATAAAACTCTGACCAGACTCGTCTTCAAACACGTCATTTACGACAAGTCTGTTGGGTCTTTTGGTTCTGATTATTTTAATCCCGTCAAACTCAAGTTCGACACGACAAGAAGTAGATCCGCATGCTTGTAGCTTATTACCTTCACCAAAGAGTGCAAAAAATATTCCTCTAAGTATGGAAGTCTTACCCGCACCAGATGGTCCAGATAATAATGCAACTCCACTCTCTCCAAAATCAAAAGTAGAGTCCGAATAACATAAAAAATCCTTCATTCTGATCTTCATACTTGTTTTATGTTTCAATATTGTTTTTAATCTATTAAATCAATTGTAAAAATGATTTTTTTAATTATTAATTAAACTTTAGAATAAATGTGTTTTGTTAATTTTTCTATCAAATCAAATATTTTATCTTTGAAAAACGCACCTTCAGAAAAAGAATGGAATATAATTAAAGAGGAAGTGAGTGTAGTGAGTGTAGTGAGTGTAATAAAATACAAACCAAATCAAAAAATAACGTTGAATCCAAGACATTCTGTTTTTGTTAATTTACAGTTAATTAAAAATAAATACAATCGAGAGATAATTATTGGTCAGATTGCGTCTGCGCAAAGTTATTGTTTATCAAAACAAATACCTCTTATAATACATCCTAAATACATGAAAATATCTAATTCAGGTATAATTTTGTATGGTGTATCTGAACAACATCCTGATGATAGGTTTTTACCACCAGAATTTCCATGTTGCGAATATAGAGCTATTTCTTGGGGAATCGGTTGTATTTTATATAAAATGATAAAAGGTAAACCACTAGTACCAATTGGATTTAAAAAATTTCAATGTATAGAGAAATATCTTGGTGTTCCAACTATTACAGAGTGTGAATTGTTAAAATTACCATATTCATTGACATTGAAAAAAAGAACACGCAAACATAATCATTTAAGTAGTAAAGAAAGTAATATTCTTAAAAAATGTTTATCTTGGAATCCAAATTCTTATATGATTTGTATAGATAAAGGTTTAGCATACAAGGTTGAGACTATACATGAGACTATATATGAGACTGAATAATAAAACTACTTAAGAGAAAGAGACTTTTTATGTAAATGCCAGATAAACTAAGATTTGAGGTATATAATAAGACCCGTCTTGCCGTGAGAGGAGATAGAGACCTTTATAATGATCTTGTTAAAAAAATTGGAGGTCGATGGAACTCACGAATGCACGGAGGAGAAGGCTGGATAATTCCTATAGAACAAAAAAATGTACTTGAAGATTTAATAAATTCTCTTAATGATACTTGTGATTTAGATAAAAAAACTAGTAAAGAAGAAATATATGATTTTAATATACAACAAAAAAATGAAGAAGATAGTGAGGAAGAAAAAAGAGCTGAAGAGAAGGAAAAAGATAGTGATAAAGAAGATAGTGATGAAGAAGAAACTCGTGAAAGAGAAAAGGAAGAGAAGAGAGCTAGAGAAAAGGAAGAAAAGAAAGCTAGAGAGAAGGAAGAAGCTCGTGAACGAGAAAAGGAAGAAAAGAAAGCTAGAGAGAAGGAAGAAGCTCGTGAACGAGAAAAGGAAGAGAAAAGAGCTCGTGAACAAGAGAAGGAAGAGAAGAGAATTAGAGAAAAGGAAGAAGCTCGTGAACGAGAAAAGGAAGAGAAAAGAGCTGAAGAGAAGGAAAAAGATAGTGATAAAGAAGATAGTGATAAAGAAGATAGTGATGAAGAAGAAGCTCGTGAAAGAGAAAAGGAAGAGAAGAGAATTAAAGAAAAGGAAGAAAAGAAAGCTAGAGAGAAGGAAGAAGCTCGTGAACGAGAAAAGGAAGAGAAGAGAGCTCGTGAACAAGAGAAGGAAGAGAAGAGAATTAGAGAAAAGGAAGAGAAGAGAGCTCGAGAGAAGGAAGAAGCTCGTGAACGAGAAAAGGAAGAGAAGAGAATTAGAGAAAAGGAAGAGAAGAGAGCTCGAGAGAAGGAAGAGAAGAGAATTAGAGAAAAGGAAGAGAAGAGAGCTCGAGAGAAGGAAGAAGCTCGTGAACGAGAAAAGGAAGAGAAGAGAGCTCGAGAGAAGGAAGAAGCTCGTGAACGAGAGAAGGATGAAGCTCGTAAACGAGAGAAGGAAAAACGTAAAGATAAGATTGATAAAGAAACAAGAGATATTGCAGCACACGCAATGACTATGGAATCCGAAGATCCATTAGCTTACTTTCGTTCCTTTTCTAAAAAACCTGTAGATTTTCGAAAACTATACGGTCCTTCCAATTCTGATAGCGAGTCTTATTCATCATCTGCATCGAGATCTGAAAGTTCGGATGATTTTCCGAATCCAGATACTCCCATAAAGAATAAATCGTATAAAGGATCTGAAAATAATCACAATGAATTATTTGAGAAAGTGAACGAACTTCAACGAAAGCTTTATGAGTTGGAAATAAAAAATAGAAAGTTAAAAGCCAAGGCCTGAATATTTGAATAAAAATTACCATAGACAATTTTAATTTTACAATGAATATACTAAATGACATTGGAAATTCGAAAATACAGATTCATGGGAATTGCAATATTTGATTTAGTATCTAGTTTTATAGGAGTTATAATTATTTTTCTACTTGTCTGGAGATTACGCTTTCGAAATCTAAACCCATTGATTTTTATCCTCGCTGCTATTTTATTAACTATACCGATAGGGATTTTCTTTCACGTTATATTTGGCATTAACACAACTCTTAACAATCGATTAGGACTCTCTAATGCTCCAAATTAAAGTATGCAATTTTTGATAAAATCTTTATACGTCTGTAGATCTTATTTTTAAAATAAGCTAAAGTCAAGAATGATGATTACAAGAATGACAAGTATTATTGACAAAAGGAGAGGAGAATCGATAAGAATAAAGAATCAAATAAGGCAGGAAAAAGTATATATTCAAAACGATGAATCCGTGATTGAAAGGATGCGAAAGACCACAGGAGAGTGGTCTTCTGAACAGATTGCGAATAGAAAAGTTAAAAATTCTCTACGAGAGAATGAGATCTCTTTTTTACAGAAAAGATTAGATGGTATTGAAAAAGGAGAATTTGATATTGAATTTCTTGGAACTGCAAAAGCACAAAAACCAAAAGATTTGCCTGTTGCTAAACAAAAAAGTGTTATTTTTCGTACATTAAGGTCTGATAATAATATAAAGAGGGAGATTGAAAAAAATTGGCAATATTTCGTCAAAACAAGGGAAACTATTCCACCATATATGCTTAAAAAACTTAAAAATATGCCAAATAATAAAGGGTATATTTGGAAGAGTATTTATTGTTATGGGGAACGTCCTGCTAATGTTGGGGAACCAGTTATTCTTTTTGAAACTCAAAAGGATGGTGTTCTTGTTATTCACGAAACAACAGAAAAAGAATATAAAATATGGCATAAAAAAGGTACTGCTAAAAAAATTCTCCATTCATGCACACCTCGTCGCAAAATAAGTTCAGCTGTATCTTCTCTTGGAAATTATATCAAGACAAAGTAAAAATAACATAAAGATTTGATTTTTTATAAATAAAATGTCGAAATACGCGACATATGCAACACTATCAGATAAAGATAAAGAAATTATGTTTCCGGAAGTCCCATGTATAAAAAGTCTTGATGAACGCAATTTTATTATTAAAAACAATCAAGTTGTTGTGATTTATTATCACGCTAAATGGTGTGGACCTTGTAAAACTTTTGCTAATGGGTTTAACAAAATGGCTAGCGATTTTGAAAAAAATGATAAGACAAAGGGGCTTGTTTTTTGTGCTAAAGAAGATGTTGATCTTGAGCTTAGAAACTCTCCGGCAGACCCAGAAGTTGTACCAACTTTCCATTTTTACAAAAATGGTATTTTTCAAACTAATATGGTTCTAACAGGTGTTAATGTAGAAGAGATTAAGAACAATGTTAAAAAGTTACTATAATTAAACCTAAAATGGTTTAATTATAATATTTTCGGTTTCGGAATCATTGGAATGTCTTGTATAGGCGTATCCTTGTAAAAATCCATAATAGCAGACTTAATTTGTCTCGTATTGTATTCCGGTTTAATAGGAATATCCCAGCTTTTACAATATTGTCTTAATTTGTTTTCATTGTTATAAGTATTAAGATATGTAAAACGAAAGTTATCACTAGGAATTCTGTCATCTTCATAAGGTGCTTTTTGAATTTTCTTCTTTTGAGGAGGAGAGATTGGACGTGCATTCTCGTCATCAGATGACTCAAGAGGTGTTTTTGGAATTTTCTTCTTTTGAAGAGGAGGTGGGGTTGGAAGTGTATCATCGTCATCTGACGACTCAGGATCTGGTTTTCTTACATTCTCGGCAACAGGAGTATCGTCTTCTGGTCTTTTTAATAGATTTGTTTCATAATAAGCAACTATAAACTTTGTTGCTTCTATAGTAACTCCTCTTTCTACAGCTTCTTTACAGAAAGGATAAATCCAATCCAATACATCACGATTTATTTCACCAATCTTATCTCTATATTTGTCGAATTTTCGACATAGTTGTAACAACAATTCATAATCTTTTATTCTATCAGTTCTTAATTCTCCAAAAAATGGATCTTTCGGTGGTGTTTTCTTTGCACTTTTTTCAGCAATTGGAGGTACTCTTGTTGTAATTTTTCCAATACTTGGAGGTGCTTTTGTTGGAGGTACTCTTGTTGTAATTTTATCAGTACTTTGAGGTACTGGAGCTGGTGGTCTTTTAATTGTATTTTTTCCAGTACTTGGAGGTGCTTTTGTTGGAGGTACTCTTGTTGTAATTTTTCCAGTACTTGGAGGTGCTTTTGTTGGAGGTACTCTTGTTGTAATTTTTCCAGTACTTGGAGGTTCTTGTGATGGCTTCTTTTTATCGTCTTCATCTATATTTTCTAAAGGTGAATTTTCCCAATCCCAACCGTCCTCAGTACTTTCAACAGCCCATTTGAATTTATTCAATAATGTTTTAGTGTAAATAACGCTCGGTTCAACTTTCTGTGTTTTTGTCCAAGATACAACAAGACGTGGATCGATATAATTGGCAAGAGATGTGTTTATTGCAACAGTCAACACATTTTTTTTGGATTCAATATTCTCTGTTAATGTTTGAATTTTTTTTGTCTCTTTTTTCATTGTTGCTTCAGCCAATTCGGTTTTGAGCTTTTCTAAAGCCTCCTTTGCTTTTTTAGATGGTGTTCTAGCATGATTAAGTACCTCAGCTACTTCGGCATTTGCTTTATTAAAATTTAATTTAATAAGTTTATTGGTAGACTTATCTGGTATCTTAACACCTTTCAAAGCATGATACATAATATCGCTAGCCAATCTAGTACGAAAAACCTTTGCTGAAAAATCTTCATCAAATTTTTTGAGATATTCGTTTATAGAACCACTATTAATTAGATGAAATATCTCCTTACCTTCAGCCTTACCTTCAGTCTTACCTTCTGTTAATTTTTTAAAGTTCTTAAAAATGACTGGATCAACTTCCAAATCCTTATAAAAACGAACACTGTCCTTCCCAAGAAAATCAAAAATTACATGATTCGGAGTATCTAAATTTACATTATCAACAAGAAGTGTAGTCGCACCCACAGTTGCAGCCTCATCTTCATCTTTTTCATTACCAACACGAATGCCAAAATGATCAATCAGATAAAGAACTGTACCTAGTTGTAGTTTTGTTGAATTTGTTGACTTAGCGTCATTCATGTATGCCTCTCTAATAAGATTAATTTGACTATGCAACTTTCTGGCTTTTTCATATTTTTTAATATCTGATTGTGCTTTGAAAGCACCTTCTTGAGAAAACCAAACATATTTAATACGACCTGTCACATTATCTTTCCACGAAGCTACCCATTCCAAATCATGTTTATGTACAATTTTATCCTTACCCCACTGGTGACCAAGTGGGGGTTCTGGTATAGGATCGTTTTCACCTATATTGAGGGTAACATCTTCTGGTAAAACTTCTTTCTTTATTTTACCTACTAATGGGTTAACACCACGTCCAAAAAAAATACCGGACGGCTCAACAGAAAAATTTGCTAGCTTTTGTAATGGAACGTCATTTATTGTCGCGTAACCATACTCTGCCATTTTTTCAGCAACTTGTTTAGCTTTTCGATCTTTGTCTTTTGCATTTTCTTTATTCTTCTCAATTTGTATAAAATGCCGTTTTATAAGATCACTCCAATCAATATTTAAAAAATTTGTAGAGACCTCGTCAATATAAGTCTTTCTAGTTTCAGGATCAACTTTAAGTTTAGGTTCGGGTTCTGTTATTAAGATTTTCTTTGCTTCTGGGCTAAGATAAGTTTTGAAATCTTCCCAGAAATTTATGTTAAAAATCTTAAACGCCTCTTTTTGTTCTTTTGTATCACTTTCGTTTGTTGTTGTATATCTTACTGTGATATTATCACCAGCCTCTGATACCATGCGTTTAACATAAAATCTAGCGATCTTTTCCTCTTTAGGATTTAATTTATATTTTAATGTAGAATTTGATTTAAGCCATAAACTAGCTCCTAGATGTTCATAAGGCTCCATGATTTCGCTAAAATAAGGGCCTCTTTGTATAATACTATCCCATTTTCTTCCTGAAGTTACATCAAAGGAAAGAACTTGTGTAGCTTTAAATTCATATGGTTTTGATAAAGAAATGTTGTCTTTCCACTTTAAATCTGTATCTTCAAGAATTGAGTTTATTTTTTCAATATTTTCAATATTTGTCCTTGATCTGCCGTTAATTCTTATACATATACTATCATTTGTTTTTGAATAATATGGTAAAAAAGATATTTTTGATGATTCGTCACTTTTTTGTATGTATAGGTTTTTGACAAATTCAGTCAATTCATTTAAATCTTCTATACTAATTTCTCTTTTATCAGGGTTTTTTATGCGTAAACAGTATATTTTTGACATTTCTTCATTAGCAAGAATAAAAAATAGAGTTATATTCTAATTTATTAAAATCAGAATACAAAATGTTAGATTGATATTTTATTATATAAATTTTGTTTTCAATTTAAAATTGATTTTTTTACATACGATATGTAAAAATAATTAGAAATATGACTAGATTGCTTACAAATGAGGAAATTGAGAATATGATAGCTTTTATTCAACCACAAAAAGGTATTCCGGTTGATACAGCTTTGAGTATAACAAACATACAGAAAGAAAAACTTCGCGTGCAGTTAAGAACGCAAAAAATATATCCAGAAATTATTCCAGCTTTGAAAGATGAGATTGAAAAAGCTTACTATGCATCTTTAATTGATCCGGGAGATAGCGTAGGTGTGATTTCCGCACAGAGTATAGGAGAAAAACAGACACAGACGACCCTTAATACTTTCCATCGTGCCGGACAGTCTGAGAAGACAATGACGGCTGGAGTTCCTCGTTTTCAGGAATTATTAAATGCTACGAAGAACCCTCGTATTGTAAATCACAAAATCTTTTTTCAAAGAGGAAATAATTCTATTCAGGAGATGCGTAACACAGTTGGTTCAAGCATTGTTGGAATGACTATGGTTGATATTTCGAAATCAATAAAGGTAGAATTAAACAAAGAAAGCGAACCTTGGTATGAAGCTCACAAAATATTGTTTTCAGATGAGTTTTCATCATACACACACTGTATCACTTTCAAGCTAGACATGAAGAAATTGTTTGAGTTCAAGCTTACAATGCAACAGATAGCAGACCATATTCACGAAGAGTATTCAGATTTGTATTGTGTTTTCTCTCCACCAGCAGAAGGACAGCTTGATGTCTTTGTAGATACTAAGAATATTCGTCTACCGGAGGGTAGGCTTCTGTTTGTTGATCAAGACAATGCAGTTCTAATATATCTTGAGGAAGTAGTACAGGCAACTTTAGAGCAAATTTATATATGTGGTATACCGGCAATATCTGAAGTTTTTTATCTTAAAGAGGGTTCAGAATGGATAGTAGAAACAAATGGTTTTTGCAGCAATACAATTTCAAAGCAATATTCTTCATTTAAGAGACTTTTAGCTCATCCAGACGTAGACTACACTCGTACTGTTTCAAATAACGTGTGGGATATATACGATGTACTAGATATTGAAGCAGCACGCCAATTTTTAATTGAAGAATTTATGAGTATTATGGAGGGTATCAATACTTGTCACGCAATGATTTTGGTTGATCGAATGACTCATAATGGTACAATTTCTTCAATTACAAGGTATACAATGAAGAAAGAGGAGTCTGGACCCATGGGTAAAGCTTCTTTTGAGGAGACAATGGACAATTTTTTGAACGCAGCTGCTGAGGGTGATAAAGAACCAACAGAAGGTGTTTCTGCTTCTATTATATGTGGAAAGCGTGCTTCGATCGGAACTGGTATGATAAAAATGAGTATTGATATTGCAAAACTACCAAAGAGTGCAGATACAAAACAAGTGACAAGTATTATTCCCGCAAATGTTATGCATCAGGTTATAGAAAAGAGTTCAATAATTATTGGGAAAGAAGACGACGATGAGTTACATGCATTCAAAAAAGACAAAAAGTAAAATGAGATATTTATAATAAGGTACTATAATAAATTTGATTGTACAAATATACAATCAAATTGATATTTTATATTTAATTTTGAATTTTTACTTTGATTTCTTTTCTTAATAAAAGCCAAATGACATACAACGAAATTACAAAACTCGCGTATGAGAAAATTACAGACAGATACTACAAAGCTAAATATTTGGGTTTAGAATGTATTATGGATACTACAAATGGATATATTAATGGAACAAAATTTTGTGCTGCATATAAGGATAAAACAAAGAAATTTGTTAATTATATAAACAATGGCAGATATAAGATTCTGTCAACATATTACATGAGCAACTTACGTAATTTTTCATCTGATCTATATATAAAGGTGAAAGAGGGAGTAAAAGAAGTACGAGGAACATATTTGCATCCTATTATTTTTTTAGATTTGGCTATTTGGATATCACCTATCGCTTATACCAAAGCAAATAAAATAATAACAGATGCTTTAGTAAGAGAAAGTGAAGGTGAAGACAGAATACTTAGACTTGAAAAAACTATTGAGGAGATACTACAAAAACAATCTAGCGCAGAACAAAGAACAGATGCGTTAATGGTAAAAATAATTATTCAAAATGATAAGACACATGCCAAGATTGATAAAACATGTAAAGATACAGAAGAATCTATGTCAAGGGTCAAATTATCTCTTAAACGTGTTGAAACAAGGCTTGAAAATTTATCTGATGAGGGAGAAAAGAATAAAGAGGATTCACGTTTTACATGGCGTCGATGGTGGCCAAGTAGAAATATTTCAGTGTATTTTAATAAAAGAAGGTTATAGCTTTTCCACCTTTTCTTTTTCTACTTTTGGCATGATTTTGTTTGCATGTTGTTTCCATTCTAATCCATAATTAAAAGTACAATCGTGGTTATGCATGTGCGCATGACAGTAAATATTTTTACACCTACAAGTGTGTACACTAATCATTAAAGTATGTATTTTATTTTTACATAACACACATTTAGCCATTTTGTATGTATAAAATAAATTTTTAGAATTAAAATACTTTCGTATAATCAAAAATAAAATTGAATTATTTATCGAGAATTTTTTAGAAAATTAGAAAGATGTCACATATTGTTTACATTGAAGAATATTCACCCAAATCATTTGTTGTTCGCGGCGGAACGAAACCACATAAGGATTCGCTTCTCGCTCTTGGCGGTAAATGGAATAGTAGTCTAACAGATAAACAATCTGGAGATAAATTTGGGGCTTGGCTTTTTTGGGGTGAAAAGCGTAAGGAGATTTCCGATTGGATTGAGAAAGGGTGTAACACGGTAGAACGTACACCACAAACGAGTGTATTTGAAAAATCACAGAGTTCGTCTGATAATTTTAGTTCAAATCGTGACAATACTTCTCGACTTGAAGCAAAGATTGATGCTCTTACAAAGATGGTTGAGAGTCTTTGCAAATATCATAATATAGACGGAGCAAAAAGTTCTGTACTATTTGATTCAGATGTAGAATCTGATGAAGATGTGCCTCCTGTCAAGCCTAAAAGACTTTTATCAAAGAAATAAATATATTTTCTTCATATACTTAGAATATGAAGAAAGTTTTTGCGACTTATTCGTGTGTTACGGAAAAACACTTAATTTAAATTTGATTCTTAAGGACAAGATTTATAAGAATAAATAAAAAGACATGGGTATCAAACATTTTTTCCATTGGTTTAAGGCTCAATTTAGAGCGCATGTGAAGAATATGGAAAGAGGCCAAGATCTTGAATCTATAAATGTAAGCATTGATAATTTAATGATCGATATGAATGGTATTTTTCATGCTTCTGCACAAAAGATATATGAATACGGTAATCACAAACCAAATCCACGTCTGCTACGTACAAATAACAGACGAAACAATGGCAAAGAGAAACAGATAGCCATGTTTGAGGATGTGTGTCGTTCGATAGAACATATTTTCAAAATAGTTAAGCCAAAGAAACGATTAATATTGTGCGTAGACGGACCTGCTCCTCTGAGTAAGCAAAATCAACAACGCCAAAGACGATTTCGAAGTGCATCAGAGTCTTCAGATTCAAAATGTCCTTTCAATAGTAATTGTATTACACCAGGAACAAAATTTATGGATTTTCTCACAAAATATATAGACTGGTATATTCGAAAGAGGATAAATGAGGATGAATCTTGGCGTGGAATTGAAGTTGTCTTTTCTAATGAAAAGGCTCCAGGAGAAGGAGAGCATAAGATTATAAATTATATTCGATATTATGGGAATATTAGTGATACATATTGTATTAATGGTATGGACGCCGATCTTATAATGCTTGCTCTAGGTACTCATGTACCAAACTTTTATATTCTACGAGAAGATGCGTATGATTTGAAGAATGATTTTTTTTGTCTTGATATAGGTTCTATTAGAAAAGAACTTGCTTTGATTTTACGTTGGCCTTCTGAAGGAGCGTTTGTTTTTAATGAAAGGACTTCGATAGATGACTTTATATTTCTCTGTTTTATGGTAGGTAATGATTTTCTTCCACACATTCCGTCTATAGAGATCATAGAAAGGGGTATAGAGTTGATTCTAGAAGTTTATAAGGAAACAGGTATTACATATGGTCATATCACTCATCTAAAAGATGATCGGGTTGAGTTTCTTCCAATTCCTCTTTGTATTTTTTTAGAAAAGATTGGAATACATGAAAAGGAAAATTTAGAAGGAAAGTTAAGCAAGAAGAAAGATTTTTTTCCAGATCCACTTTTAGAAAGTTGCGCAGAGCAAAATAGTGCTACTGGTAAATGGAACGTTGACATTGAAAAATATAAAAAAGAATATTACACGTACTCATTTCCACCTCTTACTGAAGAAAAAGTTTTGTGTCATGATTATCTAGAAGGAATGCAATGGGTCTTATCATATTATACACGAGGAGTTCCAAATTGGAAGTGGAATTTTCGTTATCATTACGCCCCATGCGCGTCTGTGCTATCTGCTCATGTAAAATCATTCTCTCATACTAAATACGTAAAAACTATTCCAAGCACGCCATTTCAACAATTACTATGTGTTCTGCCTCCAAAAAGTGCTGATCTAATTCCTGAACCTTTATGTCGTCTTTTGACAGATTCAAAGTCTCCTCTTAAGAAACAGTGTCCTGAACAATTTGAAGTAGATCTTCGTGGAAAAAGAAAGGAATGGGAAGGTGTTGTTATACTACCAATGGTTGATTTTAATCTCGTACGTGATTGTTATCTTAAAATAATTGGTAAAGTATCACCGCAAGATATCAAGCGTAATATAACAGGACGTTCTTATAAGTATGAGTATGTTTCAGGATTACCTGGAACTTTCAAATCATATTACGGAGACATTGAACATTGCTGTGTTAACACATTACTTATTGATTTATAAATTCAAAAAATATTCTTTTAAAATTCATACTATTAGTATGAATTTTTAATGATGAAGGTTTATCATTATAATGATATAATTTTGTAATTTTCTTGATAATTAAAGATTTTGCTTTTTAATGCTTTTTGTAAAAACCAATCATTATCAAGACTATCTTTTTCTCTATTAATTACATCACAATCGAAATGTTCAGGTTTAGATAGCATAAATGTTCCTTTTTTGTCAGTTAAAACTGAATCAGGATAGTTCTTGGATTCTTCAATTAAAGAATAAATAAAGTCTTGTCCGTACACTATATTTTCATCCAAAGTGATAATGGTAGTATCGCATTCCTTTTCACGTAATAACATAGGAATTATTTTAGTTCCTTTTCCGTACCCTCTGCCTGTGTGAAATACTACAGCGAAATCTTTAATATAATCTGGTATAACATAATTTATATTTCTGCCATCATCTGGCATTATCATAGCTATTAAATCGACTTTTACTGTTTGATCAAGAATAGAATTAAAGAAAGGTTTTAACTTATTCAATTTATTAGGATCTACTGAAAAGGAAATAACAACTCTTCCTTTGGAAATTTTTGGTAATTTACTATAATTTTGTATAAATTTATTGCACTTATTTACGTGACAACCGAAATACCTTGTTATTCCAAAATACGATAAAAAAGTTGCTGACAAAGATAAAATTGTAGATAATATAAGTAATGCAATTATTATATTTCGTTTTGACATTATTTGAACACCTTCTGGCATTTATCTATCATAAAGATTTGTGATTAAATATTAAAACTATTAATCCAAAAAGGTAGGGTTGAAACAAGTATACCAAAAGAATTTCGGTTTTCCATCCATCTGGTCCCGTTTTCAGAATTTTCCATTAGATAAACATTATATGTAATATCTCTTCCAAATCTTCTTTGAACACAAACTCTTTGTATTTTGATATTTTTAGAATAACGTTCAGGATTATAATAAAGTTTTTTACGACAAAGTGGACACGATTTTTTACAGAGTAAAGCTTTTTGTATACATTCTAAACAAAACATGTGCAGACAATGAGATATAAACATTCCATTTGATATATTTTTTAGACAGATAGGACATTCTAGGTCATTATTCATTATTTATTATAATTATTATCTGATTTAAATCTAACTTCTTTTTACACCTAAAATTAGCATTTTTTAGCCATTTTGACAGCATAGGCTATTGCACCCCCAAGAAGAGCAAAAACAGTAAGAATACCTCCAGCTTCGACAACTTTATTACATGAATCATTACAACCACCGTACAATTCCTTTAGTTCTTCAGCGGTGTCGTTACTAATAAATTTGGACAACTTACAATTATTTTTAGGACAAGTACCTCTCAAAGCATATCTCCCATTGTCATATATATCAACACAAATAGATCCAGTTTTAGCCTCAACTTTCTTTTTGCAACAGAAACACCTAAACTCGGTTTCCCCTAGTTTCTTTGATTTCTTTTTTGATTTCTTCTTCAATTTCTTTGGCATTTTATTTTTATTATAACCAAGATTATAATAAAAATAAATCAACGTGATTTATTTTATTCATCTGAATATGGAAATGCAGTAGATAGTTCTAAAGGAATAGTCCCTCCATGTACTTTACATATTTGTGACAGTGATGTACAGTAATATTTCTTAAGATACACCGCTTCTACAATTGTTGAGCTTGAAAGAGAATGCCAATTTTCTATATTTAATATATCAAATGAAAACACACGTCTTACAAAATCTTCCAATATTACTAAAACCATTTGGATAAGATCATGAAAGGCCTTTATTTTCATACGTTTTTTTTCTCGAAACAATAATTTTGATTCCCACGTAGTTTCATCAATCTCTCCAAGAAGATATTGAACACGAATATCAATATTATCTTTTACTTTGTTAATTTGCCAAGATGGAACGATAGCATGTCTGATGTGTCTTGCAATAAGATGCAAGTCTGTTAATTTTCTTATAAAAATTTGAGAATTTGTAGCTGTTGTAATTCTTTTTATATAAGTCATTGCGTCAGGAATATCACCACATGCTAAAACTTCAATATCTACCATTGGAGTTGTTAAAGTTGACAAATATTCGTAGTAATGCGGGTTGTGAATAACTCCTACCTCTATTTTTCCAGTAGTCCAGCTGAATGCGGTATGACATAATACACAAAACATTTGATCGCAACCACCTGATTTTAGAATTGGTGTCATGCATTTTGGACATGGTTTAGTTAAACTGGAAACTAAAGCTGAGCTTTTTATGTCATCTTCATTACAAATGTGTTCTAAATCTTCTTTTATCTGAACTCTGCATTTTTTACATACTAAACCTTTACATGTTCCACAACTGTAATTGTTTGAAATAAAACCTCTGCAATCTGATGGGCATTTGAATATATAATGGTTATGTTTAGCGGAAGCTCTCGAAGAACCAATTCCACCGTAGGTGATTGTCAATTTTTTTGCAGAGTTTATTTCGCATTTAATCTTCCATAATATATCACGTTTTTCTTCTATTACCTTTGAACTGATGTCAAGACTTTTGTACATGCTCTTTAGACGCTGATTTGTTGGAAGTGACTTAATACATTGTGATAACTCTTGTATGCGAGAAATCAGAGATGCTTCTTCCTGTGTTTCTGGTAAAAGCATCTTTTCCTGTTCAAGTATATACTTTGCAATGTGTTGGAAGAACCATTTCTTATTACTAACGTTTTCAAGTACAAACTCTCGACTCCATATGTTTCCGCAATTCATACATAACGGTTCTCTAAGTTTATCTTCAATAAATTTTTGAATACAAGTTTCGCAAGCTTGAAATTTGCAATAAGAACAAATGATGAAAGCTGTTTTATATTCACAACAAATGTCACAATCAGTCATTTCTATATCTTTGATATAAAAATTATATCTAAAATCAATTTTATATTCATTTCTTCATAGTTATTATTATATAATTTACTTATTGAGAATCTGATTTAATTAATAAGCTAAAAAAATAAACTGAATATAAATAAAGAAATGGCAGCAGGTGGTTTAAGTTATTCAGGACTCGTCAACCACGGCAAAGTAAATCTCCCTTCTGTAGAAAGTTGGGGTACAAACATGAACATTTTAAAGGATCCGCCTAAGTCTATTACTACAAGAAGAAAAGATAAAGTAGGAGAGACTAGTTCTATAACACAAATGATTGAGGAAAGCGACGGAAGAACATCTGAAGCTATTCAAGTATACGCTCGAGGTGTTAATCCATTTGTTAGTGTTTCATATGATAATGTAGGAAATAATGGTGGTCGAACTTATGGAGGAATTATAGAAGGAGGAGGTCGTTCAGCAAAGCTTCCTCACAGAATAATGCAAGATGGAGCTTTTAGGCCTCCCGTTTTGTTACAGCAAGATCTTTTGCCTCTCTCACGCTTACCTCGAAATCTAACAAATGCTTTTTCTAACGCTGGTTTTACAGATTTTTCTCGCAAGTTGAGAACATGTGGAACAGCTGAAAATACAAAGGAAGTCAAGAAAAATACTATAAAAACTTCAGTACGTCCAACAGCGGTATATCGTATTGAAAAACAAGCTGAAAAACCATTTGAAATAAAATACGCTATTCAGCCTTCTATTAAGAATTCTGTATCATCTGGTGTGCGCACAATGGACATCACGCAGCGAAACTGGGGGGCACCTACAAAAGAAATCAATAACGGTCTTATACATCCAACAGCTCAATCGGCCATATCAAACGTTCAACACGTAAATAATAACGAGTTTAATAGTGAAAGGTTTATACAAGATTCTCTTGCTCATCAAGCATATAGCAATATTTCTTCAATTGGTCATGTTGATAATAATGAATTGGATTCGGGCAGATTTTTACAGGATACACTTGTTCATCCTGCATATAGCAACGTTTCTTCAATTGGTCATGTTGATAACAACGAAATGGAATCGGGTAGATTTTTACAGAACTCGCTTTCACAACCTGTGTTAAGTAACGTTTCTTCTATTGGTCATTACTCAGATAATAATCAAATGAATACCGGAAGGTTTGTTCAAGACTCTCTTGTGCATTCTGTGGGTAGCAATGTGTCTTCAAATGCTCGTAACACTTCTTCTATTGAAGATATTTTAGATTTGTCGGATATGCCGATTCACAATCATATTGTTCATTACAAAATAAATGCGCCTATTTCTGGAGTAGAACAAACAAAGTATTTTCATGATAATATTGAACTTTCACGTACACTGCCCAATTTCATGGCGACTACCAATGTGGGCGATCAAAAAGTTTATAAAAGAACAAATTACGACAATCAAATTGAATTGCAACGTAATAATCCTTCTGCTAGTTGCGAGAGCAATCCAACATCTCGTGGTAATACAGATAATTCTTCTAGAGACGCTCGATTAGCTCCAAAAATAAGTGCTGGTAGTTATTCTATTCCCGCGCAAATTCCAATGAAAGAACGAGAGCATATCTATTATTCTCAAGAATCCGAGAAAGCTAAAATGAATCGTATGGTGATGGAAAGTATGAATGGGAGATTTGATAGAGTAAACCCATTTACCGACTGATATTATATTTTAATTTTTTTTAGAGTTTTATGTTTTTATTCTTGTAAAACAGCAAATGGAAAGTTTACAACGAACGTTCATTTTAGAAAATTTAAACTCTGACAGCGAAAATGAAAAATTAAATAAGAAACAAAAAAAATATAATTTAACTGATATTTCATCGCGTATAAACATGATTTTAAGCCAAGCATATCCAACAGGTTCAGATATGCAAGCGGTTTTTTATCTAATTGATACGTTATTTTTGTCAGATTCAAGCAAAAAAGTGAGAGAGAAAGGTCTTTATAGTTTAACCAAAAATATGAAAGATTACGTAAAAAAGATGGAACATCTTCCTGTTAAAAGTAAAGAAGGTTTTATATATATTACGCATTTTTTTTCATCAAATATACAAGTAATTATCAAGGTTCCTCAAACTTCAAATGGAATAGAATCAAAGGTTAGAGAATATTTTATCGGTATTAAAGCTATAAATAATCTGAGATATCTAACACCTTCATTTGTTTACACACTAGGATCATTTTTGGGCCCAACACCGAGCAAAACAGGTGAAATTAGTTGCGATGACTCATGTAAAAATACTGCTTTTGTATTTTATGAAAAAATACTAGGTGAATCAGTTCAAACTCTATTAAAAAATGATCGTTTGAATTTTAATCAATTTTTGGTTTTATTTTTTCAGCTACTTTTAGCATTAGAAGTTGCACAAAGAGAGGTGAGATTTACTCATTTTGATTTGCATACAGATAATGTAATGGTTAGACTTGATACCGGAGATTCTACCTCCGTCACACATCTTGATATGTTTACTTATATTATTAATCAACCAGAGTTTATTCCAGTTGTGATTGATTTTGGGGCGTCAACAGCTTACATAAATGGAAAATATATAGGTTCATATGATTATATTTCTCATGGTATGCTTAATTTTATGATACCAGGACATGATATGTATAAATTTTTAGTTTATTGTGCTCGTAAAACAGAAAATCAGAAACTGAAGAAATCTATTATCAAGATATTCAATTTTTACGGAGAGGATGATCATCCTTACAGTATTAAATATAATAAGGAAAATGGTATTGAGTCTGCCATAAAAAATTATTGTAGAGATTTAACATTTTCTAAAGCTGCAAATAGGACACCTCTTATGTTGATAAAATGGTTATTAAAAAAATATCCACAATTAAGATCAAAGGTGATAGTTAAGAAAAGAAAAAATTACCTTCCTATTCAATGTTCAAAATTAATCAAAGATTTTGAAGACATTTTTAGTTTTACAAGATTAAAATACGGAAAAGACAACCCTGATAATGCCGTCAAAATGGTAAACGAATGTATAATGTCTAAATCTAGTTATGTTATGGCATTGTACGCTGTTAAAATCTTGGAAAAATACAATGAATGTCTAGAATCTAAGAAATTAAAATCAAAAATAGATGGGATGCATGATATGATTCTTAAATTAAAAGATGATTTGATAAATGCTGATATGGTTAATTTGAAAAAAGTTTTTACAATTGAAACTCCGTTACAAGAAGATCTTGATTTGTGTATTGAGAACGTATTAAAATTAACAATACGTCATCTTAACGCAAAAGAAAAGGAAACTGCTGTAAAAAATCTAGAGCAGATACTTATTTACCAAGATAGTTTAAAACCATACTTACAGTTTTATTTTATTATTCTAGAATTGGATTCAATAGATATTTTAACTGAATGGGTTACTAAATTTAAATTTTCTGATATTTTTCGTTTTTATCTAAAAAATCTCTCACAAAATGAACGCGCTATAAGATGGGGTCAAAGTTTAATGGCATCTATAATATAAAAAAGGTTTATTAATTGGAATTCAATTAATAAAAATGAACGATTTTGACAACATACCACTTGTAACTCAACCATATAATTTAAAAAAGACTCTTTTCAAACATCAACTGGCAAGTATATACCAGATGGAGACTTTGGAAAGAGAAAAAATTGTTCAATTTACATGGGGAGTCAAAGAAACGAGTTTAGGATTTAATGCTGATATAACAGGTTATGGAAAAACTTTATCAATGATAGGACTGATTGCTAGGGATAAAATGGAATGGAACCTAGATACTCCGTTTGTAAAAGAAGTAGTTATTACCGAATCGGCTGGATTAATAACATCTCGTCGAATAGAAAGATATGATAAACTCCCAACTACTTTAATTTTAGTTCCGACTTCTATTGTTTCTCAATGGGAAAAAGAGATGGAACATACTAATTTGAAAGTTAAGATAATTGAATCTAGAAAAGATGTTGAGACAGTGTCGGTAGAAGATTATGACGTTGTTATAGTGACAACTTCAATGTTTAACAATTTAGCAATATCTTACTCTCAATATGCGTGGAAACGCTTTATATTTGACGAACCAGGTCATGTAAGAGTATCTGGAATGAAAGAAATTCATGCTGGATTTTATTGGATGGTTACAGCTACACCAGAAGATATTAATTTACGTCATAGAAATTGTAGAGGTAGTTTTATGAAGAAAATTATTGGGGAAGAGTGGTACAAAATCGAGGATCAGTTTGCAGGTATGATATTACGAAACGATCTAGCTTTTGTACAAGCTTCTTTCAATACACCTCAAACTTATCATCATTATCACAAATGTTTTCAACCTGTGCTTAAAGCTGTATTTGGCATTGTTAGTAATACTATTCAAACAATGATAGCGGCAGGTAATATTGAAGGAGCGGTGTCAGCGTTAGGTGGAAAAAATACAGAAAATATAATAGAATTGGTTAGGAAAGAATTGGTTGAAGAAATGTCTTCTGTTGAACAAGACATTATCATTCATCGCGATATTAAAAAAGATGATAAAAAACTAGAAATTGCATTGCTTAGTCTTGAAAGTGTTAAAAATAAACTAGAACAACTCAGTTGTAGATTTGAAGCAATGTTAAAAGATTCGTGTTCTATATGCACTGGAAAACTTAAAAATCCTATAATGGAACCGTCATGCCAAAATCTTTTTTGCGGTGAATGTCTTCTTACTTGGTTACATAGAAAGCAGAGCTGTCCTCTTTGTAGAGCTGCAGTTTCTACTAATGAGTTAGTGTATATCAAAGGAGCTTTTGAAGAAGAAATGGTTTCTAATGATAAACAAAAAACAATGACTCCGTTAGAAAAAGTTAATGAAATTTTAACATTAAAAAAGGACGGTAAATTCATTATCTTTTCTGAATATGATGCAACTTTTAAACCTATCTGTAGAATGTTAAAAGAATCTGGGATTATTTTTTCACTTGTAGTTGGTAATAGGAATTCTAGAGAAAAAAGCATAGAAAATTTTAAGTCTGGAGATGCAAGAGTCATTTTTCTTAATTCAAACTTTAATTGTGCAGGTATTAACTTACAAGAGGCAACTGATATTATTCTATATCATGAGATGTCTAGAAATACACAAAATCAAATAATTGGAAGGGCAAATAGAATTGGACGTCTTGTTTCTCTGAATGTTCATCATCTGGAAGTTGATATTTAAGAGTGTATAAGAAAGCAAATAGAGATAATGGAAACGTTTTTGTGCCAAGATGGTTGTTGCAGTCTCAAGATTAAACCTTATGTTGCACAAGATTTACAATATAAAAATTTTTATGTAAGAAGAAAAAAATCTGGTGTTTTTATTTGCGATCCAAAAACAAATAAAGTACTCATTGTTCAATCACGTGGTCATTTATGGGGTCCTCCAAAAGGATCAATGGAAGACAATGAAACAGATGCTCAATGCGCTGTAAGAGAAGTAATGGAAGAAACAGGCTTGGATATTTCTAAGGAGTCTTTAACAACTTCATTTGCCGTTTACAATAAAGCAACATATTTCTACTTAGAAATGAACGAATGCGATGTGTCTGTGCAGGAAAAAGATCCTACAAACGATGCAAATGGAATTGGATGGATAAAAATTGAATGTTTAGAAAAATGTATAGAATCAGGAAATATTAGTATAAGTGGTCACCTTAGATTACTTTTCAAACAATTACATGGTAGAATTTTCTCTCAACCTACTTTTATATTAGTTAATAGAAAAAAACAAAGATCAAGATCTCAGTCAGATAGTATAAATCTGACAACTCCTTTAGAACCATACTCTGGATAACGTCTCCATTCTGTTAAGAGTGAAATACTTGTCAATTCAGTATTTCCAAACATAGGACCAATTGTATTATCTTGGTTTACAACGCCGATAATTATATTTCCATCGTAAACAGTCTTAGTACCGCAGATCATACATGGAACTACATTTTTATTTTTTTCAAAAAAGTCTAAAAGTTTTTGATCTGCTTTGATATAAATCAGTGGTGATGCAGTTTTTCCATCCTTAATAACTGGATCAAATCGTTCAATTTTATAATCAGTCATCTTTATCTAAGTAAAAGAAAAAGCAATAGTTTTGTTTTTGATCTAAATAGAAATTATTTACCTTGCAAAAGATGTCAATAAAAGCCTATGTTGAAGAATTACAAAACATACAAATTGAAATAAAGAGAAATAATATCAAGAATTCGCAACACAGACAAAGAATTAAAGAGTTAGAATCAAACATAACACAATATTTAAACGAAAAGGGTCAACTTGGTCTTAAATACCAAGGAAAAGCGATTTTTTTGGAACAAAAAGAACTTAGGCCGTCAAAGAAGAAGAAAGATAAGGAGCAATCACTTATTTCCTTTTTTGAAGAATTGGGTGTTTCAGATCCAAAGAGTGCTTATGCAAAGTTTCAAGATGCGCAAAAAGAAGCTCCTATTGAAAAAACGACTATAAAATTTAAAAAACTACCTAAACCTAGAATTTAAAATTGGATTTTTAATACAAATTATGTATTAAAATATCAACTAGATATAAAAATGACAACAACCGAATCTTTTAAAGCAGGACCAGATTTTTGGTCTTCAAAAGAAGAAGCTTTACGACATAAGGAAAATAAAAACACAAACGAAAGATATCGAACCTTTTTTCAGGATATATTTCACGCAGGTGACGAAGAACAATTCCAACAATATCGCGATGCAACAAATGGCGATGTATGTTTGGAAATTCCTTCTTTATCAAGTAATTTATTTGAAACATTACCTGTTGAAATATGGGATAAGTATAAGAGTCTTGATGCAGATGCAACTTTGAATACATTTAGATACATCTTTCACAAATTCAAAAAAGGTATTTTTGTAAAAATAAAAAATAACCAGTTAAAAGTGTTTCTGCCATTCTCAAAAGCTAATTTTACAAATGAATGGCATAAAAACATACAACAAGATCCAAAAGAGATATTAGACTTGTTTTATCAGATCTCTGTCGCGGAAGGAAGAAAGTTTGATCCAGATAAAGTAAATACAAATAAAAAAGAATGGTTTGGAAATAATTGCCTTGTTCGTAATGAAAAGCCTCTTTCTGAAGGGGATTCTAATGTTGGAAATGTTAAGAATATGCTTGAAGAGCTTTGTAAAAGTAAAGAAATTCCAGATATAGAGTTTTTTATTAATCGTCGAGACTTTCCTATTATTACCCGCGATGGTACAGAAGCTTATCATCATCTATGGGGTTCTGAACATGTTCCTTTGGTTTCACATTTGTATGATAAATATCTTCCTATTTTAAGTATGTCAGCAACTGAACGATATGCAGATGTGATGATGCCTACTTGGGATGACTGGGCACGAATACAGAGTTTAGAAGGTAAATATTTTCCTCGTACAGTTCAAGATTATTCTGCTAAGTTTGACATAAAGTGGAGTGATAAGAAACCGACTGCTGTATTTAGAGGATCTACAACAGGATGCGGAGTTGATGTAAAAACAAATATTCGGTTAAAATTAGCTAAACTTTCTGTTGATACTCAAAATGAGTCTACTATACCTTATTTAGATGCTCGTATTACTAAATGGAATATTAGACCTAGAAAACTTGAGAATGAAACCAAATTAAGAACTATAGATATTGAATCTCTCAAAACACAACGTATTGATGTTTACAAAACAGATCCTAGTGGAAACTATTCTATAGATACTAGCAAGACGTATTATCGTTATGATAACAGAAGTAAAACATATGTAAAAGATCCAAGAGGATGGTTTGTGCGTGATGAAAAAGGTAATTACACAAATGTTGGTACAGGTGGAAAGTATATATCATATAAATTAAGTCCAAAAGAACAGTCTGGATATAAATATATTGTGCATGTAGACGGGCATGTCTCAGCATTTCGCCTTTCTTTAGAATTAAGTATGGGATGTGTTATTTTATTAGTTGATTCTCCTTGGAAAATTTGGTATCGCGATTTACTAACTGATGGAGTTCATTATGTTTCTGTAAAGTCAGATTTATCGGATCTTATCGAAAAAATCAAATGGTGTAGAGATAATGACGCAAAGTGCGAGACAATTGCTAATAACGCAAGAATATTCTTTAATAGATATCTTCAAAAAGATGGTGTAATGGATTATATGCAAAAGACTCTTGTAAATCTTAAACAAGAAATGGGTCTATATCTTTACAACTCTGTATCACCACTTGATGTTCTTATTTCTAAAGAAGAAAAAGATATAGATATGACATTTCCTACTATTCCAAAGGCTGGTGATCGTACTATTCAAAAGGGTATTGATGATCTAAGAGTTGTTCCAAACATAGAAAGATGCTATGGACTTCTTCAAGGATTAGGGTGGGCCATTAGAAAAATTATACATGAAAGTAATGGTAATTTTGAAAAAATAGCAATTATGAAAGGACAAATATTTAAAAATAAATTAGGTATAGTTACGGCTTCTGAAATTGCTGGTTTTCAACTAGCAATCAAAACAACATCTAATCAGCAAAAAATTAAAGAGCATATTCATGAGGCGTTTATTGGTTCTAACTGCCTCAACAAATTAAGTCAACATGTTCCAAACTTTGCATATGTATTTGGTATGTATAGAGACTCAAGGCACGGTACATGTAACGTAATATCTGAATTTATTGAAGGAAAAACTTTTTCGTCTTATATAGACGATACAGATAATTTTTCTTTTAAAGAGTTTCTATTTATCATTGTACAATTATGTCTAGCTATCCAGACAGCACAAAATATGTGCGGTTTTGTACATTATGATTTGGCTCCTTGGAATGTGGTCTTAAGACCAATTCCGGAAACAAAAGATTATACCTATTTACTTTCTCATAAACGTATAATCAAAGTTAGTACTAAACTTATACCAGTCATGATAGATTTTGGAAAGTCTCATGCTATTGTTGACGGAGTTCATCATGGTTTTGTTAACATGTTCAAGGTTAGTAGTTGTCAAGATATCATAAATCTTCTTGTTAGATCTCTTGATCATATTGTAAATAAATTTTTATCTGAACAGAAATTTAGAGATAAATTGAAGAGTGATGGTATTGGTATTGCAGATATTCTGTATTTAGCAAATTTTTTATCTGGTACTAAATATAGACAAGAACAATTTCTTAAGTTAGAAGATCTGAGTGATTTCTTATATTATGCTAGAAAATATGAAACGCTTATTTATGATGATAAACACGAGCTTGAAAAAAGTACTCCTTATGATTTAATTAAATATATAATGAGAATGAAAATAATAAACAAAACTACTGAAAAAGTTGCAACAGTACAAGAGTATGTAAATTTGATGGATAAAGGAAATGGCAGACAAGTATTTGAATACATATTTTCAAACTCTGTAAAAGAACAACTTCAATCATATGTTAATGTGTTCTCACGTTTGGTGAAATCTACTTTACCACAACCAAATAATCTTTTCTTTATCTATTACACTGCTCAGAGTTTAGAAAGAAATCTAACATCTGTAAGAGATCATATGATTGATTTTTTGAATTTTTTGAACCATAATGGTAATGTTATACAAGTTGAAAAGTACGAAAAGATTTATCAAGATACAATGAGCTTTTTACGACGTGTATATGAAACAAAAATTAAAACAAAAACAGAAGAAGATGTTGATTATAAATTATCTAATCATTTTAAGAAGTTGGAAAAGGCCGTTTATACAGAAGAAACTTTTCTCTGCCCAAGAAAGATTCTAGAACTTCTAGAAGACGAGACACCCGATGATATGTCTGAATATAAGCATATTGTCGAAACAATATTACTTGATAGATCATATTATCAATTAAAAGAGACACACCGAGAATATTACCTTATAAATTTTGAAAAACTACTTCGTTTAAATTCTCTTATTATGAAAAACAATAGTTCTAACATAAAAACGTTAACTTTTATGTCTCAAGAAATATATGCAAAAGATAAGGAAGCATTAGAGGTTAAATTAAGAAACGAAGATAAAGTATGTGATGAGGCAAAAGAGTATTTAAAACTCTATAATTTGATTATTTTTAAAGTTAAATAAACTCTTTTTTCAAGACACGTGATATATAATTTTCTTTTTATTTTATTTCTTCAGTATAAATAAAATGTTTGACAGTAAATTTATTGCTACGCTTTTTGCTGTTGCAATTTCTGTAATCGCTATTTGTAATATTAACACTAACCAGATAACTAGCAATGAAGGATTTGGGTTTGGATGTCTTCCTTCTACCGACACCAGAACAGATTGTATTGCTGCAAATAGTATGGAAGACTATTACAAAGGTAATGTTTATTCTGTTCCTTGCGATACTATGTATAAATCTATTTTAAATAACGATAGCACGAATGGTTATAATAAGGGTGATTTTGTTAGCAACCCTAATTTCCAATCTGAGACTTCGCCTCGATTTGGCAATGTTGGTTATGGTGCATATGCAAGGGATTCACTTGTAAAGTACGGTGAACCAAATATTAATAACTTGGCTGTTCCCAACAATCCAATAAATTATGCTAATATGGTTAATGATGATTCTCAAAAGAAAAGCTCTAATGAAAAATACAGTGCTGAAAATTTCACTATGCCGTCTAATTATTCGGAAGGTAATTATAATTCTCTAAATGGTGGACAATTGATGGTTACATCTGATTTGCTTCCAGTTCAAAATATGTCTGCTCTTAATGGTGTTGACAAGAATGGCCAACCGACACAGTGTGTATTTTTTGAACGTATTGTACATTCTAATAGGAACAACCGTCGTCGTAGCCAAGGTGATCCGATTCGTGGTGATCTTCCTATTGCCCCAATAAATAACGGCTGGTTTAATACTTCTGCCAATCCCGTTGAAGATCTTCAGCAAGGTGCATTGAATGTTATAGGTGGTGAATCTGATACTTCAAAACAAATGAAAAATTTTATGTCGAACATTGACGGTAAGAAAATAGTTGACAGCGTGTCGTTAAAATCTATGTCAACTAATCAAAACATGAACACAGTTCAGGTCTCGCGTTAAATAATTTAGAATAATTTAGAATAATTTATATAACTGTTTACGTTTTTTATGAAGAGCTCGACTGCTCAGAAATGAGAAAAGTCTATTTGAGTATGTAAAACACGTTTCAGTCTTTTTCTTTATTTATTACTAATTAGTAATAAATGAATTTAAACAATCTCTATAAAATAATAGAAATGGTATCACCAAAACATAGTCCTATTCAAGATAAACAAGATCTTAAGAAAACTCTATTTGTATTCTATACTAAGCCTTCAAAATATTGGAATTATGAAAACATTCCAGAGGGTTGGGAATGGGTCGGATGCGGTCGTACTTATCCGTTTCCAGTTGATCAAGAAAAAATACCAAAATATACCAACGAAGAACAATTCACCGGACCTTCTAAAAACGAAACAGAAATGATAGCATTTCTAGAACGGGAGTTTCAAAAATTAAAAGAAGAAAAAGCTATTGATTGTTTTGAAATTAAAAAATCGTATATGTAGATAATTTAAAAGTGATTTATTTCTTCAATCTAAAAAGAACATTCTAAACTAGAAAATGAGTTCTTCATCTAAGAAAATTGTTCTCAAGAAGCTCAATGCACATAATACTATTTGGCATCCAGAATCAACTCTTGTTTTTAAGTCACAAAAAGATAGGCTTGTAATTGGTAGATATGTAGATGATAAAATAATTCCTCTTGATGAGGAGGCGCTAAGTTTGTGCGAGACATGGAAATTCAAGCCAGATGAGTCTCTTTTTGAGGGAGATGAGGAAGAAGCTGAAAAAGTTGATGAAGAAGCCGACAATGAAGAAGCGGAGGAAGAAAACGTAGATCAGGTGGTTTCAACAGTTGTTCCTAAGGATACAGTTCAGGTTTCAACAGTTGTTCCTAAGGAATCATCCGTTTTGAGCAAGAATTTGGAAAATAGTTCTCGAACAAGTTTACTAGAAGATATTACTGATAAATTTACAAAACAAGTTTTTGCTCAATTTAATCTTCTTAACGAAGAGAACACTTCTCTAAAGTCTCAATTGACGGAGAATGAAACTGCTTTTGCTGAATTGCAGAAGAAGTATGATGATATCAAGAAGAAGTTTGATACAATGAAATCTTTATTCAATTAATATGAATTATCTTGTTATATAAAACATAACAAGATAAAAATGAATCATCTAATCCGAATCCGATTCCGAATCATAATCCGAATCGTTTGCCTTTGCCTTTGCCTTTGAATACTCAGCCTCACGCTTGGGAGCACTCCTTCGAACAGGTGAAGTCTTTTTAACTGAAGAACTTACTGTTGCCGAGTTTATCTTTAAATTTTTAGTTGATTTAGAAGTATCTTTTTGAGAAGCAATATATTGCTTTAACAGTTGCTTTTCGCTTTTTACAACAGCTGATTTTAGCTGTGTCTTTAACTTACTAGCTAACTTATCTACTAGTTTATCAATTTCTTCGTTGATATCGAAGTTGCTCATTTTGAGCTTATAAAATTTACTCTTTATATCAAATTGGTTTGTAAATTAAAGATACACCTATCCCTATAAAAATTAATATACTTAATACTAAGCTAACTATCTGAGCTGTTTTAATAGATTTAATTTTATTCTTATCTACATCATTCTCATAATTATCACCGCATTTATTTATCATATTTATGATTATAGAAGGTATAACAATTAAGAAAATAGTAAAAATAATACCCATAATTCGCCATTTTAACGATTCAATTTTTATAAAACCAAGACCATTATACAATATAACAAATGTAAGAATTCCTATACCACAACCTAACATTCCAAAAGATAATTCAGACCCTATCGTATCCTTTTTACATTCTTTACTCATTCTACTGTAAATATTAACATATATGCTTCCTATAACAGATAAAAATAAACCAATTATTATTATAATTGGTACGCTTACAATTTTTAATACATTAAAAATAAGGTAAAAAATTAAACCTGTTCCAAATCCCATAAAAAACTGAATCATACTTGAATTAATACCAATACTTTCTTCTTTACAGTATTTTTTAACATAATAACCAGAAGATGATATTATTATTATTAATATTGCTAATACCGTTATAACTAATTTATCAATTATCGTTCCTCCTCCTAGACCTATACTAGGTAGACCTATACTAGGTAGTTTACCAAAAGGAGAAGCTTTTGTACCTAACGTTTCACCTATATTAGAACCTACAATTGGTATCATGTTGGTTAATTCCATTATTTATAATATTATAAATATATTTTTTACATAAAAAATGAAAAAATCCAATTTTTTAGAGAACTGGAAAACCAAAAGCACCGCCAGACACACGAATAATGTTGTTATTCACAGCAGTAACAATTAACTCGTAAGTCTGTTTAAAAATAACTTCAGGATCAGATGGATTTTCAATTTTTCCTTTTGCACACAAAACAGCACGTTCACTCGCTTCTGGTATAATCGAAACATTTGAAAGCTTTTCAAAGTTAGTAGAACCCATCGGATCTAGACTAATGAAATCAAGGGAATACGAGTAAGAATGGTAACCAGTTTCACATGGGATAATAGGAGCGTGATACCAAGGATTAACCAACGAAAAATAATCAGAACCCATTTGTGCGAGACGATTAGTGTTCTCATAGATTAGAGACGTTACGCCAATCGGATCATTTGCACCCCAATAAGGTGAAAAATCAATTTTAGACTGCCCGCCCTCCCAAACAGGTGATGTAGTAACGTAGTTTGACCATTCAGCTGGAAATGTCGAATTACGCACAGCAAAGAATAAAACCTTGATTGCATGCGAGAAACGGATATCAAACGACTGCTGTGCATTGATAGCCGGAGTAAACAACTGTTTAGGCGCGGTTTGCACTTGTTCAATTAGAATATCACGAGGAGCACATGCCATACGCTTACGCTCATCATTAGAAACAATTGCATAGTTGGCCCAAACTTGTGTTAGGCCCAAAACTGGACGAGTCTTAAGATCTGAAGGTGAGATAGGTATACGTCCTTCGGCGGCACCTTCATAAATCTGCTTGATGAGAAGCTTGTTCCAGTCACGAAAGTAAAAGTGAATTTGCATCTCGTTATAGGGTAGTACGGCAGTGGGTAGAGCCACACCACTGTCTCGGCTGTAGAAGAAAGGAAGCGGGAGATTGAGAACTGCAGAAGGTAGTGAATTACTGGGCTGGATCAGCTCATCGATATTTCCGATCATATTCTTGTAACCATTGCGCTTGCTCTCTGGCACCGTAAATGCGGCCCAGAAATCAAGATGGAAATTATCAAAACGAGCTGCAACCAGATCGTTAAACGTAATAGAGCATTCGCGAATAAGATTGTGCATAAAGTTACGAGTCCAGCGCAACTTACTACTACTATCTTCAGTTGCTGTCTCTACAGCAGGAAGAGTAACACGAAGCCAAGTGTGAAGCAGATAATCACCAACACGTGAAATAGAAACTGACCATTCTTGACCAAAACCAGGAGTACCGGCAGAGCGAGACAAAACTACCGGTATCTGAGTAAACCAAGTAGCCTTTCGCGTTTCGCGAACGAAATAAGCGGTGGAATCAGGACCACCATAGAGGTACTTTTCAATTTCATCAAAGGTGGCAAGATCAATAAACCCAGAAGTTACATTTGACGTAGAAATAGAGTCTGCAGACATTATTTATAAATATAAAATCTTATTTTTTATAAATAAGATTTTAAAACAATATAATATACTTATTTTTATGTTATTTTACATAAAAATATATAAAAAGCAGAACCTGATTATAAAACTGGGAATCCTAAAGCACCTCCAGAAACACGAATAATGTTGTTATTCACAGCCGTAACAATGAACTCATAAGATTGAATGAAATTACCACCAGAACCCTCTGCATCCCCTGCTATGGCAGCCGATTTGGCACGTTCACTCGCTTCCGGCACAATCGAAACATTTGTAAGCTTTCCAAAGTTCGTAGAACCCATCGGATCTAGACTAATGAAATCAAGAGAATACGAGTAAGAATGGTAACCAGTATCGCACGGGATAATAGGAGCGTGATACCAAGGATTAACCAACGAAAAATAATCAGAACCCATTTGTGCGAGACGATTAGTGTTCTCGTAGATTAGAGACGTTACGCTAATCGGGTCATTTGCGCCCAAATCGGGTGAGAAATCGATTTTACCATTAGCATCTTGAACAGGTGATGTCGTAACGTAGTTTGACCATTCAGGGACAAATGTTGAATTACGCACAGCAAAGAATAAAACCTTGATCGCGTGCGAGAAACGGATATCAAACGACTGCTGTGCATTGGTAGCCGGAGTAAACGACTGTTTAGGCGCGGTTTGCACTTGTTCGATTAGAATATCACGAGGGCCACATGCCATACGCATGCGCTCATCATTAGAAACAATTGCATAGTTGGCCCAAACTTGTGTTTTGCCTAAAACCGGAGGAGTACCGTTCAGAAAATCTGAAGGTGCGACAGTTAAACGTCCTTCGAATTCATCACCTTCGTTATGTTGCTTGATTAGAAGGTCAACCCAGTCACGAAAGTAAAAGTGAATTTGCATATCGTTATAGGGTAGTGCGGCAGTGGGTAGAGCCACACCACTGTCTCGGCTGTAGAAGAAAGGAAGCGGGAGATTGAGAACTGCAGAAGGTAGTGAATTACTGGGCTGGATCAGCTCATCGATATTTCCGATCATATTCTTGTAACCATTGCGCTTGCTCTCTGGCACCGTAAATGCGGCCCAGAAATCAAGATGGAAATTATCAAAACGAGCTGCAACCAGATCGTTAAACGTAATAGAGCATTCGCTAATAAGATTGTGCATTAAGTTACGAGTCCAGCGCAACTTTTTGCTATCTTCAGTTGCTGTCTCTACAGCAGGAAGAGTAACACGAAGCCAAGTGTGAAGCAGATAATCACCGGCACGCGAAATAGAAACCGACCATTCTTGACCAAAACCAGGATAACCGGCAGAGCGAGACAAAACTACCGGTATCTGAGTAAACCAAGTAGCCTTTCGCGTTTCGCGAACGAAATAAGCGGTGGAATCAGGACCACCATAGAGGTACTTTTCAATTTCGTCAAAAGTGGCAAGATCAATAAAACCAGAAGTTATATTTGATGTAGAAACTGAAGACATTATTTATAAATATAAAATCTTATTTTTTATAAATAAGATTTTATACAATATTTTAAAATAAATTTTTAAAACAATATAATATAGTTATATTTTTATGTTATTTTACATAAAAATAAAAAATACCACCTTTTTAGAGAACGGGGAAACCAAGAGCGCCTCCGGACACACGAATAATGTTGTTATTCACAGCCGTAACAATGAACTCGTAAGACTGTTTTAAATTAGCAGCACTAGCAGCCGATTTGGCACGTTCACTCGCTTCCGGCACAATCGAAACATTCGTAAGCTTTCCAAAGTTCGTAGAACCCATCGGATCTAGACTAATGAAATCAAGCGAATACGAGTAAGAATGGTAACCAGTATCACACGGAATCACAGGAGCGTGATACCAAGGATTAACCAACGAAAAATAATCAGAACCCATTTGTGCGAGACGATTAGTGTTCTCATAGATTAGAGACGTTACGCTAATCGGGTCATTTGCGCCCAAATCGGGTGTGAAATCGACGATAGTCACTCCAGCATTGACAACAGGTGATGTAGTAACGTAGTTTGACCATTCTGCTACAAATGTTGAATTACGCACAGCAAAGAATAAAACCTTGATCGCGTGCGAGAAACGGATATCAAACGACTGCTGTGCATTGGTAGCCGGAGTAAACGACTGTTTAGGCGCGGTTTGCACTTGTTCGATTAGAATATCACGAGGGGCACATGCCATACGCTTACGCTCATCATTGGAAACAATTGCATAATTGGCCCAAACTTGCGTTTGACCCAAAACCGGAGGAGTATTGTTCAGAAAATCTCCAGCACTGACGACTAAACGTCCTTCTGTCGTCGAATTACCAGGTGTCTGCTTGATTAGAAGGTCACCCCAGTCACGGAAGTAAAAGTTAATTCGCATCTCGTTATAGGGTAGTGCGGCAGTGGGCAGAGCGACACCACTGTCTCGGCTGTAGAAGAAAGGAAGCGGGAGATTGAGAATGGCAGATGGTATAACGTTCACTGGTTGAGTTAGCTGATCGATATCTCCGATCATATTCTTATAACCATTGCGCTTGCCCTCCGGCACCGTGAATGCGGCCCAGAAATCAAGATGGAAATTGTCGAAACGAGCGGCAATTAAATCGTTAAACGTGATAGAGCACTCACGGATAAGATTGTGCATAAAGTTGCGAGTCCAGCGCAACTTAATCTCGTCAGCCCCTTTTACTTCAGGAAGAGTAACACGAAGCCAAGTGTGAAGCATATAATCACCGGCACGCGAAATAGAAACCGACCACTCTTGGCCGAAACCGGGAGAACCGGCAGAGCGAGAAAGAACTACCGGTACCTGAGTAAACCAAGTAGCCTTTCGCGTTTCGCGAACGAAATAAGCGGTGGCATCGGGACCACCATAGAGGTACTTTTCAATTTCGTCAAAAGTGGCGAGATCAATGAACCCAGAAGTTACATTTGACGTAGAGATGGAAGACATTATTTATAATAGAACAAGATAATTTTTCATTTTTTTACAATACTTTAAACTAAATTTATTTTTAAAATATAATATTTTTATGTAAAATAACATAAAAATATAAAAATACCACCTTTTTAGAGAACGGGGAAACCAAGAGCACCACCAGAAACACGAATAATGTTGTTATTCACAGCCGTAACAATGAACTCGTAAGTCTGCTTGAATTCGCCAGTATTGCCACCAGCACCATCACCACCCTTTCCTTGTGCGCACAAAACAGCCCTTTCACTCGCTTCCGGTACAATCGAAACATTCGTAAGCTTTCCGTAGTTCGTAGAGCCCATCGGATCCAGACTAATGAAATCAAGCGAATACGAGTAAGAATGGTAACCAGTATCGCACGGAATCACAGGAGCGTGATACCAAGGATTAACCAACGAAAAATAATCAGAGCCCATTTGTGCGAGACGATTAGTGTTCTCGTAGATTAGAGACGTTACGCTAATCGGGTCATTAGCACCGTTTTCAATTGAGAAATCAATCTGGTTGTTGACTAGTACCGGAGACGTAGTAACGTAGTTTGACCATTCTGCTGTATATGTCGAATTGCGCACAGCAAAGAACAAAACCTTGATCGCGTGCGAGAAACGGATATCAAACGATTGCTGCTTATTGGTAGACGGAGTAAACGATTGTTTAGGCGCGGTTTGCACTTGTTCAATTAGAATATCACGAGGAGCACATGCCATACGCTTACGCTCATCATTGGAAACAATTGCATAGTTGGCCCAAACTTGCGTTTGACCCAAAACCGGAGGTCTACCGTCTTTAAGGTTCGCAGTTGATGCGACCGTACGCCCCTCTGCATCTGTACCATCATCTGATTGCACAATCAGAAGTTGCTCCCATTCACGGAAGTAAAAGTTAATTCGCATCTCATTATAGGGTAGTGCGGCAGTGGGTAGAGCGACACCACTGTCTCGGCTGTAGAAGAAAGGAAGCGGGAGATTGAGAACTGCAGACGGTAGAACGTTCACTGGTTGAGTTAGCTGATCGATATCTCCGATCATATTCTTGTAACCATTGCGCTTGCCCTCCGGCACAGTGAATGCGGCCCAGAAATCAAGATGGAAATTGTCAAAACGTGCGGCAATTAAATCGTTAAACGTGATAGAGCACTCACGGATAAGATTGTGCATAAAGTTTCTAGTCCAGCGCAACTTAGTCCCTGCAGCATCCCCAGTTACTTCGGGAAGAGTAACACGAAGCCAAGTGTGAAGCATATAATCACCGGCACGCGAAATAGAAACCGACCACTCTTGGCCGAAACCGGGAGAACCGGCAGAGCGAGAAAGAACTACCGGTACCTGAGTAAACCAAGTAGCCTTTCGCGTTTCGCGAACGAAATAAGCGGTGGCATCGGGACCACCATAGAGGTACTTTTCAATTTCGTCAAAAGTTGCAAGATCAATAAACCCAGAAGTTACATTTGACGTAGAGATGGAAGACATTATTTATAATAGAGCAAGATAATTTTTCATTTTTTTAACAAAATATATACTTTAAATATTAAAATGAAATGAAAAATGCGAGCTTAAATGAGTCTACAGAAAGAATAAAGTCTATGTCCGAACTAGATATTTTGAGTATAGATACCAATATACGCAAGAATTTTGAGGATGAGATCTTAAAACTTCCAGATCACGAGGAGAAGTTACAAGAAATAGAAGAATCGTTGAAAAATGAAAATCTTCGTCGTAGGATACGACTCAGTCTAGAAAAGGCTCGTAGTGAGTTACTAGAATATATTGATGATTTGAAAACACAAAGAAACTATCATTTCTATATTATGGAAACTGTTACATATATAGAACAATATAAAGAAATTCTAAAAACACCAGTAAAGGTCAGTTTCATGGGAAAACTTGTTAAAAAGGACAAAGAAAAGAACAACATAATTGAACTTTACTTAGAATCAGCGACAAAGTATGTTAATCTAGAATTTGAGAATGATAAATTACAACAAGTTACGTGCCCTAACTGTTCTAATAAAAAAGATTTTGATGTGATAGAAAATAATACCTATATATGTACAAAATGTTATGCTCGACAAACAGTGATGAAACACAATTCTTCTTACACAGATATTGATAGAGTTAATATTTCAAGTAAATATACTTACGATAGAAAGGTTCACTTTCGAGATTGTATAAATCAATATCAAGGTAAACAGAATAGCACTATTCATCAAAAAATATACGATGATTTAGAAATACAGTTTGCTAGACATCATCTTCTGAATGAGGGCGAGGGAATTTCTAAAGAAGTTAAATTTGCGAATGTAACAAAGAATCATGTTCTTATTTTTCTTAAGGAACTAGGTTACTCAAAACATTACGAAAATGTACATCTAATACATTATAATTTTACTGAAATTAAACCAGATGACATATCTTATTTGGAAGAGCAACTTCTTGACGACTTTGATGTACTTACAGATTTGTATGATAAAAAATATAAATATATTGAAAGAAAGAATTTTATTAATACTCAGTATGTTCTATTTCAATTACTTCGCAGGCACAAACATCCGTGCAAGAAAGAGGAATTTATTATACTTAAAACAATAGATAGAAAATTCTTTCATGATGAAATATGTAAAGACTTGTTTGAAGAGCTTGGTTGGAATCACAGTCCTTTTTACTAAAAAAAGGATGATTTAAGAAATTTGTTTCTGAATATAAATAAACAATGTCATCTGGTATTAGATTCAGAGTTCATAACAACGAATATTATGAAGACGTGATACAATTAAATACGTTTGAGCAATTTGATTCGGCACCTGATGCTTTATTTGCGTTAATTAACATGATGAATGTACTTGAACCAATATTAATTTCAGATTTTGATCCTCTTCGAATAGCAATACAAAATAGCGAAAATGATCTTCAATTGCGCAGAAATGATAATGTGGTTGTACTCGTTGGAACACAATCTTATGACACGACTGACAAAAAATACGAAGAGTGTTCTATATGCACTGATAAGTACGAAAAGACAGAAGAAGTTTCTGTTTTAGATTGTGGTCATGTTTATCATCCAAAGTGTATAAATGAATGGGCTAAGTATAAGCCAACATGCCCTGTATGCAAAGCTGAGATTTCTATTTATGTAAATGAATCAGGAGCTGAAGATATTGATTAATTATAGTATCTTTGTTAGATTTTTTTAAAAACATGATAATAATTAAAATGCTGTCAAAGTTAAAAGAAAATTGGTCCAAGTATGGTTTTGAAATAATTCTTGTATTTTGTATCACATTTATTCTTCTTTTTGGTCTATATCAGAAGATTACTGGGGAAAAAGGTACTTGGACAAAGAAAGATTATTTATCATCTTTGCTAACAACACCTACAATAAGTAATAAAACATCTCGATCTCCTCCTAAAGATAGCATGGGTGAAATAGAATGCAGACGTGTTCTACAGCTTATATTTAATAGACGCTTTGATAAAGCACGACCTGATTTTTTACGCAATCCTGTTACAGGTGGAGATTTTAATTTAGAACTTGATTGTTATGATCCTGAACTTGGAATAGCAGTTGAATATAATGGCGTCCAACACTACAAGTTCATACCTTTTTTTCATAAAAACAAAGAAGCATTCCTAAATCAAAAATACAGAGATGATATGAAGCGTCGAATATGCAAAGAAAATGGTATTCTTTTAATAGAAGTACCTTATACAGTAAAAACAGAAGATATAAAAAGTTTCATACAAAAGTCTCTTATAATTAATGGAATTATATCATAGAAACTGTTGTTCTCAATAAATAATATTGAGAACATATAAAATGACATTTAATCTGAATAATGTTGAAAAGGAGTCTCTTAGATGGAACAAAGCTGAAGAGGAGATGGTTGCTAATTGGTGTGATCAATCTAAATGTTTTAATTGGATGAACACAGAAGCTTTTTCACGTTATAGTATTCGTGCAATAGTCATGTCTATAACAACAAATACTATCATTTCGTTGAGCGGAGTTGCAAATTTAATTGTGGGCGGAGGACTGATATCAATTGAACAAAGTAAAATATCGTTAATTTTTGGATGTATATCAATAAGTGTTGGAATTGTTAATATGATTCAAGATAAATTAAATTGGAATGTATTAGCGAATAATTTTAAACAATCTGCAGGAAAATGGGATATTATTACACGAAAAATAGAGGAGATTTTAGCTATGCCGAGATCATGTCGAGGAGATTGTACTGCTTTTTTAAAATATATAAAACAGGACATTAACGAAGCGTCAGATACTAATTCTATAATACCAAAAGATATTCGTGAGATGTGTAATGAAAAATTTGGACATATCAAAGATTTTGATGTTCCGGATATTTGTGGTCAAGTAGAACATACAATATTTTATAGAAATATGTCTAATCAAGATTCCTCGACACCATTAATTAACTGACTTTTTAATAGACAATAATGTTAAAACAATTCTTTAAATGTAATATTTTTTTTCGCATATTTAAGTAAATATGTCAAAACCCCTAGAAAATTTCACAGTTAAAGAACTTTTGGATATAGCCAGACAGAAAAACTTAAAGGGGTACTCTAAACTGCGCAAAGCAGAACTAATCTCGTTAATTAATGGAAGTACGGGGGTACCTCAAGTAATACCTCAAGTAATACCTCAAGTAATACCATCTGGTATTGTCTCAAAACCTCTAGATAATTTTACAGTTAAAGAGCTTTTAGATATAGCCAGACAGAAAAACTTAACTGGATACTCTAAACTACGCAAGTCAGAACTAATCTCGTTAATTAACGCGAATGCGGGAATACCTCAAGTTAAACCTAGTGGTGTTATTGACAAGTGTATGAATAAAATATGTATTCCAGAAAAAATTTGTAATCCCGATAGTGGAATATGTGTAGAAAAAACTGGAACTATTGGTAGGAAGATTATTAATTCCTTATTAAATCAAAAAATAAATAAACCAGATTGGGAAATTTATAGTATTGACGGATGTAATTCTTGTAAAAAGGCTATAGAACTTCTAGATAGACTTGGATTGAAATACACTCAAATAAAAGTTCATGATGAAGATAAGAAAGAGTTTTTTAAAGAAAAGGCTAGTTTAACAGGTGGATACAAATATTTTCCTGTTATTTTCAATATGGATGTTTTTATTGGTGGATACACAGACTTAGAAAAAATGCTAACTAAACCAATTTCTTCTGGAACTTCAAGCTTTCATATGTTAAAGCCTCCAATAGTTGAAAAAAGTAATTTTAAAGGAAATCCATGGGAAGATTTAGTTTCGATGGTTTATTTATTGCACAGACACCCAAAAGATTGCGTAGCTATTCCAAAAGATCTATTGACTGGATCTGGAAAAATAACAAAAAAAGGTTTTAGTGTTAAGAGTTTTAATGACACTTCCTTGTATTGGAGTGGAACTGAAAACATGTTTCATATTCCATTAGGTTTATGGGATGCAATAAAAAATTGCTTGAAGAGAAAACCTCGATTTATTGTAATGCCTTTGGGTATTAATGGTCTAAGTTCTATAGGTACTCCTTCTTCTCATGCTAATTTTTTGATATACAATACAGAAACAAAAGTTCTGGAGAGATTTGAGCCGCACGGAAAACCAATGACTGATTTCTTAAATATACCAGACTTTGAGAAAAAACTAGCCGATCTTTTTAACAATAATGTACATAAAGATATGATTAAAGAAGTTTATGCTCCACTATCTTTCTGCCCAGCTGTTAATGTTCAGAAAATTCAAGTTAATGAACGCGATAAAAAATTCGGAGAAGCTGGAGGTTTTTGCGTAGCATGGTCTGCTTGGTATGCAGATATTCGTATGTCTAACCCAAAAAAGTCTCGTTCTGAAGTTGTTGCTATTGGTATAGAAAAACTGAAAAAAAATCCTTATTCTTTTACTCAATTTATTCGTTCTTACTCATCTTTCTTGACAAATGTAGGAGAACAATTGAAAAATAGTAATAATCCAGCAGCTGTGTTTACTGCATATGTTAGAAAAAGCTCTTAATACGTTTTGAATCTATTATTTTACTAAAATAATAAATCATATGTTCATTTATTATTGAAATGATTAAAATAATAGAATATGTTTCTAAATAATAAAGAATGGGCGATTTTTTAGAAACACTTACATTGTCGCAACTAAGAGAAATAGCCAAAGAAGAAAATTTCAGAGGGTATTATAGTATGCCAAAATTAGATATAGTAGATTTGCTGGTAAATAATTTATCAAATACTAAACTTTCAAATTATAAACTAAAGTATCAGAAATTAGCATCGTCAGCCAAATCTGCTGATAAAGGATTTTATATGATAAAACCAAAGAAAATGGTAGATAAAACAAGTTTAGATCATTCAGTAGTATGGAATTGACTTCTATATTATATTTAATGCACAAGTATCCACAACATTGTATCGCCTTTTCTACTGGATTATTGACTCCTTCTGGAAAATTAACATCTAGAGCTTTAAGTCTTCGTCCAGAAGAATTTAATAAGGTGAGTTTGTCATGGTCGGATTTTTACAAAGATTTTATCATACCGGAAGGTCTATGGAAATCAATAAAAAATTGTCTAAAAAGAGGTTCTGAATTTATTATTATACCGTTTGGTTTTTACTGTGCAGATGGAGATCATGCTAATTTTTTAATTTACAATTCATTAACAAAAGAGTTAGAGCGGTTTGAGCCTTATGGATATATTTATTCACCAAATTGTAAAAGCGCACCAATGATTGACGAAAAACTTGCAAAACTATTTAACAAAAATGTCAATAAAGATATGGTTAAAGCAGTTTATGATCCTCTTTCTTTCTGTCCAATGGACAGTTTTCAGATAATTCAAGAAAATGATGAAGAATTTAAACAACAAACATGGCAAAATGGACCTTGGGGATATTGTTCTGCATGGTCATTCTGGTACGCAGATATGCGATTAGCAAATCCGTTAAAATCACGTTCTGAAGTTGTCTTACTATCTCTGCGAGCAATAAAAGATAGCAATCTAACTTTTACTACTTTTATTCGTTCTTATGCAGACTTTTTGCAAAAAGTCTATGAAAAGATAAATCATCATAGATATGAATATCCAGAAAAAATTATTAAAAAGATACTTAAAAAGAATGAACAGTCTATGTAAATATGGGTAAAAAGAGTAAGACTAAGAAAATCGAAGACTCTAATACTAATACACAGAAAAGTACACCAGTTGGTAATGATCTTTTTGATAATCCAATGGTTAGGTCTGCAATGGCCGCATTATCAGATGAAGATAAACAAAGATATAAAACAATCGGAGATCATCTATATGGCCGTATAAACTTTGATACTGGACAAAGTTTGGAGCCTCCAATTGCGGAAGCAGTTGCTTATATTGAAACATCTCTTCAGTCTGGAATGCACCCATCAATGCTTGAAGAAAATGATCATGCATTGCTAAAAGAACAATACGGTGATGAATGGTACAAACAATGGGGATACGTAAAGGAGGATCTGACAGAAATGGTAACACTTAATCCAATTCTAAAGGATTTTAAATATGGTCAAAAATGATTATGTTTATACCTTTTCTCATTTAAACATCTAATATAAACAACAAAATGTTAGATAATTTTGTAGGAACTCAATATCGTTTGGCAGATAACTGGTTAAACCATGTAAAAGTGAATGATTATAATAATAAGCAAATAAATTATTTAGAAATTGGAGCATTTTATGGTGCTAATATCATATCTGTTGCAAATATTTACGGATTACATAGTGATACTAAATTATATTGTATAGACCCTTGGGAAGATTATAATGATTATCCTGAATATAAAAACCAACAATCATCAATTTATAATTCATTTGTTACTAATATTGAAAATTCTGGTGTTAAAGATAAAATAATAGTAAACCGTGGATATTCTAATTCAGAAATTCCAAAGTTTCAAGATGATTTTTTTGATATTATTTATATAGATGGGAATCACGAGCCAGAATATGTGTTAGAAGACGCTGTTTTAAGTTTTAGAAAACTAAAGAAAAATGGTATAATGATATTTGATGATTATGGATGGGGTGGTCCTGATTTAACAAAAAAAGGTATAGATGCATTTTTATCTGGTTATCATAAAAAAATAATTTATTTAGGAGAACAAGATACTCAAGTATTTATTAAAAAAATATAAATGTTCATTTTAAACGAGAACGTGTATAATACTTATTTTGATAAAGCAAAATAAGTTTATGATTGAAAATACATTTTAAAAGATTTTCATCTCTAAATATAAATATGTTTTCTGGTATATTACGTCCAAAACCGCAAATAAAAATTGCTTTTGGGTATAAGATGGGTGTTGGTAAGGATGAGGCCTGTTCTTATTTGATTAAAAAGTATGGAGGTGAAAAAATTTCATTTGCGTCACCTTTATATGATATACAGCACTATGCACAAAAAGTATGTGGTTTTGAAGAAGAAAAAGATCGACAATTTCTACAATTTATTGGAACAGAATGGGCTAGAAAAAGAGATCCTGATGTGTGGCTGAATTTAGCTATTAAAAATACAAAATCAGAAGGAAATTTTTTTCTATCAGATCTTCGATTTCCTAATGAATTATATGGTTTGAAAAAGGAAGATTGGTTTTGTGTTAATATTGTTAGACAGACCGATTCCGAGAATAGAATAGGTACAGGTAGTTCATCACATGTGAGCGAGACAGCTTTGGATAATATAAAAAGTGAAGATTGGGATTATCTATTGAAAAACGAAGGTACTATTGAAGAATTTTATGAAAAATTAGACTCTCTGTACATTAAAGTATGGCGTGAAAAATATATGAGATCATGATTAATTTTTTAGTTTGAAGTAATTTAAATCTTTATTAGATTTAAATGACAATAAGTAACAGTTGGAATCGTTATCATGAACAATTATTAAAAAAATGGGCCCAAATGTCTAAAACGTATTCAATTATGCATTCTTTATGCGCTCAATATTACGCAACTTGGCACAAGAGATTAGGTATTCCAGTTGTTATCATTGGAGGTATAACAGCATCATCTATCTTTTCAAGCAATAAAAATGATTCTGAAGCATGGACATATATTAATGGAGGACTTGCCTTATTCGTTGCCGCTTTAAGTGGTGTGAGCAGTTTTGTCGGTACTTCTGAAAAAACTAATAAACATCAAAATGCATCATTTAAATATACAAAAATTTCTATGGATATAGATACTATGTTATCATTTGGTCGTCACGAGAGAACACAAACTCCACAAGAATTTATTCAAGAAAAGAAATCCGAAATGTTAGAAATTAGAGAAAATGTACCTGAAGTTCTTACATGGGTTATGAATGATTATCTTAAAAAATTTGATAAGACTCTAACAGATACCAAATCTAGAGTAAATAGAACTCAAAATTACATTGAACCAAAACTAAAATATGACGATGATGGTTCTGACCGAGGTGCTTCTTCTGTTGGAACAGATAGTAGTCGAGCACAAGAGGAAGCGCAAACAGGTGAGATTTTATCAGATTTTGCAGATAAAACATCTACAAAAATTGAAATTGCATGTGAAAAAATGAAAGTCCCAAGCGAATCTGACTCCGAGAATGAGGAGGAAGATTCTGAAAAGCATATAATTGAATGTTGAAACAAACTTAATTGTATATTGTGAGTTAGAGAATTACCATACCATCAAGTGTTGATTCTTGAAAAGCTGCAATTACTATTAGCATCATGGCAATTGGAGCAAAAGTATTAAAACCATGAAACTCATAATAAAAAGATGAGAATACTATCATTATTATTTGTAGATACCTAAGATGAGTCTTGGCTTTTATTTTATATTTGCGCAACTCTGTACGAGTTGTTTCTATCACTTTTGAATCTTTTTCACTCAACTCACGGAGATTTGCTTCAGTTTGATGTAAATCCGTAAGAAGACCATTTAGGTTTTCAACACGGGACTCTGCTTTGGACAGAGACTCATATAGCTCTTCTAAATTAATTTCCATTTTCTTAATTGTGAGTAAATGTTCTTTATTTCTTTCTTGTAGAGTATTATTCATTAAAATTATGTATCTTTCAGATGAAGAAGCTCCAGAAAAAGATTCTAATAGTGCATCTGCATCAAAGTTCATTTGTTTTATAATTATAAAATTGTATAATTATAATTTCATTTTCAAAAAATAAACTCATATAGTTTAAAAGATAGAAGTTATTACAAAAATGATAGCTTTTATAACAGGTTGTAATGGACAAGATGGTTCTTATCTTTGTGAATTACTTCTAAAAAAAGGATATATAGTTCACGGTCTTATCAGAAGGTCTAGTACCATTAACACACATCGGTTGAATCATATCTATACAGATCCACATGAAAAGGATGCTAAACTGTTTCTTCATTATGGAGATATGAGCGATTCAGGTTGTTTAGATAAATTAATTGAAGAAATTCAACCAGATGAAGTATATAATTTGGCAGCTATGTCACATGTAAGGGTATCATTTGATTCACCAGAATATACTGGTGATATCGATGCTCTAGGAACTTTACGACTTCTAGAAGCATGTAGAAATCAGAAAAAGATGATTAAATTTTATCAAGCTGGTACATCAGAAATGTATGGAGGTGTATATGACGAACCACAAAACGAATCTACACCATTTTATCCGCGTTCTCCTTATGCAGTTGCAAAGCTATATTCACATTGGATAGTAAAAAATTATCGAGAAGCTTATAATATGTTTGCTGTTAATGGAATTTTATTTAATCACACTTCACCTAGAAGGGGTGAAACGTTTGTTGAACAAAAAATAGTACAAGCTGCTGTTGCAATATCAAAAGGTAAACAAAAATGTCTTTATCTTGGAAATATTTACTCTTATAGAGATTTTGGACATGCAAAGGATTTTGTAAATGCTATGTGGTTGATGCTACAACAAGAAAAACCAGACGATTATGTAATTGCTTCAGGAGAAAAACATTTGATTAAAGATATTGTAAATAAAGTCTTTAGAATAGTTGGAATGGATATTCAATGGTACGGAAGTGGAGATAAAGAATATGCTTCAGTTGATGACAATATTGTCGTTCGTATAGATCCTAAATATTATAGACCAAGTGAAGTAGATTCTTTGCACGGTGATTCAACAAATGCAAGGAAAAAATTGGGGTGGGAACCAAAATATGATATTGATTGCATTCTTTTAGAAATGATCGATGTTGCCAGCAAAGACACATAAAACTATTACTTAAAAACAAAGTGTAAAAAAACAAATTATGGAGGATAAAGAAATGCAGAGAAAAAAGTTATCAAATCTTCTAAAGTCTAAAATAACAGAGAAACAAATGGGAAGAATTGGTAGAAATCAAAGAGAAACGGTTCTAGAAAAGTCTCTAGGAAGTTTAGGAATAGATAAGGATAAATTTAAAGCAGATCTTGAAGCAATAAAAAAGCAAGGAGGATTGGAAATTAATATCAAAAACTGATTATAATCTTTTTAAAATTAATAATTTTAAAAAGCCCTTACTTTCTAATTGGTGTTTCTATAAATTTTTTAACCTCATTCCACGGAATTATAGGTGTATTATGAGATCCTCTGATTTGAATATATAAAGAACTTATATTAATTAAGTTTTTCAGACTTTCGTATGAGATTACCTCGTCTTCAACACTATGAAGAAGAAGAGTTTTTCCTTTAAAACCGTTCAAGTAAGCATATGTATCAAATTCCGAAAACAATGGTGAAAAGAATGACAACATAGGATATTTACTTTTTAAGTAAATTTTAATACTTGGAAGTGGTGCTTCAAGAATTAGTGTTGTAATACCGTATTTCCTCGCTGTATAAGTAGCTACTGGACCCCCTAATGAAAAGCCGTATAGTATTATTTGTTCAGGACGGTATTTTTGACGAATGAAAGCAATCATATCCGACGCATCGTCGTATAGTTGTTGCTCACTTGGAACTCCTCCACTCTTTCCATATCCGGAATAATCAAACGTTAAAACCGAGTAACCTAAATTTCTAAGAGAAATTATTCTTGACTGCTCATGAGAAATATTGCCTGCATTACCATGACAAAATAATATAATTTTATTGGATGATTCATTTTCTAAAATCCAACCATGCAAATGACGATGATTTATATTTTGATATTTATCTAGTGATTGAATGAACTGTGAAGAAGGTTTGAAATACACGAATCTTTTAACCAAAATAGTGATTATGAATAACAAAAATACAATAATTAAAAATGCATTTACAATAATATTTACAAGTTTTTTTTCCATCTTATTAATACAAAAGCATAATTACTTTAAAGTAAAATTGTATCTTTATTTTATAGTCTAAAAAATTATTTTGTATTTATAAAATATATGAGATATTTGATTTGTTGCAAATCAATTAAAGGAACTACATCTCGATGCCAAAAACTTCAGATTCAAGTAAAGCCCTCTCCAAAGATACATATTGTTGATTTTAAAAAAATAGAAGAAGAAAAACATAAGAAAAATGAAAAATCTCGAGTATTAGTATTTAAAAACCAAGAAGAATTATTCAAAAGAGAATGACTCATCGTGTATTTAAAATTAAACAGTATATACGTAAGAAGAAAAAACATCCAAGATCATGGTCAAAGCATTTACATTACGGGCAGTGCGGACAAAGCTGTCCATGTTGTCGTTTTGCGGTAGAGTCATCTCTTGAACCAAAATATAGAAGTTGGTTAGGTGTATGCAAGATATGTGCATTTGAAAGATAGAAAAACCATATACTTTTGATATGGTTTTTATTCAGTAATATATCTTATGCTTTTTCCTAAAAGTGTATCTTCTTTCTGGGACGCAAACGAATAACTGACATTTTAGTCCACGGCCGACCTCTCTTTTTAAGACCTTCAGAATTCAATTCGTCGGCAATTTGAGCAGAAAAACGATAATCACAAGCCATAATACGATCAATAATTGCCATTTCTTCCGGATTGTCTACAACTATCTTCTTCAAAGTACCACCATCTGGTCGTAATATACGATGATATTTCTTTCCATAAGGAAGAGAACCCACCTTTTCGTCTCCTCTTTCTTTTTTCATTCGGTAAGACATCTTAATTCTTTCTCCCAAGAGCGCTGCCTCTTTCTGAGCATCTAAAACCGCTTGTAAAAATTCAAGCTTATTTTTTGAGTATGAAATATTCTCTTGATGAGAGTATAGAATGACATTTCTATCATTCAATTCTTCCATCCATGACAAGTACTTTACTATGTTTCTTGAAAGCCGATCTACTCGCCAGACAAATATACCATCTTCAGGTAAGCAGGCCTCTCCTATCCTGCGAAGTGAATTTGGAATATTTTTATATGCACTTTGAGAGATAGAATATACTTTAATGCGCTGAAAAACTTTTTGTGCTTCTGCTGCGCGACGAAGTTCTGCTGCTTGTCCATCAAGAGAAACATTAACTGATGTAGCTTGATCAGCAGTGCTAACTCTACAGAACAAATAAGCTGTTCTAATGGACTTTCCTTTCAAGTACTTTGCGATCTCTAGCTCACAATCGCAATCGCAATCGTCTACCCATTCACGTCTTCGCAATTTTTTCCAACCAACTTTAAACTGCCAAATTCCTTCTGGAGAAATACGGTGATCGTATACACCGCTCACCTCCATATCTGATGTTTCTTCATATTCTTCTTCCTCATTAGATGGAGTTTCATCTTTAAGAGCAGAAGATATCTTGAGTCTTTCCATATAGGCTTGCATTTGAGAAAGTATATCTTCTGGAACCTTCATATTGACTACACGAGGCATGAGTTAATCTAACTTTTTTAAGTTTTTTTCTTAAAAAATTCAATTTTTTTTGATATATATTCTTTTTTAATACAGATTAATTAAATATACGATAATAAATTAATCCCACTTCTGCTTATCCTCCTTCGACAAGGACTTCCACTCATCACTGAGCTTCTTGGTAATATCAGCAGGCTTATCATTAGCGTGCTTAGCCTTTAGCTCAGGACGTCGGCTCTCGCAAAACTTTTGATAACCGTTTAGCTTCTTAGCTGAAGGAGTCTCCTTTGCCGGAGCACTCTTAGCAGGCGCAACCTTACCCTTCTTAACAGGAGGTGCCTCATCCTCCACAACATCATCATCATCCTCTACAACAACATCCTCCTTCTTAGACTTCTTAGGAGCAGCCTCCTTCTTAGGAGGAGGAAGAGGCTTTGTGATCTTTTGCTTTGATTCGTCAACATTATCAGACTTTTCAGTCTCGTAACGCTGCTTATCGTTAGCTGCATTATTCTCATACTTAGCAAGCTCTGCTGCGCGGGAAGGATCAGCCTTGAGCTCATTCCAAAGTCGTCCAAGTTCGGACGTAATTTCTGTTGACTTCAAATTGGGATTTGCTACCTTCAATTGGTCGCGACGTTCCTCGCAAAAATAAAGGTAACCACTCTTGGCGCGCTTCGGACCCTTCTTAGCCGACTTTCGCTTTCCACGACGACGATGTGTATTATCATCAGAGTTGTCTGATTCCGGAGGAGTGTATTCTGCCTTCTCATCTTGATAACGAGCCTTATCATCTGCAGCAGCCTTCTCGTAAACAGCAAGAATCTTCTTATCAGCCGGCTTCTTGCTTTCCTTCAAAGCATTCCATCGCAAACCCAACTCCTTCGTAACGTCTGTAGCCTTTGAATTCTCTCCGAGAGAAGCCTTGACAGCATCACGATTCTCTGAACAGAAAAATAGATATCCGGACTTACCACGCTTGGGAGCATTAGGATCCTTATTCTTACGCCCTTGGCTTCCTGCAGCCGAAGCACATAGAGACTTAACTTGCCTTTGAACATCCGAAGCCATCCACAATTCATTAACATTATTACTCTCGCTAGTATCCTTCAAAAAGGAAAGTACAAACTTGTTGAACTTGTTTACGTTAGCTGTCATTTGCTTGTATTTTTTTTATAAGAAGTCTCTTTTTTAGATTTGTATTTCTTTTTCAGATAAACCTCCGTTTAATTTTTATTCCACTTCTCACACTCTCTCTTATCCAATAGAGAGTCTTCTCAAACCGGTAATGTTAATATTACCTAGAATATTGACCTTTAAACAGACAGGTTATAAAGATGTGTGAAAAACCTCATTTATCATCTTCAAAAAAATATACTTTTTAAATTGATCTTACAAAGCACAACTTACAGAAAAAAATTGTGCAAGACAACTAATTGATAATACAGAAATCTATATGTAATCTATATTATAAAACCACTAAAAAATATAATATAAGTTACTTTAAAATTATAAGGTAGTGTAATTTCTTGAAGAAGCATCGAAAAATTTTTACAATGAGAGAATCTTGAAAATTTATAGGTTCAAAAGTGTAAAATATCATCCGTTTATGTTTTGTTTACAATTAAAATTAATTTTCAATAAAGCTGTTACAAAAGTCCAAAAAATTAAAATTGATTTTGTATGTATTTTACTTTAAAATTTTTCAAAAACAATGTCATTCACCGCATATTCTATCTTTAATAATATGTTGTCGTGTATTACCGCTATTCCGTCTAAGGAGCAAAGACAGCAAATATATAAACAAAGTATTAAGGCTCGTGAACAAAGTTTAGCATATTCCGGACCAGATGACCCAAAGGATCTTCTTTCTAAGATTGATTGCAAAAATCCGAGGTTTACAGACACTATCTTTTCTACAAGACTCGACTTGGCTGTATATAAAGATGACAAGTACGCAGTTTTTGCTACTCGCGATCCTATTTTTGTTGGTGGATCAATGGGAGTTAACTGTGTTCCCGTAAAACCCAATTCTATTAATCTTTTTGATACAGATGAAGAAACAACTCGAGCTAATCTTCAGGATTTTATGGAATGGCGTAATGCAAATAAAGTAAATATTTTCAAAGCATATGTAGATAGTCTTGAATCGTTTATTGACATTCCAGAGAAAAATATAATTCTTGCTAAAGCTCTTACTGTAGACCGTCCTAGTTATCTAAATGCAAAATTTATCGATTATGTTAATACAGTGTCTATATTTAAAAATATTTTAGAAGAGGCTGAGAAGACAGGAAACCTTGATATTCAAATAGGTTCAGCTTGTCAAACTTGGTTTAAAAAAGGAGTTGTCGGAAAGCCAAGTTTTAGCGTTCCTAGTCCTCACTTTCAAACATTTTTTTATAAGAAAGATTCTCTAGAAACAACAGAGTTTCATTCAGATGCGGATGAATCTTACAATCGTCTGCTCAGAATCCTATCAGATGATATGACAACAAAGATTGTTGATGGCAATCTTGAGTATGATGAATCATTTATTGATCTAGACGGAATGTGGAAAAAGATGAACCAAAAGAATATATTCTTTCTAAATTCGGCACCAAACTTGGATACTCTTCCTTTAATTAATGATGCTCATCTTTCTATGACAGACGGCAAGTTTTACGTTGTCTTATCATCAAATCTATCAGAATACATTCAAGCATATTCTATATTAGAATCAACTGAAGATGAAGATCGTGTTCATCTATTACCTTCTAATTTTAGGGCACCTATTAATATTAGAACTCAAATAAATGGACTTAGATGCAATTTTGAAAATAAATCTCAAATACAAGAAAATATTTCGTTTGCTCTTTCTACTATTTTGTCTTGGTGCAAACGAGAAAATATAGATGTGTTTTTTGCAAGTGCTCCTAGAAAAGACAGACCTTTATTTATTAAATCACCAGAATCTCTTATAAAAAGAAGTAATGTAATGTACTATGATCAAGAACTTACAATTAAAGTTCTAGAGGAACTTGTTGCACCAGCTCTTTCTGCTAGAATGAAGAGAGAACAGTCACCTGAGCTTGTTGTTGAAGCTCTTAACGAATACACAGAAAAAAAGGCTAGTTTTCTAACAGATATTGTTACAGTTGCTGTTGCTTGCGAGCTCATTGATGATTCCAATTGTTGGTCAACGTACGATCTAGTAGAAGAGCCTGTTGTAAAATATGTAGATGCAAATTCTAATAAAGTCCCCAATTCAAGTTATGTATCCGCTAATTTTGTTAGTGGAATTGGAAAGTTTAGAGATATTAATGAAGAAGGCAAACGCAGAGCAGGTGAAGCGCTAAAGAAGGCTCTCAAACGAAAAGAACCGGTTTGGGACTTGTGCTATGTTATGCATGATGAATTTTTGAATGATATTGACGATCCAGCAGCCAATGATCTCGCTCGTAGACTCACTAAAAAGGGTTGTTTCTGTTTGTTCAGAAATCACATCAGGTAGATAGATCGTTTTATTTTTTCGATATATATAAAAATATCGAAAAATCTCTATTCTTTGTTCTTTTGCTTAGTATTTTTCGAATGAGCTGGTGGTGTATAGATAGTATACAGATGCAAATCTTCATCCCCAACTGCAATTATATTATGATAAGAGTTTGGTGGTATGACAACCGCATCACCATCTTTCAAATAATATTGTTTATCACCAATGATAGCTTTTGCTTTACCTGATTCTATTCTAATAAACTGACTTGTTTTTACATGACGCTCCACACCAATCTCCTCCTGTGGTTTAAGCCTCATAACAACCAATTGCATATTTTTAGTAGTATGCAATACTTTACGATAAAACGTATTTTTAAGAGTAATCTTTTCAATATTACCTCTGTATTCCATTTATAAGTTATATTGAAAAATTAAAACGAGAAAAATTGTTGCTCCAAAAATATAAATTTTATTACAAAAATTCATGTAATAAAATTATCAATTTGGATTTCTGTGCCGTTTAAAAACAGACTGTTGTGTCTGATTAAGTTTATTATCAATCTGAGAGTCTAATGATTTTGTTACCAAATGATGATGTTTCTTACACAACAATGAAAAAATAGTTTGATCGTGGCGATTTTCAACAACGTCTTCGTCTTTATTGTTTAAACTTGGAGAATCGTCGATGTACCGATGATTATTTTCTTGTGCAATAGTATGCCATTCTTTAATAAATTCCACAACAGCTGGACATTTTCTTACGATGAGAATTGCCGATGTAAATTGATAGGGAGTTGAATTTAACGCAATATTTTTTTCTTCAACAGATGTATTATTAAATACTCGATCAATAACATCACCCTTTGACCAAAATTTCTCTTTATGTAACATTGGAAAACCCAAAATGGGAGTATTTCCTTCTACTATCTTAACATACTCCATCATTTTGGTTGTCATAAAAGGTTGAATTGATGATCCTGAATCACTGTATACAAGTACATCTCCATCTTTGCAATTTTCACATAAAGCTCTAAGAATAATATATGGTTTCCACGTCCAATAACCATAACCTCTGCTAGCCTTTCTAACAAAATTAATATCAAAATTTATTCGACCTACTTTTTCACAATTCCAGCTAGGTTTTAAATCTGTTGAAGAATAAGAAATTACATCGTCAAAATATTCTGATTTTTCAGCTTCATTCACAATCCTTTTTGTTTGGAATTTTTTACCATCTGCAAAAGTACACAATACAATTCTATTTAACACACAACGCTTGAGAGGCATCATATCTCGTAAAGATGGAGGTGCTTGATTGTATATATCTATAAATATTTTACCTTTACCAATTAAAAACGAATAATAATTGTAAATAGAAGGTACTTCCACTAATGCCGGTTCTGATACTATTTTATTAAATAAAACAGGATTATTATTAATTTCTATCATTCTATCAAATACTGCCTCATCGCTTGAAAAGTCATTTACGTTTATAATCCTTTTCGGATTAATGTATTTAGCCACATCTTGTGCACCACAGTATACGGGAATACATCCAGCAAAGATTGGGTTAATAAGTTTTTCAGATACGTAACCTTCAATTTCTTTGTTTTCAAATGCAATTACAAACTTAAATTCAGTAAATTTATTGTTATTTTCTACGTGTGTACCATATTGATTCATTTCTTGATTATAACATCGTCCAAGATTATGTACGTTACTTCCGAATTTATCTTTTAACTTTTCGTAAAATTCTCTCCTTCTTTTAACACCTGAAAACCTTTCATCGCAATTGCTGTAAGCAAAAACAGCAAATTTACGTGTTGAATAGTTATTATACTTATTGTTAATAGTATTAATATTAAGTTTTGCTTCTACACAGTGAAAAATGTAATACGGTAAGAAAACAGTGTTTTTCATATTCTTTTTTGTAGTAATTATGATATCATAATCTTCCGGATTTGCAATGTCTGTTGGTTCACCATCAATCATTATATGCATTTCGGCAGATTTGTTATATATATTTTTTAAATCTAGATTGTGATAATTAGTCAATATTTGTAAACTTAGATGATTAGCAAATGTGATTACAGGCCATGTGTTTTGGTCAGAAACAGTCAAATTTTTATCAGAGAACAATTGACTACTCCATACGTTTGTATATGAATCGAAATTTTCGATTTCAGAGTACTTACTAATAACAATATATATAGTTATTAAAGCTGCTAAAATTAACATAAAAATGCATATACATGCAATCTTTTTCTTTGTAATAGAAAAAGCCATTTTAATAAGAAAACACTCTTTTGTATTTTAGTATTTTTCTTTTTTTTGCAATGAAATTTTATAAGATTCATAAAAATTCTTATGAATATAGTACTTGTCATTATTTTACATTCTTTAGTCGTATGGAAAACGTCGACTTGTCCAATTTAATCGTCTTGAAGGTATTTCTTCTTTATTATCCCATCTTAATTCAGATGGTTCTAATCCAAAAGATACATAATCTCGATTTCGGCTTGGACGATCTCTAACTTTTCTGATAGCTTGTTCTGCAGATGTAAGTGTTTGAGCAGACTCATTACCGGTAAACGCATTTTGTTTCCGATATGGATGGGAATGAAAATGAGTTTGGGTTTGTAAAAAGTTTTTAATATCAGGATCAGATAAATAACCACCAGAATCATAATAATGTGGTTGATCATCAAACTCTTCGGTTGGTTCTATCCAAGGATTTTGGCTGTCTTCATCTTCAGGATAATCAATTCCTATGTTAAAATCATTATCATCAGAATTATAAGGATCACCACTAAACCATAATGATTTTTTCTTTAATAACCGAGTTGGAACTAATAATTCTAAAGGGGCTGGTTGAATCCAAGACGATTCGTTCGTTTTTTGATTAAAAAAAAACAATCTGCCTTTAGGTATTCCATCTTCTTTATCGTCCTCAATTGTCGAAACTGCTTCCCAACCCATTGTAAGTGGCATATTCATAACTGGTCTTATGGCGGCCCGATTTGCTGGTGCAGGAGTTACTGAAAGTAATGACTGTATATGTTGTGACATTCTTTATTATATTTAAATATAAATATTTTTATATATCTTTTATAATATTTACTTTGTACTCAAATTCTATCTTTAGAAGATAGAATTTGGTAAAAGCCGATGTTATAATTAAATCATAGTTTTTATTGTAAAATTTAACTCTGAACAGCATCAAACACTTTTTTATTGATTTTTGAAATAATAAAAGTACTTGTAGTCATTCTTAAAATAATAGAAATAGCCATTGATACAAATAAAAGTAATAAACCTATAAAAATAAAAATTATAGGAGCTTTATTTGGCGGTGCTGCTTCATCTTTAGCGTTTGTGTAATTACCCATTTTTAAACTAAGTGGCACTAATATAAAAAAACATATAATAGATGCTAAAAACAAACTTATAGGTATATATGACATTTATTTATTATATACACTTTTTATTAAAAATAAAATATTCACAATTATTAACTCTATAAAATATAGATACTTATTCTCAATCCAAAAGAATTCTAAACCAGCGCTTGTTAAAGAGATTAAAAAAAAAGTATGTATTAAAGTAACGAGAATAATTCAAAAGCAAGGTTGAAAAAGAAATTGAAATTTTCTTTTAAGTATTCTATTTCAAATTAGAAATATGGAGACTCTTATGCAAGAAATTAGTAATAATATTCGTACTTCTGTGCACGCATTTATTAAGAAAGTGTCTGATAAACACGATCTTGATTTTAACGAGTTAATTAATATATGGGAAAATCTAGACACAGATGTTGTTCATCAATCTCCACGTAAAACGGTTTTAAAAATAACTCGCAAAACGGAAAAACTGGTTCAAAACACAAAAGATGAAGAAACAAAGAATGATAAAAATAGTAAATCACTTTCAAAAGTAACTGATAAGGAGAGCCCTAGTTCTGACGGATGCCCCTATATATACACAAAGGGTGAAAAAGAGGGGCAATCTTGCGGTATCAAGCCTAAAGGTTCTGTTGTTTACTGCACTCGTCACAAAAAGTATGAGGGGCAGGAACCAAAACAGAAGAAGATAGTTCCTTCCGCAAAGAAATCAATTGCTGGAAGCACTCCTTCTAAAGTTTCAGCTCCAGTTGCAAAAGAAGTAAATACTGTACTTCGCAAGAATAAAGTAATTGATAAGCTTTGGCATTCAGCTACAGGTATGGTATTCAAATCTGCAAAAGAGAGAGTTGTTATTGGAAAGTTTGTAGATGATAAACTTCTTCCTCTTACTAAGGAAGATATTGATATTTGTATGTCACACAGCTTTGCATACGATGCATCTTGGGAAAGTGATGAAATTGAAGAGACTATTCCCTGTTCACCAGTTATGACAAAAAAAGTAGTTGAAAAAAAGAAATCTATATCAGATGCTATTACAGAAGCTAATATTAAAGCATCTGACATTGATTTAATCCTTCGCGAGCTTCAAATTGATAAGAAAAACAGTTCGGAATGTGATGACGACGAAGATCTAGATGAAGATCTACTTGAAGAGGAGGATGATTAAGTGTTTATTTGAATAACTATTTTTATAACCAATATTGGTTATAAAATAATTGATCGAATGATATAAAAGTATTTCTTGTATTAAATAAATGGATGATTTTGAAGAAAAGATAGACAGTCTACAAAAAGAGGTAAATCAAATATCAAGTTCAAACACGAGTACTATAAATAACTCTGTAAAAAAAGAAACTAAACAATTTGATTTTAATTTTAATATGCTTAATTCAGGAATTGTTAGATATGTTATATTACCATTCTTAATTTTGATTGTGTTGTTTACTTGGAAACCATCTTTATTGCTTAATGATAATACAGATGAGAGAAAACTTAATAATAAAAAACTTATTGTCGCGACAATAGTTTTGACAATATCAATAAATACTATAATTATAATTGGTAATAATGTATATAAAAATAAAACACCAAACTAATTTATCAAGTATTTCTTCTGGAAAGATAAAAGTGTTTAATTAACCAATATAAAATAGAAGCAATCAACCCTTTTGCAAGTAGTAAAAAATACGGAGACTGTTGAGAAATTGGTATCATCTTATATATAAATAAATCAATTTGAGGCATACATGCAAGAACAACTAGTGCAGCTACTAGCACCGAATCCTTTGCTTCTTCAAATATAATGTCCATAGCACCACGGTGCTTTCTGAATAGAGTGTCGATTATATGTACTTCGTTTGGAAGTGGAGGATTTTTATCAACAGGAAGCTGATGAATTAGGTCTCCTCCTAGTAAAGGCTGAGAATATTGTATACTCTTTGTCATTTTACTGACCATTTAATATGGTTTTAAGCCAATAAATTTTAGAAGTAAATGACTTTATCGTTTAATAAATTGGAAAAATTACTCTCTGGAAGAGGTTTGTTGCCTAAAAAATATTTCACACTTCACAGTTTTATTATTTATATTGAGGTACTTTGCCTTTCTAATGCAGGTTGTTTTATGTTGTACATTCCAAGTAAATATGAAATAGAGTTAGCTGGCGGAGATGATGTATACAAAGTCAAATATATAGATATCACAGAAGACGGTCATATACCGGATGACTACGCTGGAGAATCGGATGTAATAAAGAATTACAATGGTATAGAACTTAGTTCAAATGAAAATCATACGGATATACAAGGATATCTAGAAGAAAAATATAAACACCCAGTCTCATTAAAATCAGGAAAAAATCAGGATATTATTAACTTAAAAGAAGTTTTTCGACAACTTAGAAGATTAAAATTTTGTACACAAAATCTTAAATATAAACTTGCAATTGTGTTTGACCATCACCTTTGTTGCATTCGCAGAGATGACACTTATGAATGTTTTGCAATACAAGGAAACTCTTTAGGAGAAGAAAAAAGGCTAATGGTTACAATAGACTTAGAAACTCTATATGAAAAAATAGACACTGTTTCTTTAGATATTAAGACCATTAGAGACGGAGTATGTAAAGTTCTAGATAAAAATCAAAATAAGCATATTAGACAAATCCAAAAAATGTTGGAACAAAAGAATAAACTTTTGGTTTTTGCAGGAATTGTTAAAGAAAAGAAAGATAAATATTCAAAGGCATTAGAACGTCTTGAAAAGCTTCTTGCAGATTTAGTGATAGTAGAAAAGAAAAATATGGAGAAATTCGTTGAAGCGGAAGAAAAATTTTCAAGACAAACTAATTTCAAAGGAATGAATGCGGATATCGAAAGATCTAATCAAATTTACAAATTTGAAGCAGAAATAGATCGTATCAATTCTATCAAGCAAGAACTCATTCGTAATATTCTGACAGCTAGGTCAAAACGCGAGAATCTGTCTCTAAGAGTTGATAATATTGTATTTGATAATATAGTAATGATAGATACGGTAATTAACAACTTTACAAAATTATCAAACATATAATACTAACTAAAAATTATTCTGTGTATATTATAAAATGCGTACTAAACATAAGAAGTCTGTTAAAAACACTCCAAAAAAGGCTGATGTTTTTCCTTTATGGGTTCTTTTTGTTTCACTTGGATGTATTGGTGCAACAGGTTTATATTTTAGTAGAAAATTGTCAAACGTAAAAAAGACTGTAATAGCATCAGATTATAGTCTTTCTTTATAATAAAATATTTCTGGTTTATTTTTTATAATCTTGATATAGCATAAAATGGCTACTACAGTTACAACGACTCCAGTGGCAACAAAAACGGATGTTTTAGAAGAAAAAAAACCCGTTTTGAATATATTGGCTCTTACAGGAATTATTATATTTTATGTAATTATAATTATTATTTCAACTTATACTGGTTACATTTACGGAAAAGAAAATGCGGTAACAGCTCTTGGAGTATCGTCAGGTTTCTGTTTGTCATCTATACTGTGTATACTTCTATGGGTAAACGCCGGACAGAAGACAGCAGGTGTTTGTTTCTAAACATTATATTTTATATTACACATTCGTAATATAAAAATGCAAATGGAAAATTAGATTGTACCGCATTGCATATTTTTGTATGTAGTTTTGCAACTACCATCGTCTGACTTGTAAGCCGGACCAATCTGAGCATAACCACCTTGACCATTTGGGCTGTGAACAAGAGCATTATAACCAGGAAGGTCAAACGATGGAATAACATAAGCATTCGCTACTTGACCTGCTCGAAGAGGAGGGATCGGCAAATTAAGAACCTTTGTTCCACGATTATAATTTGACAATTTTGCATATGCAGATGACGAGCCACTGACTGCCGAAGAATTTGCTTCGTATTGAGAAGACATTTATTAATTCATCAAGATTTTTATTTTTTCAACATTTCTGCTTCTTTGCGAGCAAGACGATCAACATATTCATTAAGAGGATTTCCATTATGAGCTTTTACCCAAACCCAATTTAATTTTCTAGACCGTAAAACACGATCATATTCATCCCATAAATCTTTGTTAGCTTTTCTTTTGTAAACACCCATTGCACACTTCATAGTTAACTCACTGTCTGTGTGTATTACGTATTCATTTCCCTGAGCAAAACCAAGAGCTTCTATAACAGCCATTAATTCCATTCTATTATTAGTAGTACTAGATTCACCACCTGACAATGTCCATTGTTTACCATTTTCTATTAAAGTGAACGCCCATCCACCTGGTCCTTTTGGATTTTTTAAACAAGACCCATCTGTAAAAATTATCGGTATCTCTTCCATTTTGTTTTTAATTTAAATGTTTTAGTAAAAAATCAAAAACGAATTTTTGGTTCAACTAAACTTTAAATTTTCAAAATGATGTCAGAAAATCACACTTGGAATATTCTTGAAGATCACTTTAAAAGAAAAGGATTCGTACATCACCAAACAGAGTCTTTTGATCAGTTTATAAACGTAGGAATTCACAAAATAATAACAGAAGAACCAGAAATATGTATAACGACAAAAGGAAGTAAAAGCACAGGATCTTACTCACGTTACAGAGTTTCTTTTAGCAATGTATATGTTCCAAAGCCCACCGTTACAGAAGATACACGAGTTCTTCGAAGTTTTTACCCTGCAGAGGCTCGTCAAAGAGATTTGACTTACGATGCACCTATATATGCAACTGTAACAGAAACTCTTGAAAACGAAGGAAAGGAACCTGAAGTAACAGAGCATGTCAGAGTTGTACTTGGGCGCATTCCAATTATGCTGAGAAGCAGCAACTGTTATCTTACTAATATGACTCCAGATGAAAGAATATCCGCTGGAGAATGTGAACATGATCAAGGTGGTTATTTTGTAATCAAGGGAAAAGAGCGAGTTTTGATATCCCAATTACGTGGAGTTTATAATATACCTCTCGTTATAGAACAGAGAGCTGGTGATAAGTATAAATATTGTTGCGATATGCGTAGCATGTCTGAAGAGACAGGTCACTCTGTTTTAGTATCCGCAATGATCGGAAGTGATGATAGAACTTTATGTTTTTCATTGCCATATATTAAGGAACCTATTCCGATGGGAGTTGTTTTCAAGGCAATGGAATATAGTTCGGACCAATTTGCTGATCTAATCGGAACCCCAAAAGGCGCCGAAAAGTATATTCGGCTAATATCAAATGATTCATTTTTTGTAGATGAACAGGGTGATGGGTTTGATCTATTTCAATCTACAACATCACCTTTATTGCCAAAAATTTTAAAGGTTGATGAAACAACAGCTGAGGGTAAGAAAAAAATATTATCTCATTTGAAAGAAATGTGGAAGACTGAAAATCAGACAAAATGGAAGACAATGGCTACTAGAAATAATGCTTTGCGATTTATTGGTCAACGTACTAATCATCCTATAAAAGAAACAGAGAGAAGAGATTACGCTGAACAAGTTGTTGATTGTGAAATTTTTCCTCATATGGGTGTCACATCTTCGTCACGAGATAAGGCTTATTTATTAGGGCATATGGTTAATAGATTATTATCGACTTATCTTGGCCATCGTAAATCTGATGACAAAGACAACTATGTTAACAAACGTATAGAGTCACCAGGAGTTTTATGCCATGAACTTTTTCGGCAACTTTTCAAAAAGTATGTAGGTACCATAGTAGCAACAATTGAGAAAAAGAAACAACTTCCAGATGTTATGAGCATTATTCCACGTCTAACAGAAATCACAAAAGGTTTTAACCATTGCTTTGGAACGGGAAATTGGGGCGTGCCTAAAAATAGCTATGTTAGAGCTGGTGTAGCTCAGATACTATCAAGATTATCTTACGGTGCAACTCTTTCTAACTTACGACGTGTTTCAATTCCAGTAGGAAAAGAATCAAAGAATGCTGCAATTAGACAAATCAATCCTTCCCAAATTATGTATATATGTCCTGTGGAGACACCTGAAGGTGCTCCAGTTGGTATTGTCTTGAATTTATCTCTTCTCACACGTATTTCAGATAGAACTCCTACTGTTTTAGTTAAAGAGGTAATTGAATTGTGCGAGAATATGTCCCAGATTGGAGAATGCGAAAAAGATCGAGCAAAGGTGTTTCTAAACGGAATACTACTGGGTGGTACCGAATACACCTCAGAATTGGTAGAAGAGCTAAAGGAACTGCGTCGTATCAAGATGCTTCCATGGGATGTATCAATCTCTTATGAAAAAGTAGATAATGAGGTACACGTTTGTTCAGACGAAGGTAGATTACTAAGACCTGTTTTTAAAGTTGAAGGTGAAAAGATTTTGGCAGAAGAAAAAGATGGAACAAACTGGGATGAGCTTGTAGAAAAAGGTTTTATTGAATATATTGATAACATGGAGGCTAACGGTTCAGTGATTGCTTTTAATCAAAAAGAACTTTCTAAATTTAAGAGTGATTACTGTGAAATCTCACCCGCGATGATGCTTGGTGTTATGGCATCAATTATTCCCTTCCCTGATCATTCTCAGTCGCCCCGGAACTGTTATCAATGTTTAGACCCAGAAACATTAGTTGTAATGGCTGACAATACGAAAAAAGCTATAAAAGACATACAAATTGGCGATTCTGTTGTATCGGTAGACCCTATCACTTGTGTACAATCCACAACAACTGTAATAAACCAATATGTTAGAGAAACAGAGAAAGAAATAATAACTGTAGAAACAGAATCTGGTAGAAAAATAACTTGTACAGTAGATCATCCTGTTTTAACAACTGATGGGTGGAAACACGCGATAGACGCGGAAAATATATGTGTAATCCCTCAACAAGTTGTGTATAGCGGTGGTGATGAAGATTTATATATTACTTTACCTGAAACATCAGTGAAAGAAAAACATATTAATGATTTGACAAGTATTGGTCTTTATCCAATTAAAAGTACATCATTACCTATTCTAGCTAGAATAGTTGGTTATTTAATCACAAATGGTAGCACTGGTTTATATGATAAACGTCCTCAAGTTCAATTTAATTTTTATTCTATAGAAGATTGCGAAGACTTTCTAAAAGATTTGCATGAATTGGGATTTTCTGCTAATAAAGTCACAGATGTTAATAAAATCATAGATGTTATATTTGAAAAATATGGTACATATAAACAAATAATTTATAACAATGCATTCGCAAGTCTTCTTATTGGACTTGTAGATGGATATGTAGGAAAAAGAACAACTCAATCTCATCCGAGGTTAATGAACTGGATTAAAAATGGTTCCATGTTAGTCAAAAGAGAATTTTTATCTGGATTTCAAGGGGGTAATAAATTAACAGGTGTAACATCTACAAAATTTCTATTCAATCATACAAGTTTACCATCACGAGTTGATTATGTAAATAGTTTAGTTGAATTTATGACAGAAATCAAAGTGTTATTTGAAGAATTTGATATTGAGTGTTCTGGGCCTTTTTTAATTAAAAAATCACAACATTCTCAAAGTGATGATGTACATCTTTATTTCAAAAACACACCTGATAATCATATAAACTATTTTGAAAAAATAGGTTGGCGATATAATATATTTAAGTATGTTGAAAGCCTTACAGTTTATGAGTATCAAAAAACGTGTCAAAAAGCGATAGATGATATAATAGTAGAAAGACAAATTATTAAAAAATATATAGAAGATGGTATGACACTAAGACAAATTAGCGATAAATTAAATAAAACATACCAGTATATTAGCGATTCAGTAAGGTCTATTGAAGAAAACAGAGATCCAAGAATACCAAATTCTTTTGAATCTTGGAAAAGACAAGTAAAAGATAGAGCTATATTTGTTAAAATAGTAAGCAAGACAAGATCGGTAAAGGGAAATATGATTGCCGATATCACAACAGAATCCGAGAATCATAGTTTCATAGCTGGAGATTCTTTTTGTGTACATAATTCGTCGATGGGTAAACAAGCGATGAGTATGTTTGCTCTTTCTCATTTAACTAGAGCAGATACAGTTGTACACGTTCTTAATACGCCACAACGGCCTTTGGTAGGAACCAAAGCAGCTGAAATGATGGGATTTAACGATATGCCATCTGGATTAAATTGCATTGTTGCTATTGCTTGTTATACTGGTTTCAATCAAGAAGACTCTGTGATTCTAAATTATAGCGCTGTTCAACGTGGTTTGTTTTGGGCTACTACCTATAAGACTCATAGTGATGAAGAAAAGAAACAGGGTTATAATGCTGAGCGAATATGTGTACCGCCAATAGACAGAAGAAAGCATGATGCTAATTATGGTTTACTTGATGAAAACGGTATTGTTCGTTTACGACATCCTAAGTGGATTGATGAAAAAGGTAAGATTAGAGGAGGAGATGCGCTTTTTGTACAAAAAGGAGATGTTATTATTGGAAAGATTTCTATTCAATCTGACAAATCGGGAAACGAGATACTTAGTGATTGCTCTGTAGTAATTGGAAAAGGAGAGGAAGGGTATATTGATCGCATCTTTTCTACAATAACACCAAACGGTTATAAACTTGTCAAAATTGTGATTAGATCTGTGCGAATCCCTGAAGTCGGTGATAAGTTTGCATCGCGAGCCGCTCAAAAAGGAACAGTTGGTATGGTGTATAAACAAGAAGACATGCCTTTTACAAGAGAAGGAATTGTTCCAGATATTATAATAAATCCGCATTGTCTCGCTGAAGATCATGAGATTCTTACAGAACACGGATTTATGAATTGGCAAGAAGCCAAACAAGCATATGATAAAGGTACACTTAGAATGGCTGGGTATGATCATCAAACAGGTCGTCTTGTATATGAGAAGCCATCTGCTTTCATATTAAATGAAACAAAAACACAAGAAATGATTGAATTTACACACACGATTGAAAAAGTATCTCTACTAGTTACTACAGATCATGATATGTTTGCTAAACAAACCAAACCATTAGAATCTGATTATAAAAAAATTAAAGCACAAGAACTAATGTTTTCAGAAGTATTTAAATTTACAGGAAAAGCTCGATTTGGCTTTGAAGGAAATATATCCGGTATACCATTTTTGGAGTTGCTTGCTCTTAATACATATGAAAAACTTATCGCATTTTTTGAGTTATATGGTTACTTAGTAGGTGACAATTGCTTACGTTTTGGTTTTGATTTGTTATCTACTGATGATTGGTTAAAAAAGAGATTTGAAATACTTGTTCTAGTTCCAACAATAGATTATACGTATGAAAATTCAATATTTACAATTATTAATAAAAATTGGTTAAGTGTATTATCTCCAGATCACACAACTGATAAACGATTAGCTAAATGGGTATGGAACCTTCCAATTGATCTTACTCGATCAATTCTTTCTGGTCTCACTTGTAGTCGTAATATAATTTATACATCTTCTCATAAATTTAGAGATGATGTAGTTCGTCTTTATCTTCATTGTGGTTATTCATCGCATTTTGAAATTAGTCAAAAATTATGGAAAATATCTTATACAAACATTGATCCTGTCTTACATTCTAATAATGATGTAAAGAAAGTACAATATACTGGTTTAACTTGGTGTGTAACAATGCCACATGGATTTATTATTACTCGTAGAGCAAAACGTGATAGTAATAATATTGTTATAGAAGCATCCAGACCGATTATTACAGGGCAATGCATACCCTCGAGAATGACTATTAATCAACTAATTGAATCAGTAATGGGAAAATCTTGTACAATTAATGGTAAGTATGGCGACGCAACGCCTTTCACAAAAGAAAGTAAAAATATCGCAGAAGAAGCATGTAAAACGCTAGGTATGCTTGGATATGAAAGTACCGGAAAAGAAATGCTAATGAACGGAATGACAGGTGAAAATATGGGTATGTTCTTTATTGGTCCTGTTTACTATCAACGATTGAAACATCTTGTCTCTGATAAGATGCACGCACGTGCAACAGGACCTGTGACAACACTCACACGACAGCCATTGGAGGGTCGTTCACGTGATGGTGGACAGAGATTTGGAGAAATGGAACGTGATTGTTTTTGTTCCGTTCCAATTCCCTTGAATTGTGGATTGAGCGTTAAAATTGAAACTATGGAAAACAAGGACTATTCCGTACTAAGTTATCATGAAGGGAAACAACAAGTAATCCCTTCTAAGCAGAGTAATTTCTTGTATAAAGGTGAACGTGAATGTGTAGATGTCGTTTTTCAAGATGGACGTACAATTCGTGGTACAGACAATCATAAAATACTTACAAGTGAGAATACGTGGATACCTATTAGTGAAATGGTAAAAGGAGTTACGCAAATTAAAACTAGTATTACAAATCCTTTAATTGATGTAAAAGAAGAAATAGAAAAGTCTGTAAATTGGAAGTTTCAAGCAGGAAATACGAAGCTAGAAATTACAGATGAAGAATCATATTTTCGTTCACTTTCATTTGCTCGTTTAGTTGGGTATATTTGTGCTGATGGAGGTATTTACTATATTAATAGAACTAAAACGTATATAGGAGTAATAAATCTTGGTCATAAAATAGACCTAACTTCTGCACTGGATGATTTAGAAAAATTTTCTATAATAAAACAACAAGTATTTACCAGTAAAAAATATTATTCTATAAGAATTCCACAAAATTTTGTAGAAGACCTTATGACTATAAAAGGAATGATTATTGGTACAAAAGTTAATCAACCAGCAACTTTACCAAACTTTATTACAGATCCTTCTTGTCCATTAGCGATAGTTCGCGAGTTTTTGGGTGGTTTGTTTGGAGCAGACGGACATACATGTGTTCTCGCTCTTCATAGAGGAAAAAGAGATTTGTTAACTTCTGTCAGTTTTTCAAAATCTAGAATAGGATCTCATCTTGATTCGTTAGAAGAAATGATGAAGCAACTTCAGACTCTCTTAGCTCGATTTGATATTCATAATGTTACTATACAAAAAGCAAAAGAGACAACATCGTCAAAGAAAAAAGTAGATTCTTTGCAAGAAAACAAAAGTTATCAACTTACTCTACATATATGTATCGACGATTTACCTATGTTCCATGAAAAAATTGGCTTTCGGTATTGTTGTCACAAATCTCAACGACTAGAAGCTGGCGCATCGTATAAACGTCTAAGGGATGGTGTAACTCGACAGCACAATTGGATAGTTGAAAGGGTTGATGAAATTACACAGTTTAGTAAAATCAAGAAGGAATTTCCGAATAAGATTATACCTACGAAAAAAGCGATAGAAAAAGCAGTAAAAGAACTGACTGAAAAAGAAGCTCTTATTCACGAATATGCGATTCCTAGCACTCATGATATTACAGACCATTTAGTAAAAGGAACAAAGTTTGGAAATTTCAGAGGAAAAGGGTTTCCGAACGCAGAAGAGTATTTAAAAGATATAGGTGCGTTGGATTGGTTTTTACAGGATGAACATGTAAAACCGGAGATAAATGACGAGTCACCACCATGTAAAACAGATACAGAACAAGTGTCTTACGGTGTTGATCGCAAGTGTGAAGGGCTACCGACAATGAATTTAAGAGTAATTGATATTCGTCCGGCTGGAGTACATCCTGTATATGATATTCAAGTTGATGATACCCATACATTTTTAGCAAATGGAATTGTTGCTCACAATTGTATGATAGGTCATGGCGTATCTAAATTTCTACAGGAGAGGCTGTTCTTAGTGTCAGATAAGTATCAAGTATCCATATGCTCAAAGTGTGGTAATTTTGCAACTAGTAAGACTGAGTGCAGAGCATGTGATACAGATCAAGTATTACCAGTAAAGTTACCATATGTTGGAAAATTGGTTTTGCAAGAATTGAATGCGATGATGTTAAAAACTAAAATTACAGCTAAATAATTTGTAATTTATTTTCTTTTTCTTTACTAATTGCAAAATGATCAAATTTATTTGTATGCAAGGTTGTTATTATTGCGAAATGGCTAAAAGTCAACTTCAAGAAGAAATTAGATCTGGAGAAATTATTCTAATACCACACACCGAAGCCAGTGCCAAAGATCTTGAGGGTGTTAAAGGGTTTCCTCATTTTATTAACGACAAGAATCAAAAAACACATACTGGATGGCCTGGAACTAAAGACGCGCTTATTGAACAACTAAAAACGAAAGAACCGTTTTATGAAGGTTTAGATGATGAGATAGGTGACTTTTTTAATAAACCAAAACCACGAAAGGAAAATTTTGTTATGGAAAATGTTCCTTATTTTCCAATAGTTAAATCTGCGAATGTTCCTACTCCGGATATTCATTATACCCATCATATGAGTGGTGAATATATGAGATTAGGTAAAATTTGGACAGTACAACCTCCTTTTACAGCTTAATAAAAAATAAAACTGAATTTTAGGATTGATTTCTGAAGAATAAAATAAAATGTGCATTTTACCAATCAGATGTTATACATGTGGAAAAGTTATAGGTGGAAAATGGACTCCATATCAAAACTTGTTAAGTGAAGGTGTAGATATGAAAGAGTCACTTGACAGATTAGGATTAAAAAAGATATGTTGCAGACGCATGATGATGGGTCATGTTGAATTAATAGACAGTTTGTTGAAATATTCAGACACAAAAAAAGATGTCTTATCTGTTAATACAGAATAATTTAATAAAATTTCATAATTTAAAAAATTATGAAACAAAATCAAGATAATACAGAAGAGTTCTAAATTTCAAATGTTTAAATTTGAAATTTATTTTTCCGTTATTTTATTTTTCTCGGTGTATAATAAAGAAATGACGAAAACACGTAAAAGCCCGTCACGAAAGTCACGGTCTCGAAAGGGGGCGTCTTTGGTTCAACTTCAAAAGTTGGCAAAATCTCACGGTATCACCTATTCCGGCCTAAAGAAGGTGAGCCTTAAAGCAAAGCTTCGTTCTCACAAGGTTAGCATTCCTAAGAGCCGTTCGGGTTCGAAGAAGGGTACTCCTTCGAGTCGATCGAGCAGTAAGTCGTCTAAGCGTAAGTCGTCTAAGCGCAAGTCGCGTAGCCGCAAGAAGTGTGGTCCCGGCAGGACTCGGGACGTAAAGAGCCTCCGTTGCCGAAGGAAGAAGTGCGGTCCAGGCAGGACTCGGGACGTAATCAGCCTCCGTTGCCGAAAGAAGAAGAGCCGCTCGTCTAAGCGCAAGTCGCGTAGCCGCAAGCCGAAGTCTGGTAGCCGCAAGCGCAAGTCGTCTAAGCGCAAGTCGCGTAGCCGCAAGCCAAAGTCGGGTAGCCGCAAGCGTAAGTCGTCTAAGCGCAAGTCGCGTAGCCGCAAGCCCAAGTCGGGTAGCCGCAAGCGTAAGTCTGGTAGCCGCAAGAAGTGCAAGAAGAGCCAATCGCGTAACGTCAAGTCGGGTCGTTGCCGTAAGAAGTGCAAGAAGAGCCAGAAGCGTAGCCGCGAAACTGGCAAGTGTGTTAAGAAGTAAATAAAAATATTATTTTAATGTTGATAAAACATTAAAATTTTTCCAAAAAACGTAAGCTTTTGTTTTAATCTTGATCTTAGAGAAAATGACTACTAACCTTTCAATTAGAAACTGCGAGATTCCAAACGAATTGAATTTTGTTGATCGGTTACAATTTCGAGAAGGAAATGAATCAAAAAAACAGAATGGTATTACTATTCTGAATCCAGATGCTCTTAATAATAAATATGCAAATGACTTTTATCCTATCGATTCTGGTATGCGATGGGGTAGTAGAGATCCAAGATTATATTCTGCATCTCACGAACAGATTTTAACGGTTGATCGTCAGCCAATTGATGGCAAAATTCCTCTCGAGAAAATTTACACAGATACCTGTCTAGATAGATATGGTAAAAATTATCGTACTTATTCTGACATAAATGCTGGTCATATCACATACTATATAGACAAATCTATAGAGGATCCCTTTTTTGAACCTCTTTACACCAATAACATTATTTCAACTGGCGAGCTTTACAAAGATCCTATGGGTGGAATAAAACCACAATACGAACGTCGCCTTTTAACCAAAAATGATCCAATAAATATGGACAGATCTTCTTATAATGGATGTTTGTCGTGGATTGAAGATACTCAAGAACACCGAGAAGATCTTCTTTCTAAACAAATGAGTAAGTACAATCAACAACGTTGGGAACCGAGATGGAGTTAAATAAGAAATTTTAAAGTTTATATATTACAAATCTTATATTTCTAAATATAAGATTTTACTTCTTATGTTGAAAGAATAGCCATTTCTCTAGAAAAATCACCACTATCTTCTATATTTTTTATTTCTTGCGTTTTCTTAGACAAATGTACCATTTTATTATTACTGACATCTACAACATCTATATTATTTCCTTTTGCTAGATCACTTAGTCTTGAGTATTCTTCTATTGATAATTCAGCCGTTTTCTTTAGTATAGGTTCCTTTATTGCATCCTTTAATTTTCTAGCTCTAATATCTTTTTGAAGAACTCCATTTGAATCTTTATACATAAAGACTTCTCTATTACTATCGGTACACTGATAGCATTTTACACCTCCATCACCGTGAGTAATATATTGAGATGCAAATCGAGCAACTCCTTTAATGCCATCCTCTATATGTTCTAACTTGAAATTTTCTTCTACTTTCTCTTCTATAATATCTGGTCGCCAATCAGCAATCACCAGATTTTGAGTTTTAGTAATGTTTTTAGTATTACCTATATTATTTATGTGGTTTGGTTTAGAAGCCAATCTAAACATATCTTTTTTATACTCTGCTATCTCTTCTCGTAACTCTTTTATTGTTTTTTCGTATGATTCAATAAGTTTTTTCTCACGAAGGACAGAATCTTCCAAATCTTTTGCTTTGCATATTTTTAAGTGACTATGTAAACTAGTTTTTAATGTAAAACTTGTTCCACAAAAACTACAATTATAATATACTGAAGGAACTTTATTTTGTTTGACCAAACAGTATTTTGTTGTGTTCTGATGCTTTTTTAAAGCGGAAGGTGTTTTGAGAACTTGATTACAATATTCACACTCCATTTATACGTTAAATAAACAGTCTTTAGATTATATTCCGTTGAAATTTACGGAATATTCCGGATTTTTACGGAATATTTCGGATTTCAATTGAATAAATCAGCCTATCACAGGCTGATTTTAGAAAAATTCTAAATCCAACACAAAAATTGAGAGAGTTTCAAAATTTTCTAAAGCCATTTCTCCGAAAAATCAGACGATTTTTTATCTCCTTTCCGGATTTGTAAACGACGCACAAAATTCATTCGGTCGGATACTTTTTCTTCTGATATGTAATATAAAAAAAAGTATCTTTTCTACCAATTTTTGCAAAAATTATTTTTGGAGATCGAACGAAAATCCGGAGTTGTCAAAAAATATTCTTATATTAAAATTCTAAAAACTTTTTCTTTTTAGAATCTCCTACGTTTTTATCTTCCAAAACCACCTAACATACGACCTCCTCCGTTCCTATTAATAGGAGCAGCACGACGTTGCCACTGTTCAGAATTAACCTTACGCATCAGCCGTTCCGATAACTCGGTGCGATGCTGAATAGCTCCTTGAAGAAAAGCATCATCGGCTAACTCGTGAATGTTTTTCGTGTAAGGATTTCCCTTTTCAAATCCTTTTGGAATAGGACCGTATCTATCCGCAAAAGGTTGTGTATCAATATTACTGCGTGATATATAGTTTGGCATACGAACAGAGTTAATATCGTCATAATAGAATCGAGTTTGTCCTAATGCATCGTCATTGTATGAACGGTATGAAGTACCGTACCCAGTAAATCTTGGATCGTATACATCTCCTTCATTTACATTATAAGCCGCCGTATTCTTTATTAAGTAAGGTCCTACAAGACGAGGATCATGTTCAGTTCTTAATAATGCTCCAGTCACAGGATCTATTCTAGACGATGCCGGAGGTAATTGTTGTGTAAAAGAAATACCAATATTAGAATTTATTGGTTCAACAATTTCACTTCTGGTGTAAATACCCGGTTGAATAGTTTGTGTAAACAAATTGTCATTATATTTTTTCATATAAGGATCCGTAGATAATCCCGATGCTGCTAAATTAGAAGGTAGACCTGCGTAAATAAGTTGGTCTGTATTATAACCCCACGAAGTTTCTATATCCCCTATATTGTTTTGTTGAAAAGGACCGGTGTCTGTATCTTCATCATGATCATGTTTTTTATTAACATTTGCACCATTATATTTATTTCTATCCTTTTGACGATATTTTTCGGTTAGTTGATCCTTATCAGAAATTAAATAACCTGAACGATACAAGTCAGTGTGACCCTGTTGGTTGATTTTTAAAGATGAAGTAAGATTTGTACCTCTCCAAAAACTAGGATCTGCCGCAGGCGGTGCAATAACAGGTGGGATATTTGTCTTGGGATTTGCAGGGCCAACCATTTTTTGATTTGGTGACATCCAATTTGGATCACACGACCGACCAGTTACATCATCTAAAATTACACTATTATCATCGTAAATTTTTCGAGAAATACCTAATTTACTGTCATCATATATTTCTTGAGAATTGTCCAGATATTTTACACGAGTGTCAGATACTTTATTCACTTGTGTATTATCATTTATTGGTGTAAAATTTTCTTTTTCAACTCCTTCCATTCCGTTCTTTTGTATGTAGTAAAGAATAATTATAAATAGAAGAGAAAGAAGTAGAAAAACGACGCTACACTGAAATCCTGTTACAAGTAAAATCATAAAAATAAAAATTACTAGTCTGCTCAAAGAGTTCATCTGCTCTGCAAGGGTCATTCCAGTCATTGGAATAAGGTTCTGTGAGCAAAAAAGAATTGATATATTTTCTACCCAAAGTTTATTTTTTTGACACTTTAGCATTTTAATTATTACGAATAAATTATTCTAAATTCTTAAAAATAAAAGTGAAAAATAGAAACTAAAAATAAGAGTTTGAATAGAAAATGACTGAAAATCAAAACTCTAAGAAGAGTAAGTATACTTTCACTCTAATGGGTGTAAATGTTGCACGTATAAATGTAACATATGGTATACAAAACATTTCTAAAGAGTTGGTTGAAGAAAAAAATTCTGCAAATACAACAAAACTTACCGAACTAAATACTGATAAGGGTACTCCCGAAGTAATATCTTTTCTAGATGAGTCTAAAAAATTACATACGTGTCACGTGTCTATGATAGACTTTCAATCTAGAATGGACGTAAATCTCCTTCGGTATCATTGTTATTGGTGTAGACATCCTTTTGAAACTCATCCAATAGGATGCCCAATTAAGTATATCCCGAGTCAAGCTGAAAAAAAATACCACTCTCATATCAGCAGAGATACTTATACCATAAAAGAAAATATTACAGAAAAGCGTCGATTGCAAACGCTAAACAACGATCAACTTTCTTTGAAAATTGGAGAATATTACGAGACAGATGGCGTTTTTTGCTCTTTTAACTGTTGCCAGTCGTGGATCAATGATAATAAGCACGATAGAATGTACGATTTATCAAGCACTCTCTTGGTAAAAATGTATAACACTATGATGGGGACTAAGATGATAGTAATAGGGCCAGCTCCGCATTGGCGTCTTTTGGAACAGTACGGAGGTTATTTGAATATCATAAAATATAGAGATGGGTTCAATAAGATAGATTATGAATGCCATGGAAACACTAAATCAATTCCAAAGTTTCTTCCTATCGGAACTTTGTTTGAGGAGAAAATCAAATTTTAGAGTTTACTTAGCACAGAAAGAGTATATTGATAATTTTCTATGACGCAATGGCTACCTTATATTATTTTGGTTTATTTAATTATTAAAAATTAAAATATGTCTATATTGTAAAAATGACATCAATTTTTAATAATAGAACAATCCCTCCTTATGGAACCTATTATATCACTAATTTTTTTAAGAATAATGAGGATGCAATTAATTCTATAATAACTATATCTAATACAAAACTTATATTTGAAACTAAATATAAAAATGATGAATATATAAAAAAAGAGTTTCCATTTCCTCTTACTGCTGAGAAAAATGATAGTGATCATATAGCGTATGTATTTAAAGATATAAATATGGGATCTTATAGAGTAGAAATTTCTATTATATATTATGGAGAACAACCACTTGTTGGGATAGGTTATTATAAGGGAGAAAAGAAGCCAGAAGACTTTGATTTCTGGCTAGAATCTCCTACCCTAGATAAGCCAAAACCTAAGGATTTTTATTTAGATACATCTAAACCTATATCTAAACCTATATCAGTAACTGCCAGAGATGAAAAATCTTTCTTTAATAAATATTTGATTTATATTGTTCTACTTTTACTCGTCATCATTATATCTGTTGCAGCTGCATATCTTGTTATTAAAAATAAAAATAAAAAGCCAACTATCTCGCAATAAGTAGCTCATAAAGAAATTATATCATACTTAATTATGTTTTTATACCTAAAAAAACGAGTTGTTATAACAAAATTGATTTTGAATTAATATTATAGATGTTCTATAATATTAACAAATGACTAAAGAAAGTTGTCTTAACATAATAACCTTTAGGACGACTAGTATTATGAGTATCTCGATCGAGTAAGAGGGCGAGGAGAACGACAGGGAGGAGAAGAAGGAGGAGAGGGAAAGTGCATCGAGGGAGGAGAGGAAGGCCATATAGAAAACAACGGTTGGTTAAAATTTTTCATATCTATACAATATCTAGGTTCATTAGGTATATCTGCGTCATTTACTATACCAGTACCATCTGTTCCTTTGTCTTCAAAATTAAGATATTCAGTTAGAAATTTTCGATATCTTTGACAATGTCCATTACCAGCGTATATAATAATATTGCGAGGTTCTTCAGGCTCATCAGTTTCACGTCTTTTAAGTGGGTCTTTAGTATCTATATTAAACTTTTTAAATATACGCGCCAAAACGTATGCATCTGCTATAAGAGCATTATAATTAATAACAATACTTCTCATTTTATACAAATATATTTTAATATTATCAAAAGCCTCAATTGTCCCTTGTTTATCTTCTGGTGTTATATCTTTTGGATTGAAATACTTTTCATGAAATAGTATAATATTTAAATAAGTCTCGATAAATAAGCCTGTGTATTTTTCGAGTTTTTTAAGATTTGGTATTTTGACGATGTTTTGATACTCATCCGTGTCTTCAACCACAAAAGTTGTCATATAAATCATTTCTCGATGGATAAATATATTTAACATATTCATTACACTGGTATTAGATCGATCAATTTCTTTTTTAAGGATTTTATATTTTTTAAATTCAGTTAGAAAGAAGTCAATATATTGATTTGTGTTTGTTAAACAGTTCTCTAATACAGTAAGAATATCAAATTTGCTTTTATAAAAATCAAAAAGCCTTTTAACGTTCTGAATAAAATCTACATTAAAGTTTGATGTAAATGTCAATTGATTAATCAAAATGCCGATGTCACTAATAAATTTAGACATTGGATTTACAGAACGTATAATAGTAGTACCGTCCATTTCAAAACCATTTTTAACTTCTCCTTGTCTAATATCAAAATAATGCATTCGAGAAAGGTTACAATCTTCCTCTCCACGTCTCAATTTTGAATCTACACATTTTTGAAATTGTGCTCTTATTCTATTCAAACGTGAGTTTTGTTTAAAACTTACATTTGAATAACCATCTACATTGGCATGCATTTCAACTAAAAAATCTGTAAAAGCAATTTGTTTCAAAAAATGTTGGTATAAATAATCTTCAATTGATACAGACGGCTCATCAGTGATTGTGTGACAATCTTTTTCATTTCCATGAAATTCTCCAAATATATATATTAACTTTTGGTAATAGGTGCTCCAATGGCATGAAATATTTAGAGGTCCATCAATATATCTAGGATATATTGATGGATTCTCTTTTTCATTACTGTAATTTTCTATAAGCTTTGCTAATACTGTTCTTTTCCTATCACCACGCCATATTGGGGCGTCTGCGCATTCTTTAGCTTCTTTAATACAAGAAGCTCTTAAATCAGCAGGAAAATTGTCTATTAAGGAAGCATTATAAGTTAATATTAATTTGTCGCAAATATCTTTACAGTCAATTGAAGGAGGTGTAGCAATTGTAAAATCTTCACCTTGATTGCTAGATGTAGTCATAACTTCAATACCAGCATCCATAATTTTGAAACTCTTTATTATAAACAACACTTATTTTAAAAAATAGTTCTACATATATTTTAGACTATCAAAATCTTTAAAATTAATAAATTAATTTTAAAGATTAACTATTTGTTATTAAAGAAGAGAATCGCAAAATCTTATGTATTAGAGGCAATAGAGTTTACTGAACAAAAGGAAGATGGAGAAAATAAGAATTTTAAACATGTTGGTTATATGAATGTAAAAATAAGAAGATTATTATAAGTGATTATCAAATCTTTATAATAACAGATCTAGCAACCTATAGACCGTACAAACTTAATCCTGAACCAGTCTGCGTACTTCGATAGTATTTGAGCACTTAATTTCTTCCTAATGGAACTCTCTTTGAAGAGAAAATCAAATTTTAGGATGAAGTATTTTTTTGTACGAATATGGATTAGTACGTGGACCTGATAACGGAAGTTTTGTAATTGTTTCAGGAACTTTAAATAATTGATCTTTATCAACTGATAGATTTTTTTGAATAGAGATTGCTGATAAGTTCGGTTTAATAGGAGGCCAGTCAGAAAACAATGGTTGCTTAATTGCTGACATATTTATACATTTTTCAACATGACCTGGAATTAGATTTTCGTAATCCATTTCTCCAGCACTTCCTTTATCTTCAAAACCAAGTTGTGTTAGAAATTTTCGATATATTTTACAATGAGCAGTTCCTCCATATATTATTATATTGTGTGGTTCTTCCGGCTCATCAGTTGGACGTTTTTTATCTAGATCTTCAGTATCTATATCAAACTTTTTAAATACACGAGCCAACAGGTAGGCGTCTGTTATAAAACAATTATATGCTATACAATTCTCTATAATTTTTTGTAATTGTTCACTTAATTTTTTACAATATAATAACTCAATATCTTCAGAAATGTTACGTCTTCTATACAATTGAAAAAAGTCATAACACAACCTATTAAATTCTGCTGATGCCGTTTTCAATATTTTTTGACCCAAACCTTCTTTCTCAATTGTTTTTCCTAACATTACAGTCAATTCTTCTTTTATAAAATCTAATATTATACTTTTCATATCTTCACTATCATCATATCCAACAACTCTTCCTAATTCTTTTTGAAGTAAGGGAAATTTATTAATTTGAGAATACCACATATTATAATAATGTTGGCTAGCATCTTTAGTAAGGTCTGTATGAGACGAAAACATAAAAAGCCTTATAATATTATAATATTTGCTATAAAAAGCTTTTAAATGTTCAAAAAGAATGTCCTTTTTATATAAATTGTGTTTTAGCTTTTCATTCAATGACTCTCCATCTCGTATAAAAACAGAAATTAGATTTAATTTACCATCTTTAACATCACCTTGTCTAATATCGAAATAATGCATTCTAGAAAGGTTACAATCTTCCTCTCCACGTCTTAATTTTGGGTCTATACATTTTTGAAAAGTGTGTCTCAAGATATTAATACGATTATGAGTATTAAATTGATAATAATAACCTTCTGGCATTATAAAAGCGGGCATTTCAAGATAAAAATCAGTAAAAACAGTGGGATACGAAAAATATTGTTTGAAATAATCTATAATATCAACACTGACTTTTTTTAATATAGCGCAATCATCTCCAATACTGTGCATCTCTCCAATTATATATATCAACTTCTTATATTTTTCACTCCAATGACATGATATATTCAAAGGACCTCCAATAAATGAAGCGATAGGTCTTTTATCTTCTTTAGCTTGATGATTTTCTATAAGTTTAGCTAATACTCTTCTTGTTTTTCCATCAAATGGAAGTTTTGCTCTTTCTTTTGCATAATCCGTACAAGCATCAACTATACCAGGCGGTAACTTTTTTAACAATGAAGTATTATAAGTGGTTATCAAATCTTTATAAGCTCGTATGCATTCACTTGGTTGTCGATCATCATCCGGTCCATATATGCTATGGCCAAATTCCTTTGTATAGTCATCAGGTTCTGGTATTTCAAGATCAAGAGGTATTGTCTCAGAAGGAACTTTTATTGTACGAGTATTGCGTTTTTTAAGTGGTGGTTTTTCTATACTATCATATAGTTCACTAAAATCTTCTGTATCCATTTTATTTAATTGATAGTTTATTTAAAACTAAATAAATTTAGTGTGTTATTTACCAAGATTGTCGACGGTTTAATCAACAAGTTATGACATATATTTATAAAATGTAGCTCATTTATTATAAAATATTTATATCCAAAGGATCAATCATTCCATATTGTAATAAGATATGATAGATTATAATCATATTCTGATTGACGCGTGTTTCTATGTTTTGTATATTATTTTGACCGACTGTTTCTATCAAAATATAATCTTTTTTACATCTTTTTGCAAAATTACGAAGTGTCAATAAATTATCTACGTCTTCGTTTATTGTAAATTTTTTATAATCTTCATCTATTGTTTGATTCAATCGGTCAATAATTTCGCTTAAAAGACGTTTTAAATGATCTGTTGTATACGATAATGTTGCGCCCATTGAGTCCTTATTTTCATTTCGGAATCCCCATCCTTCATGAAAATCGACAATCAAATCGACTTTGTGTACTTTATCTATAATTTTTCTGCTAATTTCCTCTTTACCTTGATCTGTATAATTTCTGTTCAAATCAGGGTGTAACCAGTTATGCAAAAGCCATCTTGAATCTAGAAATCCGCCTAATTTATTGGCTTCCGGTATAATAATTAATTTTCCTTTTTTCAATTTGATGTTTGATTGTAATAAACGATTCAATGCATCTTTTCCGGCTGGTTCGTTACCATGTGTCCCTCCTACCATTAAAATGGTAGGACCCTGTTCATAGGAGTCGATACTTTCGATAGTAATATCGATTGACCACTTATATAAAAGATACCATAATAAAATGAACAAAACAATTATAAATATCTTTTTTGAAGTCATATTTATAATTACAAGTATAATATTTTTAATTGACAAGTTTATATGTTATTCTTGATTTACATTCCTTAATTATCACATATTTATGATAATTAATATTCACCTCTCCTCATCTTGCTCAAAATAGCCTCGCTTACTCTAATTTCATGTTTTGATTCCAAGTAGGCTCTTATAGCCTTGAGACTTGACTTCTTAAACTTATCAATAACGGAGTAGATTATTTCTAAATCTTCATCAGACCATTTGACTTTTTTATTCCTTTTTGAATCACTTGAACGAGAACTAATCTCACTAACACTATCATCGTTACTTCGTACCGAACCTTCTGAAGTTTGTATAACTGATCCTATTTCAAGACTATTGTTATGAATGCTATCGTGACACTTTTGGCAAACAACTATTAAATTTCTAATATTATTCATATGAGTTCCATTTTCTAAAATTCCGTTGAGAGCTGAATTCCTTTCTTTGATGTGATGAACTTCCAATTCCTTAGTAATTTGAGACCCACAATTTTCACACTGTTTTTTAATAATACTAGAATTCCACGATGAATTTTTTGCCTTTATAACATCAGTTGAACCATCAATACAATGCCTATTTTTTAAAGCTTGCTCAATGAAAGCAAATGGCAGGTCCATGGCTCTCGCAACCTCTAGACCGTACAAACTTGATCCTGAACCCTTTCTTAAACTTCTATCGTATTTGAGCATTTTGCTAATCGGATCATAATCAACATGAAGATGCCATACTTCTACACTCAAAGACAATATATTAATTACATTTGGAATATTATGTAGATGAGTCGCAAAAATGAATTTAGCATTTTTTTCCGATAAATATTGAATACCTGCAGATACTAATGCTTGTGCCGATGTTGATTCAGTTCCGGAACATAATTCATCACCTAAGACTAATGTGTTTTGATTTGCGTTAACTAAAATGTCCCTTAATTCAGACATTTCTACTGCAAATGATGATAGACCAGAAAATAAATTATCTTGATTCAAAATTCTTGTATAGATAGCCTTGAAAGGTCTTAATATCATCTCTGTTGCTGGAACAAAACAACCTGCTTGTGCAAGAAGAATGGCAATACCAGTCGCTTTCATTAATGTTGATTTTCCACTAGCGTTCATTCCATACACTAGCCAACCTTTCACTCCGTTCATACCAAGTGATACATCATGAGTTACATATGAAACACGAGAAGCGGTTGCTTCAACTAACGGATGCCGAATGTTTTGAATTGTAAAACCTGATCCTGATTCTTCTGTTACATCTTCAATATTTGGACAAGAAAATCCTAACTTATTTGAAACTCTTACAATACACTGTGTACAATCAATATGCTGAACCCATTCTTCCATTAAAATCCAAATCTTCTCACCAGCTTCTGATATATTGTAACATGCTTCAATTAAATATTTGTGTATTAAGGATTTTAGGTCTTCTCTTAGTTTAACCAGTTGTTGATTTAGATTTTGAAGTAGTTTGCAATCAAACCATCCTCCCGATTTCAATTCGGTTACTTTAGCTCCATCTGGTAGATTTTTAGTATTTTTCTTTAGTTTTTGTAAAGTAGCGGATGAACATTTGATTCCGAATGGTTCTTTTTCTCTTGACTCTAGACGAAGCGCATCTTCATTTACGTCTACGTTTGCAGCAACTTCCTTAATAAGTAACTGAAACTCGTTCAGAACAGTTTGTATCTTATTCTCAACTTCACCTATCTCAGTATATTTATCCCTATTAAACGCCGTTATATCGCTCGAGTCTTGTAATGCCTTTTCTTCAGAGAAATTTTCTTTAAACAATGTCATGTATGTAGTCCATTGTTCAAACGTAAATGGTTGTTTTAGTATTGTGTCTGGTGTAATATGAAGAATAATATTTTCTATAGAGTTGTATGTCTGAAATAAACCAGCGATTTCTTGCCGTGTTATTAATCCACATAGCAATTTTCTATGAAGCCTTGGAAGATCAAACATAAATCGAAGTTGTCTATCTAACTTTTTCTGTGTATTTTCTGGCCATTCCATCAATTCTTTTACTTCATTTAACCTTGCACGAATTTCATTTGCTTGAGAATAGGGTGATAAAAGTCTGAGTTTGATTGCTCTTTTTCCCATAGGAGTAATGGCTGCATTGAATAAACCAATTACACATTCATTTTGATTGATAGACGTCATTTGCAACTGTGTTAAAGCATGATTACCGCAGATTAATTTTGCGTCCGGAATCCATGGTTCGTTTCTATGAAATGATTTCAATATACTTGGATAGTGTTCCTCGATAAATTGCAGTAAATATAATAGAGCCAACTCCTCATAATCTGATCGTAATCCCAAGAACACCTTTTCGGGTAAGAGAGACTTGATTGAATATATTTTTCTTAAATACTCCGAACGAACCAAATCAATAGAGAAATTATCAGTATAATTTTTATCTAAATTACGAATATGAATTGGAGTATTGTGCAGACCAAATACTCTCTTAAAATAGGATTCTTCGATTGGTATATCCGCTTTCCAATAGACCAATACTTCTTTTGGTTGAAATACGCTTATCATTTGAACTAAATCATCTGCTGTCCAAATATCTGGTCTGCCATTCGCTTTCCCTAAATAGGTATGAGTAGAACCTGTTGTCAAATCTAGAATAGCCGCGCCAAAGTTAGGAGATTGATTAGAGACTCCTTGAAAATAAAATGTCATAATATAAGGAGTTTCATTATTCTGAATATTTTCAATATGAGTACTAGGTGACAAAATGCGTGATACTTTGCGTTCTTTGACCTTTCCTTTTGTATCCTTCACTTGATCTACTACAATTACAGTCCATCCGGTTGATGTTAAACGACCGGCCCACTTGTGCATTACATAGTCTGGAAATCCTGCGAATAAACCATCGTGATTCTTTCCAAAATCTTTTTTCTTACTGGATAATTGTATGCCTAGAATATCCGTAATCTCGCGAACATTACATTTTGTTTCTCCTGTTTCGGTGTTGATAATGTCATATAATTCATAAAATGATCCTACCATCAGAAAGATAGCTGTTTTTGGTCCATATTTTTGAGTGTATGTGTTATATAGTTCGATGTATTCGTCATACATTATGTATAATATATAATTATATATTATTTAAGTTTAAATTTAATTATAATCGTTCAAAATGATTATAATTAAATGATTAAGTATTTAAAACAATTTAAACATAATAATCTATTTGTAAATATGCCTAGTTGTGACACAGATCCATTTTCTGGCTGTAATTATTCTAAAAAATTAATATCAAAATTAATGTTAGATTTACAGGTAGAACAATTTGTAGAAACAGGTACCTTTTTAGGTCATACAACCCAATATATTTCTGATACGTTCAAAAATGTTCATATCAAAACAGTAGAATTAAATAAAACATATTACGATAACGCTGTTAAGAAATTTTCAGAAAATAAAAATGTTGAATGTTTGTTTGAAAGTTCTGATAAATTTCTTGAAACATTTGATAAGAAAGGTTTAGTCACTTTATTCTATCTTGATGCTCATTGGAACAATTACAATCCTCTTAAGGCAGAAATTAAAAATATAATAAAAAACACAGATGGAAAGGATATTATTGTTATTGACGATTTTATGGTACCAAACAGAGATTTCTCTTTTGATAACGTACCAGAAGGAGGTTGCATATGTTTTGATTATATTAAAGATTGTTTTGACGTAAATGATTGGACATATTTTTTTAAGAACGACTCTGATAATATTGGAACAAAAGCTACTGGTCAATTTTATCTAATACATAAGAATTTAGAGTGTAAATCGTTTATACAATTTGAAAATGACATTCCTTATTCAAATTGCTGATAAATATATGAATTATGAATACAATTTATTAATCATAATCATTTTTGAATGATTATGATTAAGTACTCACCACCTCTTTCATGCCAATATCTTAGTAATAATGTCACTTGAAAATTGTGAAACTTCTGCTAAATTACACTTTTTATCAAATTTTCTTATACAATCTCTAACTATCATTAATTCTTCAAATAATATTACACTTTTTTAACCTCTGGTTTTGCTTCATCATTCGTTGGATTTGTAAAAGTAATAAAATAATACAAAAAGTATTATTTTAAGATTAATATATTTACTTTTAATAACTATGCTTCAATATATTTTTGGTTTTATTGGTATGGTATTAACACCACTAGTCGATTTTACTCTTTATTCTGTCTCATCTTTTTTAGTCAATCCAGATGATTTTAAGATCTCAACACAAAAACGAGCACTTGTAGACTGGCATGGTAATATAATTAATTATTTACTTACTTGGTACTTAATATATTATCGGTTTACATGGGGAATACCAGACTTATTCGATGGATTGCTATCATTGTTGTATTTCTTCATTGTTGATACAACGTTTTACTTTTTACACAGAGGATGCCATGTATTCTTATATTATCAGATACATCAAAAACATCATTTATGTAAACCGATCGGATCTCATTGCGCTAGACATAGTCATTGGATAGATGCAACACTTGAAAATCTTAGCTTTTTCACACCTTTTTTTATTTTCAATTACAACGCATATTGTGCTTTTGTATGTCTAACACTTAATAGTATATGGGCTTCATATATACATACTTATCCAAAAAAAATACAAAGAGCCGGATTTATGAATTCATCCTATTTACACTGGATTCATCATCAGTATGGTGATATATCATCATGTAACTATTCTTTGTATTTTACAATACTGGATCGCTTATTTGGAACATTGAATGAAAAAGGTAAGGAAAAATTGCAGATCAATAAAACATCTTTATTATCTCTACCAACTCTTCATTCTCATGATTCTTGATACGTTCAATCTGAGTCTCCATTTCTTCTAATAACTGAGTAATACGATCTTCTATATCAGTTTTGTCAGTAAGTGTGTTGTCTGGATTGAAACGAATAAATATCCACTTTCCACTATGTATCATATAAACATCATCATATCTTATTTCCTCATCATATTTATTGTATCCTCTGTGACAAAACTCATCCGTTTCTATTGCCAAGATAGTATTTCCAAACAATTTGCGATGATCTATCCTCCTTCGATGTGTGCAATCACAATTTCCTGTGTATAACGATATATCGTGAATAAATCCTTCAAACTCTTTGTTTATCTCTGAATATTCAGATATTGCATTTCTCACTCTGATTTCTTTTGTATGAGAATAGATAACTTTTGATCTTGGATCGTCAGGAAACACTCTTTTGAAGCAAGTTGCACAATAACCGTCATATTTAGATTTTCCGCTCCTTGAATCAATCCATTCAATACAGTTCGGACATCTTTTACCACCACCATGTGCTTTACAATAATCTGTTGTGCCTTGAGCAGATGCTTTACATTTAGGCTCCTGACATCTTTTACCACCACCATGTGCTACACAATAATTTGTTTTGCCTACAGCAGATGCTTTACATTCAGCTTCAGAACATCTTTTACCACCACCATGCTTTATACACTTGTCTGTCGCGCGTACAGCAGATGCTTTACATTTAGGCTCCTGACATCTTTTACCACCACCATGTTTTGAACACTTGTCTGTCGCGCCTCGAGCAGATGCTTTACATTCAGGTTCAGAACATCTTTTACCACCACCATGCTTTATACACTTGTCTGTCGCGCCTTGAGCAGATGCTTTACATTCAGGTTCAGAACATAACTTTTTTTTCTCTTTCCTTTTATTAAGAGGTAAACCTCTTAGTGTTAGGCATTGATTCGAAGTTTCTTGGTGTCTTTTCAGATTTGACGGAGTAGACAGAGTATCATTACAGTATTGGCATTGCATTTTGTAAATAAAGAATTTATTCTTATTGTATAGTTAAATGTTTATAAAAATCGAATTTAATTTACAAACTTTTGTAGCTATATCAGAACAAATAATACAAAAATTAGTATTATTTTAAACGAAAAAACCAAAATACAGTAAATATATTAAGCGTACATTTATTTACTGACCTTATGTCCTACAATAAAATAAGAGTCTCATTAAAAGTAAATACTGCTTTGCTATCAACATCTGAATGCAAATGCTAACAATGCAACGGAAATAATTCCAAATACAAACCCCATGTGATAATTATATTGCATCTTTTTATACATCTCTAACCAAGCTTTATTCTGTTCAGGAGTTTTTAAATGATTCATCATCCAATCCGATTTTGGAGAGAGAGTATAATAAAAGTAATTAGTCAAGAAACTAGTTGTTACAACTATACAAACAAGAGATTTAGTCTCTAAACGATTTCTTTTAAGCGTCGTATTGTAAAATATTATTATAATAGAAAGAATTAATCCGAGAAGGTATCCAGACATACTTATTGATAAACGCTCCTTTGCAATCTTGTCGTGTACAACTTGTAAGTCCGATGGCAAGGACTCCTTGTATTTTTTCACAACGTCGCTATTTAAAGTAGATATGTTAAAGTATATCATAGCTAATAAGAAAACCGCAGCAATAGAACAAGTTATTGAGCAGCACATTTATTATATGTAGCAAAAATATTATATTTATTATAAAAATTAATCAGTCTTTTACACCAGTGTGCCACTCTCCAAATATATATATCATTCTCTTTTCATCTGGTGATTTATGAACTGTAAGAGTTGTTGGTCCAGCAATGAATTTTGGCATTGGTTTTACAACATCGGCATCAAAATGGTTCTTTATAAGTTTTTTAAGTATAGTTCTTTCATTTTTTATTATGGGAGTTTTATCTCCTTTTTTCGCATATATTTCTATTGGATGTGTGTCAATACAGACCTTTGCTTCTTTTAACTCTTTTTCGGCTTTATTAATCTTGTTGACATTATACGTTTCTATAAGTATATTACACATATCTTCCATTTATTATAAAATAAGATGATTATTTTATAAGTACTTTTTTTATTTTAATAATATGTTTTACGTTGTTTAATTTACGATATATAATTTTCAAAAATTATACTAACAAAAATATGAGCTATATTCATGAAATATCTCTTTTTGGTCCGTACTGATACAGAATTCTTATCATTGTCAATTATAATTTTTTTAGTACAAACAGATTATTTAAAGATTTTATTTTAATACTTAAAATGCGTATTCTGGTACTAGGAAGTCACGGTCTGATTGGTAAAAATCTTCAGGATCTAGTTAAAGATGATAAAGATAATAAGTGGTTTTTTGCTGGACGTTCAGATGCAAATTTGTTAATTCTGAGTGAAGTGGAAAAATTGTTTGACATGTTTAAACCAACACATGTTATCAATTTAGCGGCTTACGTTGGAGGATTATATAAAAACATGACCAATGGAGTTGAGTTTTTTGAAAGGAACATTCTAATCAATATGAATGTTATGAAGGCTAGTGTTTATGTAGAAAAATTAATATCAGTCATGTCTACATGTATTTTTCCTGATCAAATTGAATATCCTATTACTGAAGATAAGCTTCACATGGGCCCACCTCATCCTTCTAACGAGGGATATTCGTACGCAAAAAGAATGATAGATGTGCTTAGCAGAAACTATAATACTCAATATGGAACAAAATACGTAACGGTTATTCCGGGAAATTTATACGGTCCTTATGATAATTTCAGAATAGAAGATGCTCATGTAATTCCTGCTCTATTGCATAAAATGACTATTGCGAAGTCTACAGGTGAAAAACTTATTGTTTGCGGTTCCGGAAAGGCTCTAAGACAATTTACACACGCGACGGATTTGTCCAGATATTTGGTTTGGATGCTTTCTAATTATGATGATAAGGAACCTTTAATTATTAGCAGTGAAGATGAACATAGTATAGCAGATGTTGTTGAAATTCTGTGCGAAGAGCTTGAGTACAATAATGATATTATTTGGGACACTAGTAAAAGCGATGGTCAGTTAAAGAAAACAATCTCGATTGATAAATTAAAGAGATTACATTCCGATGTTCACTTTCGTTCACTACGAGAGGGTCTAAAAGAGACGGTGCAATGGTTTCTAAAGAATTTAGACTATTGTCGTAAGTAATTATTAAAAATATTTTTAAATTTCATTTATTGTAATAAATGAAATCACCAAAGAAGAGGTCTACAAAGAGGAGGTCTCCAAAGAAGAGGTCTCCAAAGAGGAGGTCTCCAAAGAAGAGGTCTAGGAGTATATGTTGGGAAGGGTATCATCGAGTTAAAGGTACTAAACCATATTCCAAAGGTAGTTGCACTAAAAATAAATGAAAATAATTTGTATTTAAAGATTTCTATCTAATTATTAGATAAAATGCAGATTTTTGTAAAAACATTGACAGGTAAAACAATTACTCTTGAGGTAGAGTCGTCAGATACCATTGAAAATGTAAAAGCAAAGATTCAAGATAAGGAAGGCATCGAGCCTGGGCAGCAACGTCTTATCTTTGCTGGTAAGCAACTAGAAGACGGGAGAACATTGTCAGATTATGGAGTAAGCAAAGAGTCGACTTTGCATCTTGTTTTGAGACTTAGATGAATTTTATAATAAAATGAATATGATTCAAATATTCATTTTAAAGATTGTTGATATATATTATAAATTGATGGATCAACAATTAATTTACAAGATATGGTTTGCTGGATTTTATGAAGGTGAAGGATCTATTAGTAATGATAAAAGCAACAATGAAAGAATAGTTTTGTCAATTTCACAAAATGATAAAACTCCTTTATTATTGGCAAAACAAATTTGGGGAGGTTCTGTGAGAGAAAAAAATCGAATATCTCTTACTGGTAAAATTTGTAATGGAAATGAATGGAGAATATCGCAAAATTTTGCTTTAAAATTTATTGAAGATATTAAACCTTTTATGATAATTCCTTATAAAATTAATCAAATAAAGGTGGCTTTAGAAAAAATGAATAAAGGTAATAATATAACATACAAGTGTAATTTTTGTGATAGTATTTATAGTGCTCCTGCAGGTAGAAGAAGGCATGAAAAAAAGGAACATATTGAAAAAGGAGTAATGCATAAATGTGATATTGAATTATGTGAAAGAACTTTTAAAAGTAAAGATTCGTTAAATAGACATAAACGAATAAATCATCAAAATATTTCTTGATAAATCTCTTTTTAACGAATATGTTGTTCTAAACAACACCTACTTGACCTAAATCATATGGAGCAATATTATAACAAAAATTATTGGTCCAGATGTTTCGATGATTCTCCTTAATAAAAATAAAGGAATATTCCTTTATTTTTAAAACTTATTTTTAACAATTGTACTTGATTTGTTTTTTACAGAAACATTTTTCCAATATGTATATAACAATATCACGCGGTAGTTTTGTATAGAGAAATCTTTTGCACTCCTCGTACAACATTCGTTTAACACCAATGTCCCATAACTTATGTCTCAAATAGATCCGCTTCAATATACATGAACGTACAGTACACTCATGTGGTGTATCAGCTCTCGCAACCCACGAGATACTAGAAAACGTATCATAGTCATTATTTTGATAGTTTACAGCAATTTCTGCTTCATTTTTTAACAAAGCTTTTCCATGAGTTATAGTTGAAATTTGATTGCTCAGAATCTTTGTCATGCAAAGGTAACGATACATTTTTTCTAATTTTTTCTAGATTTTTGCTTTAATAATTCAATTTTTTATTTTTTTATAGATAATCACTTACAAAGAAAACAACCTGATGATAATTCCTTAACAAATTCTTGGAACAATTCAGGCTTCAAACCTTCTGACATTTCTTTTGATTGTCTTTTTTGAGAATAAGCAGTCGTTATATAATCAATTAATTGATCAGTAGATGAAGAAAATTCAATAGAATCGTTTTCATCCATTTCATTATTATCTGAAGAATTAAACTGATTAAGTTTAACTTTCAAATCCAAAGCATGTTCGTCAATAAGAGCTGCGTTACGATCCTTAATAGCCAAAAATAACTTTCTTGTTATAGAGGCCATTTCTGGATCAGATACAATATTTCCATCAGAATCTTTATACTTGCCTTTCCGCCGAGAAACATCTGTGCATACCAATCTATCCTTAAGAGGAAACTCTAAAGCATATTTTGCGTATCCAATTGCACCATTTGTTATATGATCTTTTGTTAGAAATTGTACTTGTTCGTTGAGATGCTCTGGTGTTATTGGTAACAAATTGTTTATTATTTGTGTTGTATTGTTCTTAGTTACTGTAGATGGTTTATCAATTGCTTTCTCTGCCATAGACTGCATACGATCATTAAAATCTTTATTTTGCATATCTATTTGTTTCTTATAGTCTGCGTGTAATTCCTTTATAATTATTTTCTGTTCTTCTATTTGTTTTTCATATTTAGAAATAAGTTCTTTTTCACGACTTTCATATTCTCTACGAAGTTCTTTCTCTGGAGTATTCTCCTTGCATATTTTTAAGTGATTTTGTAATGTTGATTTAAGTGTAAAGCTCGTGTTACACGCAATACAGCTATATTCTTTGGCTGGCTCTTTATTTTGTTTTATTAGACAGTATTTAGTAGTTTTCTGATGAAGTTTTAATGAAGATAAAGTTTTTAATATTTTATTACAGTATTCGCATTCCATTTATACGGTTAAAAAAAATGTTTAGATAAGATTATAATTTAGTAATGATAATGACATTTTAATCTGAAAAATATCAATATTTAGTAATAATTAGAAATATTTTTTTTTGATTAGAAAAAATTAGGAAATATGTCTAGAATCAAATTTTTAACAGGAATTTTACTGTATAATAGTATGTATTTCACGAACGCGTTCCATTTCTCCAAAACACAAAATTTGTGTGTGTTGGGATTTTTTAAAAGCGCCCCCTCCTGAATTTTTAAAGTTTTCTTTTTTGCAACTCCTCCTCCGGATTTTCAAAAAGTTCGGAGGAGGAAGAGAAATTGTTTTCTAAATAATTTGAAAATTTCCTTTGGATTATCTTTTTTATTTTGGTCCTCCGGTTTCAGATTTGCAAACTCTATTTTTAAAATGAACTTATTTCTTCAAATTCAACAGGAGTATAGTAAAACTGAGTGCCGTGAGTGAGTGGATTGGTCAGATTATAATCATCTGAAGATTCAACAAATTCTTGAAATGATTCAAATTCAATTAATAATGGTGAAGTATCGTCATAGTACCACCATTTTTCATTATATTTAGCAACTGCAACATAATGGCAACCTCCAGTGTGCATAACTACTCCAGTAAGAGTAAATAATTGTCTAGGGATTTCTATATACAAATCAGGAACAAAAATATTTGTCATCATTGGCCCATCGCGTTCTAATAATCTTTTTAAACTAATAATGAAGTATGGTGACGAAATAACAGTTCTAACTGTTATTACACGCTTATACACATTACCGTTGTCTGCTATATATTCATTTTGTACTTCTAATTCTCCACTATCTAATTCCTCCGTCAAAAAATCAGACAATTTAAATCTACGTCCAACATTTAATTCTTGTTTTTCAGGATTTATAACATTAACTAATGACACAAGTTCAATGTTCTCTGTTTTTGATGTGTCTGGATAATCTTCAAGAACCTGTTCTAAATCTATTCCAATTGCATTTGTTAAATAAGTGGTAATATGTATAATATTTTTTTGTATTGGAAAAAGACTCGTTAAATAAGTGATAAATTCACCAGAATCTCCAATATCACCTCCGTGATATTCTTCAGAATTAGGACAGTTTGCCAACGCTTTTCGAAGATCACTACACTTTTTCACTTCAGGTCCAGTTCTTGTAATAGATTTGTATATTTTCTTTAATTCCTTCTGTATTTTCTTTCTATGTGCTAAATTTGTCGTCCAATCTTCACCATTACAATCTTTTAATAGCATGTCAGCCGTTTTATCTTCTAATGACATTGTTAACATTTCGTGAATGAACTTTTTTGGACCAGCAAAGAATGCAAATAATGCACTGTCTAGATAGCAACTATTTTTTGTCCATTGTAATACTCTGGGCGGTTGATTTGTTGGTTTTTCAACATGTACATAATCAAGTTCGGCTGAAGGTATACGAACAGGACTAGGTTTAGGACTAGGTTTAGGACTAGGTTTAGGACTAGCTATAGGACTAGGTGTATAAGTAGCTTTAGGTATTTCCCACGTAGATCTATGTTCTTTTTTATTAATGTAGTAAACGTTTTTACACTTAGTAAGTCTTTTCTCCCATCCATCAGCAAGAGGTTCATCTTCTACCTGTTCAACGTTAGGAGGTATATTCCATTGTGAAATACGTTCCAAAGGATTTGAAAAATATACTGTCCTTGGCTTAACATTAACACTAGTAACTACTTCCCAACCAGATACTTTTTTTTCAACCTTAAGTTCAGTTGATTTATCATAAATAGGCAAACCCCATCTTGATAGACCGGTTTCAGTATTTACATAGTATTTTTTGCCTGTACTTTGACTTATAGCTATTGTAAAACATTCGGTTTCCATTTATATATTAAAAATAATATATAAAAAAAAATTGATTACTCTTCATACAAAGATTTTTATTAAAATCAAATTTTCTGTGAAAAATATATATCCTTAACAAGGTATTTTAACAGATACCATTTTAAACCTATTGCAAAGTTATGATTGTTGCATATGTTTCTAGGGCCGCTATAACATTTCCTGTAGGCTGATAATCACTTTCGCCTTTTTTGTGAAGAAGTGTAACTACTATTGGAAAAGAATCGCAGTTATAAGTGCTTGCTTCGGAAGTTACGCTTGTTCTGTTTATGACAACACTCAAAGGTCCGTCTCTTTTAGGTTGATATCTATGTGAAGGTATATTATATGTATCTGATAACGAACGAGTTTGAAAAGATAACCATCTCATGTTTGATAACTTTTCCATTGTTCCAACTGGGAAATCATCTTGTATGACAAAACATATAATATATCTAGACTCATTACCAAGTAAACAAATGATTTTAGTCATATACATACTATTACCATTTATATCTTTGATTTTACTCAAGACAGGACTATTAAAATAACTATCAAATGCTTTATACATTGTATCTTTATCCGGTTCGTATGCTTCTAAAAATTCTCCATAATGTGCCATTTTTTTAGATATATTGATCATCTTTTTAGATTGAATGATAAAATATCTATAAAAGTAAATGTTTTCTTATTGTAAAATGAATAGATTTTACAATACAGGTTTTATAGATTCAAAAGATACGGAACACAGATTGAAACAGGGTTTTCTACCGCATGATGTTATAAATGTTTGTGCACCACTTGGTACAACTTGTAACCAAAGATCTCTTTATCCAGTACAACAAGTTCAGATGGAAGTTCCTGTAAACATTCCTAATGTTTGTGATTGGTACTTTTATATGACACAATCTTAATTATACTATTTTTGGAGTGCCTAGAATCAATGCCACTTCTTTAGCGTTTTTATTTATTGTTAATTCACTTAAATCTGCTTTTTGAGCAAATTTTTTCAAACTAATGTCCATATTTTTCTTGCATATCCAATAATAAGTAAGAGCTGCAGCAACTGATTGAGGCCGAGCTCGATTAAGCTTTGAAGAACGATTTTTAGTTTTACGATATAGATCAATAACTTCATTTTTCTGAGATTGCGTAGCTGTAAATTTATCCATTACATCGTGAATGTGGTGAACAGCTGTTAAAGTGGTTGTATGTAATGGTGAATCTTTTGGTGCATTAACATTAACAATTTTGAGACCTTTAAGACTACTTTTCTTGTTAAGACCAAACGTTTCCATTAAATTCTTTGGAGTTTGACATTTACCAGCTATTTTATACGCATGGTAAATGCATGCAAACACAACCGCTTTGCGCGAATCACCCCTATATATCTGCCCCTTAGTCACTTGCAAGTAAATATCATTAGCTGTAGAAACGATGGTTTCAGAAAAACCCATATTCTCCACGTCTTTATTAATGCTTCTTTCCTCCGATTTACGCATCTGTACTCTGTTGGGATCAGATGATCTTTTACTATCAGAATGGCCATAAAATCGCCATTCTTTTTCGTGCATAATCGTTCTGTGCATCTGCTCACCACATTCAAGGCAGCTAACTATCCCATTTTCGGTAACCAAATCAGAATGGTCACATTTTTCATCTTCAGAGCTAATATCGTGTTCAATCTTTTTAGTTTCATATTCGGCAAGAGCCTGTTCAAATAGTGCAAAATCTGACATTTTGGAGTAAATTTAGTATTATCAATATAATATTTTGAATTATTCATTTTCAACTTTCTCTCAACGTTAAAAAGTCGCTTAAACAATTCAGTTCCGACCATAAAAATGGATCGCCTATGTGTACTTTTGTACAGTAAATATTCACCAATGTCTACCAAACTAATGACAGCTCTTTCAGCATGCCCAATTGACCTAGGGACAACAGTAGGATTAAACACTGTTTGTATTGACAATCAAGATGTAAGGAAAAGACTTTTAAAGAATGGAAAAATCGAAATATCTGTAGTACCGTGTATACTAATAGTATATAGATCAGGTGCAGTAGAGAAGTATGAGGGAGACGCAGCTTTTCAGTGGATTGACGAGGCTGTTAGCAAATACTCTCCGAGTCCGGCACCTCCATCTCCGGTACCTCCGGTACCTCCGGCTCCGGCACAACTTGAGAGAAAAGAGGTTCGTTCGAAGCGTCGTCCTGTAATACAAGAGGAAGATTCTGAAGATTCTGAAGAGGAAGAAGAGGAAGAAGAGGTTGAATATATACCTCCTCCTAAGCCTTCTAAAAAAACAAAACAAACTCAAAAATCTAAAAAGGAAACTACCTCGATGGAGGATCTTGGATTTGATCCATATATTGAAAAAGAGTTTGTTGTAAGTGATGATACAATTAAAAATTCTATTAAAGGAAAAGATTTGTTATCAACCGCAGCAGCAATGCAAAAAGAACGAGATGCAAGCGATCCTAATAAAACAAAAATGAAGACTGTTTCATAAACAAGTATTTTTTATGTTTTAACTATTTAATCTTGTGAATGAGAAAATGAAAGGAACTAAAAAGAAAATAAACATTTGTTTAGATCTAGACCAAACTCTAATTTGGGCTGGTACTAATAAAGAATACATGCCTCATAAATATCCTAAACTCAAAGAAAAGGCTAAGGATTTCGATACTATTAAAATGGATAGTTACTATACAGTGTTTGAGCGACCTGGTCTACAAGATTTTCTAGACTTCGTTTTTAAAAATTTTAATGTATCCATATGGACTGCAGCTAGCAAAGATTACGGTTTGTTTATAATAAAAAATATTATTTACAGAAAAAATAGAGAATCCCGTGTTCTAGATTGGTTTTTCTTTTCTTATCATTGTGATATTTCAAATAGCACCAAAAAAGGTACAAAAGATTTAAGTTTACTATATGATGATTACAAACTAGATGGATTTAAAAAGGAGAATACATTCATTATTGATGATTACGATGAGGTTTATTACACACAGCCTAAAAATTGCATAGCTGTGGATCCTTTTATTTTTACGGACGATGGTAATGAAAAAGATCCTCTATTGACACAATTACGTGTACAACTAGATCTTATGCTTTTTAAAAATAAAAAGGGTATACCATACACTGTGACTGATATAAATAAAGCATTAAAAGTCATAACAAAATAGATTAATATAAATCTTTACACTAAGTAAATGGAATACGCAATTGATATTTCTGGAAAAATTGAAAACAATAATAATAATTACTATGATATTTCTGGAAAAATTCAAGATGATAATTATTATCGTCATGTTGGATGGAATGGCGGTGATGATTACTCAAAAACTTATTTTAGCGAGGCAACTATACGAACAATCAGTGCAAAAATTACAGATTTTCTCCAAGGAGTTGATCCAGAGGGTCGATCTATAGTTGTTCCTGATAAAACAATTATTAGTATCATGAGTGATATTTACACATCGTACAAACCGCCTGTTGGAGATATACATTCTAGATTCATACTTCCAAATGAAAGTGTATATAAAGATAATTACATTCAAAACATGATAGATCAAACGATAGAAGTAATTACATCTTACGTCAAAAATACTATAGGTATTGAAGAGAATAATAAGAAATTAACAATTTGGACAACTGTATACGGTGATTTTAATCGTCACGGGCTTCAACAAACTTCAAAAATCAAGATAAATAATAAACATCCAACTCATTTTCAATTCCACATGCGGTATTGAGCTTTATTAAATTGTTTTTGCGTATATCAAAAACAATTTATTAATTTTAATAAATTGTTATAATATAAATGACAAACACACAAAAAATTGCAATTGCAATTGGAGTATTGGTTCTTGGAGCTATATTATACGTTGCTTTTAAACCTAAGGCCGCACCTAAGCCTGCGACTACGGCCGCGGCCGCATCGGCACCTAAGCCTGCGGCTGCTAGTGGTGCTGCGGCTGCTAGTGGTGCTGCGGCTGCTAGTGGTGCGGCGGCTGCTAGAAAACCTGAAGTATACCATTATGATACCGGTATTTGGAGTATACCTTGGTCTGAAGCAGAAAAAATCGCAAAACAAAATAATGCACAAATAGCAACTCTTGCTCAAATTGCAGAAGCTCAAAAGAATGGTGCTGATTGGTGTCGATGGGGGTGGACTAGTGACGGTAAAACTCTCGCCTACCCACTTGCTGTGTCCACTGACACTGAATCTCAATGCCCTAATCCTCATAAAAAAGGTATACGCCCAGATGACGGCGTGTATAAATATACAGAAGTAAACCCGAACAATACGTGGGGTCTTACATTATACGGAATTAAACCTCTTGAAAGTGAATTACCCAAATGTCAAAATGTTATAGGTGCTCCGGCTAAACTTGTAAAAGTTCCATGCATAATCCCGTTTTCATCCAAAAAGTGGTCACAATATTCTTAATGAATTTAAACAAGTTCTGTAGATTGATTTAAATATAATTGAGAGAGTGTTAATTTTCTATTATGAAATAAATTATTATATAATAATTTTTTTAAACCAAAAGAAGCATAGTATAAAATCGATGTATTCCTATATAAATATCTAATATTCCATTTCTGTCAATTTCATTTTCCTAATTGATCCATCTGGATAAGTTCTTTCAATAATGAAAGGTATCTTACGCTCTTTAAACTCTTTTTCAGCGATAGAAAGAGCATCTGTAAGACCTTTAATATCCACGAGAGGTGGTGCACCCATTGAAATTTGCTCTGCTCGCTGTCCAAGTATTCTAACCTTTTCAAACTTACTTAGTCTATTCTCCATTTGTTGCCTTAATTATACATTGAAAGTACGATCAATAATTCAATTTTACTTTAAATTTAAATATCTCATTACCAAATTTTAGTACCGGCTTAAAGTTTCGATTTTGGAAAACAAAGTTAAAATGACAACTACGGATCTTGATGAACTAATACATAATTCTAATCAATTGGAAGAGGAAAATGAATCAAATTTAGATAATCTGCCTAAAATAGTAACAGACTTGTCTAATTCTATAGAAAAACGCATAAATGCTCTTGAACAATACTATGCTCAAAATGGAGACAATGCAATAGAAATAATCAGAACTCTTGCATCAATGTATCAAATGAGTGGTAGTAAATTAATAGAACGATTTTTCTACACAATATGCTCAAAAGCAGTTATTATTTCCGCATTCTTAAAAGTCGAGGCCGCTAAATGTCTATTAGATTATGAAGAAATAAATGGAGCAGAAAATAATAATGATCGTAAACTATTAGGATATAATGCGCTTGATCATGTATGCTGCAAACTTTCTGAAATGCCAACACCGTGTAGAATAGAAGCTATATTTATTCTTATGAAGTCAGAAAAACACAGAACCAACGCAGACTTTTATTTTAAAGAATTTATCAGAATTGATAGTCTAGAATGTGATTATCGGTACTCTACCATTTTATCTCTTGAAAATGTTGGTGCAGACGAGATGAAACAAGAATTGTATGAATATTCTGGTAAAGAAGAGATATTAGAAAACTTTTTTAGTTTATTAACAAAATGGATGCTTCCTCATATGAAAAAGACAAAGAGAAACTGTCGATATATTTTGTCAAAACTTTCATATGAGGAAGTTAAAAATTTGTATATTAACATTTTTCCAGAAAAAGAATGTGGAAAAGAATGGTTTATTGAATCTGCTCAGTTAGAATTCTTTTTTTACAATAAAATACCTATTTACTATCGAATTATTTCTGGTCAATATTTACTCAAAATTTCTAATATGTTAAATAAACGCAGAGATAGTGTCGAAAAACAGATGATAGATTTTGCAGAGTGTGAAGATATAGAATACAATCTTAGAGCTGACGCAGCAGATATATTGATCACGTTTGGTTCCGAAGTAGCTAGAAACAAAGGAAAAGAAATAATTATGCAATTAGGACGAATAAATGGTCCTGTACGAACAATATTTGAAAATGCTCAGAATTTACATACAGAAAAGGTTGAAGAATCTGTTTCCGAGACTTTGGAATACCTTAGCACACTCCCTATAAACAATAATAATATTGATTTTGATCATGTTAACTCTCATGTTGAAAAAATGCTAAAAGAAGAATTGGAATCTATTCAAAAGCTACACAGTAATACTGGCATAACTTGTAAATGTCATGTTAATTCTACACATGATAATTTTTGTTCAGAAGTGTGTAAAGAGTTCTATGATAAAAATGAAAAGATTACTGTTGCTATGAGAAGAATTTTTATGGATCGAGCATTGTATTCCAAGTTTAATAATAGTCTTATCAATATTTTATTAAAAATTTATAATTATATTCAAATACAGGAAGATGAAAGCATAAAGCTCCAATTATACAAGAGAATGCTTCAAGAACTAGAGGAAATGAGTGGTACCTGTTCTTCAGGATTTGCATCACGACTTGTTAATATAATTTCTGGTTATGGAAATTTTAATATTAGAATTTCGTTTGAGGATCAAATAATATCTAATTTTTCAGGAAGATTAAATGCTTTTGCTAGAACAATTACATCTGCTGATAGCGTTTTTAGACTTGATAAAATAGAAGATGTAGTTGAATTGTGTTTGCTTGAAGATGATAAAATTGAGTTAAGAACTAATATAGAGCTTAAACTCAATCCTGAAGAATCTATCGAAAAGAAACCTAAAATCAGGAATATAGTAATCTATTTCTTATCTGAAAATAGAGAAGAAAAAATAGAAGAATGTATACAATATTTTGCAGAAACAGTATTCAATGAGATGGCAATTAAAAGTTCTATGTACTCTAAACGTAGATTTTTTGGTTTATTTTTCAGAACGTACGTATCTAAAATTCGAGAAGAATTAGCTATCGAATTCAAGGAATTTGTCACGGATACAGACTTTGACTTATTTTTTAGAAAAGCAATTATGATGTATGAAGGTGAATTTTAATTATATTTAGAGCACCAAGACAATATTCAATAAAGAATTTAACATCTTAAAAAACCTATTCATAATTTTTATGAAAAGATTAAAATGCGTTCATGCGTTTTGATTAAGTGTTTACACTTAATCAAAAATAAATTTGTAAGATACATTTTTATATTTCAAAATTTTTGACCATCTACTTTTTTGCTTTTGCTTTTGCTTTTGCTTTTGGAGGTGGTGTTTTCGGAGATAGTGGTGTTTTTGGTTTTGGAGGTGGTGGTGGTTTTGGAGGTGGTGTTTTCGGAGATAGTGGTGTTTTTGGTTTTGGAGGTGGTGGTGGTTTTGGAGGTGGTGTTTTCGGAGGGCTAACGCTGCGTAATTGGTTTTTAAATTTATTAACTTCCGCCTCTCTTCTTTGTGTTTCTTCAAGTTCTTTCTGTTTCTTTTGATTTGCTTCAAAAGCAGCAACGTCAAAACCCGTCTTTGGACTTACACCAACTTTTGGTGTCTTTTGAGCATTCGCTTTAACACGTGCATCAGCTTCCGCTGCACGTTTGCTATCAAGATCTAGTTTCTTCTTTTGTTCAGCAGCTGCATCTGCTTTCTTCTTCTGTTCAGCTACAAGTGCCGCATCTGCTTTCTTCTTTTGTTCGGCTGCAACTGCCGCTTCTTCTTTCTTCTTCTGTTCAGCTACAAGCGCTGCATCTGCTTTCTTCTTCTGTTCAGCTACAAGTGCCGCATCTGCTTTCTTCTTTTGTTCGGCTGCAAGCGCTGCATCTGCTTTCTTCTTTTGTTCGCCTGCAACTGCCGCTTCTTCTTTCTTCTTCTGTTCAGCTACAAGTGCCGCTTCTTCTTTCTTCTTTTGTTCGGCTGCAAGCGCTGCATCTGCTTTCTTCTTTTGTTCGGCTGCAACTGCCGCTTCTTCTTTCTTCTTCTGTTCAGCTACAAGTGCCGCATCTGTTTTCTTCTTCTGTTCAGCTACAAGTGCCGCATCTGCTTTCTTCTTTTGTTCGGCTGCAAGCGCTGCATCTGCTTTCTTCTTTTGTTCGGCTGCAACTGCCGCTTCTTCTTTCTTCTTCTGTTCAGCTACAAGTGCCGCATCTGCTTTCTTCTTTTGTTCGGCTGCAAGCGCTGCATCTGCTTTCTTCTTTTGTTCGGCTGCAACTGCCGCTTCTTCTTTCTTCTTTTGTTCGGCTGCAAGCGCTGCATCTGCTTTCTTCTTTTGTTCGGCTGCAACTGCCGCTTCTTCTTTCTTCTTCTGTTCAGCTACAAGTGCCGCATCTTCTTTCTTCTTTTGTTTGGCCAAAGCCTCCATTTTTCTGTTTTGTTCGTCTACAAAAGATGCCTCCTTTTTAGCTTCATCTTCTTGTACTCGAATGAAACTCTCTGGTGTAACAGGTTTAGAATCACTGTTTGTCGGAAATTTCCATTGAGTTTTTTGTATTATTTTATTTAGGTAGTAAGTTTGATTGCAATTTGTACTCTTAACAGCTTCCCAACCTTCAATAAGTTTTGATTCCTTCTCTATCTGTGGTTTATCCCATGTTGTAATACCTTCACCCGCATTTCTATAATATATTTTACCTTTTTGTGATTTAGATTCATGATATTCCCAACCAATAGGATAAGGACGTGAAGGGTTTAATGATTTGCCCCATTGAGATATACCAATCTCAGTATTTATAAAATATTGCTTACCACTTTTACTTATTTTGGTTTTGAAACATTTTTCATTTTCCATTTATTTTATAATAATATAGTATTTTATTTTAAATTATGAACTTTATGAAATACATTAAAAAAGTTTGATATATATTCAGATTTTTAAATAAAAATAATTTAAAGAAATGTTTTTACTATATAATAAGCACGTGTGGCCGAGTTGGTCTAAGGCGAACGACTTAAGATCGTTTTATCTTCGGATATCGCGGGTTCGAATCCCGTCGCGTGCATAATTTATCATTTTTGTATAAATTATGCGAATTTTTTAGTATAACTTATCTTATACACTAAGATAAGTTATGATAAAAGAGTCACTCATTTTTTCTGTCTACATATTCCCAATTTCCAACGTCGTCATATTGTTTAACCTCCGCAATGCAAATATTCTCCAAATCTGGTTGTAAAGGAGGTACCGGCTTGTTAAAAAACAAGACTTTAACATTATCACAATTGCATAAACATTTACTAAACAAATCAACCAATGATTGTACAACCATTTTGTATTTAGTTAATATTATTTATACAAATCTTTATTAACCTATTCAAGACTTTCCATTCCTCTTTGATCGTCACTAGGATTATTGTCAGTCACATTTAAAAACTTTTAACATTGGAAAATATTCTGTTACAAGCTTGATTGCATCATAATCTAGATTATTACTCGACAAGTCAAGATTACTCAATAACGGAAGCATTTGAAGAGATGGGATTAGTTCGACAATACAAATACCATTAAGACCGTTACCAGCTAAACTTAGTTGTTCAAGATTGTTTAAAGACTGAATCAACGGAATGATCGGAGGAAGAGGAAGGACGCCTTGTTTGTGCATGCATATTTCATTATGAGAAAGATTCAAGGTTCTGAGATTTGAACAATTTTTTGATATGTCTTGAACTATTTTATATAATTCATTTCTATCGATACCGTTATTAGATAGGTCCAAAGATGTGAGATTTGATAATATCCCCCTTATATGAGGTAACACTTCAATTATTGATTCAACACCAATACCAACAAGGCTATTTGATAATTTAAGCTTAGATAGACGTGGAACAACCATTTCTAATTGTGGTCCTAGCTGATGAGAATATAAATCTTTTATAAAAATTTCCGAGATGCTAAAAGAACTAAGATGTGTCATCTCCGATAAACATTCTATTAATTCAGTACCAGTAACATGCATTTTACAAATACTTAGAGACGTAAGTTGTGTCATTTGACTCAAACTGTTTATTACATCATTACCCCAATTTTCCATAACTCTATCTGAAAAATCAAGATGTAAGGATTCTGTGCGAGGTAGAAATTGGACAATTTTTTTTAACGTGCTAATATAAGAAGACCGTAAATTTATAAAAGGAACATCATATCTAAAATCAAACATTATATTTAATGATATTTTTACACCAGATTCTCTAACTGCTTCCAATGCTTTCATCGGTGGGTTTGTTGTTACACGTGTATTTAGTTCATCATAAAAAATCGTATAATTTAAAGTGATATTGCATTCCTCCGGTTGTTTACCAAAATATACGCAAGCCGTTCGTATACTTTCTAGAAGATTACGCCTTTTATACATGCTAGGTTGTAAATTACGTGGTAAATGAAGTAACGTTTGTCTATGTCGTTTAATATATGTGTCTACGACTTCTTTTATTTTTTTAGAAGTTCGCATTTTTAAAAGATCTGGAAGAGATAGATATTTGAATAGATTAACGTGCACACTGTTTATTAAATTGAAAAACTCGTTTGTGTGTTCTTGTTGGTCCATTTATTAATATTATATAAATAATATTAATAAATATTCAATTTTAATACATCATAGTAAAATTTCTTATTATTAATAATAAGAAATAGTCGCATATTACATATCATAATTTTCATCTATATGGATGAAGATTAAGTCTGTTTACATTGTTGCGATGTTGAGTTTGATTTCTTTTTGAAAGTGTTGGGCGATGTGGTATTTTAGAATCACTTTGATCTTTATAATGACTAAATTCACCAAACGTTCTATTTTGTTCTGTAATTTTTTCTGGCGTTATGAAATCATCTAAATCTTTAAAATCTTCATCATCATCTTCATCTTCATCATCATCATTTGCAATTGTTTTTGATTGATTGAAATTGAACATTGGAGCATCATAAAAATTTTCTGGTTCTTCATCTGATTCAGAGTGTGATAACGGAGTATCTTGAAATTCTGCATCAACATCATCATTTGGTGATAACGGAATAGGGTAATTTTCATATCGTTGACTATGACGACGATTTTCTTGGTTTCTATGTTTTGCTAAACTTTCTCTTGAAAGTGATTGATTATATTGTTTTGGGTATGGTAATCCAAAACTACGTTCATCTTTATCAACAGGTTTTATTTCTCTATATGAGTCAACTATAGGATTTTGTCCACCTTCATCTAAAAGTTGTTTTACCAACAAACGATATCGTGGTTCCTCATTTGGATAAGCTGATTCATAATTTATATCAGAATCTTCTTCCTGATCGGTTTGTCTATCTAACTTTTCATTTTCTAAATAACTAGCAATAAAACCATCATCTTCAGAATCTAATTCTTGACTCTGCTTTTTTAGTCTACTAATTTCTTCCGTAGTTTCTTGTATCATATTTCTTAGTTCTTTATACTCTTCAGTATCTTTATCTCTTTCTTCATTCATAAGGGAAATTAGTCGATATAACTTTTTAATTTTATCTCTTAAATGTATTTCTTTTTTATGATTACGTGAAGTTCTTTTTTGGATTGCTTTGCCTTTAATTTCTTTGTCAAGAACTTTTTTATCCGCACCAAAACGTAGTCTATCTTTATCTTGTAAATCCTCTTGAAAGTTTCTACGCTCATCATCCAAATCTTTTTGCATTTCCTTATATAGATCTTCGTCTTGTTGTAGGTCCTCTTGAAAGTTTCTACGCTCATCATCCAAATCTTTTTGCATTTCCTTATATAGATCTTCGTCTTGTTGTAGGTCCTCTTGAAAGTTTCTACGCTCATCATCCAAATCTTTTTGCATTTCCTTATATAGATCTTCGTCTTGTTGTAGGTCCTCTTGTTCAGTTGACTGATCGGTTAGACTATCTTCTGAATCATGTCTAAAAAAATCTATAGGAGGTTCAATAAAATCTTTGGGTTTTTCGGTTTGTGTATCTATAATTCTACTCCAATACTCGTCAAAATCATTTTCATCTTCATCAGAAGGAGTTTTTCGTCTAACATTTTTGCTTCTTTTTCTTTGCTTTTTTAATTCACGTATGGTTCTATTATCTAATTCTGGATTTAAATAAGGATCATGACTATCTAATTCAGACTCTGAATTTTCAGCCGAAGATTTTTTCATTTTGTAAAATTTTCCATCTTCAGAAACATCAAAATGACTATCGTTGTCTCCTCGAGTTTCTTTTTCTTCTGGATATTCCCACTGTGTTTCACCCGTTTTTAAATTCAAGTAATAAACATTTTGGCATTTTCTACTTCTCTTTTCTTCAAATCCTTCAGGAACTGGTAATTTTTGTGAGTCTGTGGGTTTTTCCCACTGTGCAAGTTCTAAATGATGATTGTAATAAAAACCATCACCCTTTTTACTAGTACAATACTCCCAGCCTGCTGGAAGAGGATCTTTACGATCTTGTTTTCCCCACTTTGAAACACCAGATTCTGTATTTACATAATATGATTTCTTATCAAATGTGTTACTTGTTTTAATGTCCCAACATCTTTTACTGTTAATGCTCATTTATTATATAGTTTTATAAATAATTCAAAATTGATTTTTTAAAACAAAAATACAATAAATATATAGAGTAACACATGAACATCTTCTTTTTGCATATATTACCAGAAATTTGCGCTCAAATGCACATTGATAAGCACGTTATCAAAATGATTCTTGAAACAACTCAACTTCTTTGCAGCGCTCATCATATGTCCAATAGTGATTATATTCCGTGTTACAAACTAACCCATAAAAATCATCCTTCCTCTATTTGGACTCGTGAATCCAAAGCTAATTACAAATGGCTATGTTCTCTTGGTCAAGAACTTTGTAAAGAGTATACGTATCGATATGGCAAAATACATAAATGCCAGCCTTATATAGAAGATCTTGCGTTACATGTTCCAGATTTACCAGATCTTGAGTTTACTCCTCCTAAACAAGCTATGCCTGACATGTATAAAGACGATGACGCTATTGAGGCTTACCGTACGTATTATTTTTTTGGTAAAATGAATATACACTCTTGGAATGGTAAAATTGCCGGTCGCCCTACACCAGATTGGGTTGTCCAGATGCATGAAATGTTTTCGGATTCTGAAATTATTGATTCCGTATAAGTTTCAAATACTGTCAAAGGACTTAATTATTGAAAATACACTTAATTTCTAATATAATAAATTTTTTTAATAATTTATATTATATAAAAAATGATGATTGTCTTAATTGGAATAGCTGTTGTATTAGCATTTGCACTAGGATTTTGGTTTTTTGCTTTTAAACCAAAAGATACTCCTAAACCCGATATTAAGTCAAGTGGAAGTACCGAGATCAAAGACGATACAGATTATGCAGCCAAAGCTAAGGCTGATGCCGATGCTGCAGCCAAAGCCAGTTCAGATGCCAAAGCCAGTTCAGATGCCAAGGCCACAGCCACAGCCATTGCCGATGCCAAGGCTAAAGCAGATGCCGATGCCTTGGCTAAAGCTAAGGCCATTGCCGATATTAAAGCCAGAAAGGATTCAGAGCCTATAGAAATTGAAGGTAGAACACTGAAAGGAGATTTTTTTCGCTATAGCGTAAACAATAATAATCCGGAAAGACTAAAAGATAAACTTATTAACAATAATGAAGGATGTTGGTCTTTCTTAGATATAGAACCAGGTGCTTTCCAAATGAAATTAGATGCTTTTACTGCTATGTCTCCGTTTGGGTTCGTAGACAATATGAACAAAAGGATTTATATTACTAGTCTTACATTACCATCCGATGTAAAAGCACAGGCTTGGGGGGCAGTTTCGATGACGATAGGATCCAATAATACTGTTTGTGGTTTCAATCCGAAGATCAGTATTAAATCGGGAGATACTGTAACGTTTAATTTACCTTCAGTTAATGACTACGAAGAAAATGTAGTCTACGGACTTAAATTTATGAAAGAAAAGAGTTTATTTTACGATTATATTGATGCTCATCCATAGACTTACATTACCATCCGATGTAAAAGCACAGGCTTGGGGGACAGTTCCGCCGAATTCGGGGGTGGGATCCAATAATATTTGTGGTTTCAATCAGAAGATCAGTATTAAACCGGGAGATACTGTAACGTTTAATTTACCTTCAGGTAATGATAACGGAGAAAATGCAGTCTACGGACTTAATTTATGAAAGCCTAAACTATAATAGTATTAATTTTTAAAATGTCTACTATATAAGAAAATACAAGCAATCACATCATCTGATTGTTTACCAGAAAAGATGTTATGGTATTTAAAATTAGAAATTCACAAGAAGAAAGAAAAATTCCTAAACGCCGTTACCAAGGCAATATAAATATACATAAAACTACAAAATTATACTTTTTAGTATAATTTTCTTAAGATAAATAAGGTCTACTTATTCTAAATAATACATTGCATTTTTGACATCATTTATGTTAAGTCTTGCTCCAAAACCTCCACAAGAGACTCCTGAACATACTACTGTTAAATTTGGATTATATTCAAGAAAATTTTGTATAAAGCCGATATCATCGTCACAGAGTATCATACATTTTGGATTTGTTATATCAAGAGCATTAGCTGTTTTTTCTAAAGCAAAACCTTTCAAAAAGCCAGGATGTTGATTGGAAAGTTTAGAATATGATAATTTATCCGGTTTACCCAATAGAATTTTACTACCAACATTATTAAATGTGATTGTATCTTCTTTGACTATAAAGTCATACAAATTTTTTGGCATCCAATTATAAGAGAGTATATTTTCCATAGAATACACACTTCCTGCAGTGCATATACCTACTGCAAAGGAATTATCAATGCATGCCTGTACGATTGAATAATTATTCTGAGCACTGTTAGAAGTCAAAGTTCCATCTATATCGAATAAAACAAGTCCTTTGTAATTGTTACTAAAATTATCCTTATTATTTTCAAAAAGTACTATTAAAAATGCGATTATAACAAGAAAGAGAAACACAAAAAGAATACTCATTTTAATCATTATCTAGAATAAAAACTAAGCGCACAATATTATTCTTGATAATTATTAAAAAATAAATGTGCACTGTTTATGATCAAATTAGAACATCTGTCAATATAGCAAAAGTAAAAGAACAAATTGATAGAAAAAAAGGAAATTCTCCTTACTTTGCAACAGTTGAACACTCTACTCAAGTTTGGACTGATTATGACTTATTTCCTTATACAAGATTTTTTAGAGGTGAGCCTTTATCATCTGAACCTACAGCTGCTGAAAGAGAGGCAGGTTGGATGTTAAGAAATGATAAATATTACGAAGCTTCAAAAATATCTGATGTTTGGAAACCTGAACCACCAAATCTTTGTTTTCAATCTGCGTGTAGTACTATAAGGCCGTGTCATCCAAAACCTGATCAGACAGAGATGCATGAAGTTTACAACAAATCTTGTAACGTAAGATTTAGATAGAAAATCTAATACCAAAAAGTATTAGATTACTTTAGTTATCTTTATTGTAAATAAGGTATCCCAAAATAACAGCTATAACAAGGCCATTAATAATATAAAAAAAACTATTACAATCTTGTAATTTTTTTGGTGACATTATATCACTTCCGTTCTTAAAGTACATTTTGTAACTTATCAAGAAACTAATTTCAAATTCCGATTATTCCTTTCACGGATTTTTAATGAAATTGTCATTATTTAGTTTTGATATAGTTATATTTAAAAATCTATTTTTATTCAGATGATCCTCAGCCTCCAAGGAGGCTAATAGGGGAACTGGCTGCAGACTCACTGTTAGCAGCAGAGCTAGCAGGGGAAGCATCAGGGGTCGGAGAGCCTACTGGCTTTTTAACTTTGTTGTAAACTTTTACTCCAAGGTATCCACCAGCACCAAATGCAATAAAAAAGCTTAAAGTTATTAAAGCAGGTGTCATCTTTCTAGCCTTTTCACATTCCTTATGAATTGTTATTACCAATCCAAATGTAATAACGCCAATAAGAAAAACAATTACTGGGAATACATTACCTAATATAGGTCCATCTTTATCAAAATTGGCACCGCATTTGCAAGCAAGCATTGTTGCAGAAATGCTAAACAGACTAACTCCCATTGTTAAGAGACCTCTAACAGCATTTTGAGCGTGAATACTGCAATCAGCAACATTACTGGCGAGAAAGAAAGAACTGATTGTTAAACCCAAACCTATGATAAGAAGAACACCTAAGAATATCCTAATGTCAATTTGCATTTTATTATGAGATAAGAAAAAAAAATATGTATTTTTATTATAATTCTAATAAAGCCATTTCTTCTTCCAAAGATAAATCACCATCATCATCATTTAATCTTTCTTCAATTTTGTCATAAGAAGCTCTAATTATATTAAGAAAGTAATAATATACATCTTTCATAAATTCAGATGTTAACCCTGACATAATAACCTTTCCACTATGAAAAACTAAGAATGTATTGTGTCTATCAGATTGTAATTTTACATCTTTTTCTTTTGGTGAGAGAAGGTCGAGATACTCTTTATATGTTGTCCATTTCTCAATCCATTCACCATTTTTATCGCAAATCTTCTTTACTCTCATAGTATTTATATCTTTATCGAGAGGTACTTTGATATTTACACCAGTATAACCGAATGATGTTTCCAAGAGACAGTGAAATTCTTTTTGAGTGCACATATATTGATTTAATTTTTCTCTGTCTACAATAAACCCAAGTGAAAAGTCAATATTACGCATAGAGGGAATAAATATAGCTTCTAACTCAGAACCTCTTGTAAAAGTGTAAATATCTTCAAATTCTTTTATGTATTTCCAGATATATTTGATACATTGATCGGCGTGTTCGTGTGATTTGCATCCAGTCATTTGGAATGTTCCATTACGACAAACTTTAAAGTTTATGGGTTTGTCAAGGATAATCACAACTGTGATAGAGTTACGAAACCATTTTTTCTTCTTTCCGGTCTTTGATTTTTTTGGTTTTAACTCTACCCCACGAATTCCATCCTCATACTTTACTGTTACTATGGAACCTGGTTTAATAGACTTATTATGATCTACTTGCTCACACTTCTTCTTTCGACCCCTTTTTTTGGGAGTTACCACATAAGAAGTAATTGGAAGTTTTTCGTATAATAAATTGATTTGGATATTCAAGTTTGTCGTTGCAGTAAATGTTTTAGTTGATACTTTAATATCATCAAATTCCGGAAACGTTAAAGTTGCTCCTGCCTTAGCTGATATCATTTTTATTATTTAAAGAAGGAATTCTTTAAACCCCAATTTTATTTTTACGGATTTGCAAAATATCTTACACATATTCTTGTATAAGATTACATTTACTTATTTCTTATCTTTTGTTTTTTCCATTCTTTTGCCATTTCTGTCATACGTTCTTGTGCAGAAACTCCCGAATATTTAATCTTTCGACTTTCATCTCTTACAAAAATTTGATACGAGTTTAGAGTTTTTGGTGATTTATCGATAATCTTTACTCGTCTTGATCTTGTTTTTTTAACGGGCATTTTTTTTAGACATTCTTCATAAACTATTGCATATTTTCTGAGACGTGCTGATCTAGATTTCATTCTCTTTAGTAGAACAAAAAGATATTTTAGATCAACTCAAAATATACTTAAAGTGGTGCTTTAAAAGTAATAAATGTCGAAAATGTCTCCTTTAAGTACAGGAACAGGGTACGACGAATTGCTCTCTTATTATGAAAAAAATAATGGAAAACCGTGGCGTGACTGGCTTTCTTTTGACTCAATTTTTGAAAAACTAGGAAAGCAAGGTGTTGTTGGTTTACTTAATCCTTCAAAATTAAATGGAAAAGGAAAATACGTTTTTAAGATGTCACAATATATCAATTATTTGATTCATCACGAGGCCGCTGTGATGAATGGATTAAATGAAATTTCTTCTTATTGTCCTCATTTTTGCAGATCTTATGGAATTGAAATATGCAAAATAGATCCACGAGCAAAGAAGAATAAAGGATGTCCATTTGCAGAAGAAGGAAAGGTTGAACACCCAATTAAAAAAGAAGTACTTCTATGTGAGTATGTTGACAGATCGTGTAAATTTTACAATTATATTCGCGCAGTGGAAAGAGTAGATGAGGATGTTCTTTATTCAGCAATAAAACAAGTGCTTATGGCATTATCAATAGCTCAAAGGAAAAAACAATTTGCTCATTATGATCTTCATTCATTTAATGTGATGATGCGCAAGTGTTCTAAAGAAGCGGTATTTTTATATGCTCTTGATAAAGATAATCAATTCGCTATTCCAACACATGGACATTATCCTATAATAATAGATTTTGGATTTTCTTATATTAAAGATATGGAAGATGGTCCACTCTGGCCTAGTATGGGTCATACATCTGTTGGTTTTATGAGTGATAGGTTTGATTGGGTAGCAGACCCAAAACTTTTCCTTGTAACAGTATCTGGTGAAATTAAAGAAAAGAGAAATACAAAAAAAGCTAAAAAGCTTCGAAGAGTTGTTAGAAATTTGTTTTATCCATTAGATATTGATTGGGGCTCTGGTTGGGATGAAGGTGACGATGAATCAGCATCCGATGCCGTAATAAGAATGTTAGAAGGAGTTGCAAAAGGATCTACTCTTTTTGAAGATTACGATCATTACTGTATGGATATTTTACAAACTCTTGTTATAATACCAATGGAAAAACAAAATTATGATAGTATACATAAATCTTATCTTTCTATGATAAAAGAATTTATCAAAATAGAGAACCAAATTTCTTCTCCATTTTACAACCTGTATATATTGAAAGGAATTACAGATGCAGCTCGATGCGTAAGAGCTCTATATACCGACAAAAATACTAGAATAAATGCAATTCGTACATTTCGACATCAAGTACAAGAAAAAGTTGCAGAAGTAGCAGGTTTTTGCAGACTTGATAAAGTGCATTTTGAAAAACTTTTATGCTCAATACTTGTATTTTCAAAATGTATGGAGGGGGTAATGTATGGACATATAGAAGCGCGAATGGCTGAAAAACAACGTGAATATAATAAGCTTCCATTGCAATCTGTTGAACAAATATATGCTAGTATAGAAGCAAATTTACCTGATGAATATGTTTATTCTAAACATACAACTATTTACATTGTAGACTCAAATAATAATGAATGCATAGAGTATAAAATTCCAGAAATAGAACTCAAAAATGTAAATCAGTTGCATCCTATGGCAAGAGGAACTTATATATATGACTTGTATAATTCTGAAATCTTAAAAGAATAACGGCATAATGGACAAGTAGGCATATCATTTGGGCATTTTGATACCCATTCTAACAAAGCTCCTGTGTAAAAACGATGCGAACAATCAAGAGTGCTAGTTCGAGGAAATCCGTCTTTATTATTTCCTGGACGTAAACGAGACTGTGTAATACCACATAAAGCATCTGATCCCCATTTATCACTCCACCAAGGTTTCATTTTGTTTTCATTTCTAGAATATTTTTTTTAAATCTAATCATTAAATCCAAACTGAGATTTCTGATCTTCTGAAACATGTTTCAATATATAGGAGTAAGATGTTTTAGGATACTTTGAATCTCTAAGTTTAAGTGCAAGCCCAAGAGTCATAATATGCATGTTTGGAGTTTCAGTACCTAATTTTTTAATAAGATTAGGTGTTATTTCTTTAGCCATACCAAAATCTATTATATATAATTTACGCCCTTTACACATATAATTCAGAAGATTTGCATCGCCGTGAAATACTTGAGCTCTATCCAATTTTTTGTATATTGATATTATTTGTTTTTGTTGGCGTTCTGTTAATATACCTTCCTGTTTTTTAATTAAATCAACCAAATGAGTATCCATTCTTTCCATTACAATGTATTTTGACACAGTATCTATTTCAATGACTTCTGGAGAAACACCCATAGCTGCAGCCAATTTTTGAAGTTCGGACTCTTTTTTTAAATTTTTTGAAGATTTTTGTTTTCGAAAAGTTTTCATTGCATACTCCTTGCCTTCTTTATTTTTAACCAAAAATGTAGTGCCTTCTTTTCCTTTCTCTCCAAGTTGTTCAAGACGTTCATATTTATCTATCTTTTCTTTTTTGTAATCTTCATATTCTTTGAAGGCCTCTGTAATAACCCTTATAAGGTCGGTTTTACCTCTGTGCACTCGCAAATCCATTTTCTCTGCTAACATTTTCAATTCAGAACATGTATATTTTTCTAGCTGAGAATAATCCATCTATTCCTTTCTCTAACTAACTCTTATAAATGGACTACTCTTTTTTTGTTTTGTTAGTAAAACAATTATGATTAAAGATTTTTTTTCATAATTATATAAATTAGTGCAAATAATAAATATTATGCCACCAAAGAAATCTGGTATTGATGATGCGAAAAAAGAAGTAAAAAAGCAAAAAACTGCCAATAAAGTAAAAGAACCTAAACCTGAATTGACACCAGATGAGCTTGCTCGAAAAAAGAGGGTTGAAAAAGCAAAAGCTAAAGAATACAGCGATAAGCAAAGAGTAATTAAACAACCTGAACTTGATCGTCAAAAAGAAAAGATTGATGTACCACAAATCACAACTGGATATCGAGAAAGGGTTGCGATCTCTAACGAAAAAGCAATTCGTACATTATTTACGAGAATCATTGAACGGTTACCGGACAAAGAATCCATTTTCGAAATGGAAGATTTTTTTATTAATCATCAATGGAGTACTAGGGATGAAAGTGAAAAAATGTCTGCTATAATCAATTCGTTATCTAGATCTTTGTATACGGATTTAGCAACTGAATTTCTTAATCAGGACCAACCATTTTACTTATTTTGGGCAAAATATAAAAGTAGGCCATATGTATTGGCCAAAAAGAAAGAAGAAATTGAGTATCTTGATCTTCCAGTTAAAAGACCAAAAGGTCCTGTATATGTTCAACCACCTGAAGGTCGGAGAAATAAAGTTAAACCTGAGCAACCAGGGTATACCTTGGTTCACGAGGTCGATGATGAAGGAAAAGTAATAAAAAAACCTAAACCTGAGCCTAAACCAAAAGATGCGAAACGACCATTTGATGACAAGACTACATTTTCATTATTCATACTTCAATTTAATGATTGCTTAAAAGAAAAAAGAATTACTGCTATTCCAAATGTCACCGATGTATTCATTACACCTACACCTACAAGCACTGATGAAGCAAAGAAACGCTTAGAAAATATTATTAGAGATGAAGGTAATCACGACACTCGTATAGAAAAAAAGATAACATGGTATCGTGTAGATGAACGTTTAGCTTCATTTTTATGCACCACTAATAGGACTTGGATGGATGATTCAAAATCAATAAGCGCTATTCTTCGTGATGGCAGAAGTATATTTTTTAAGATTGGGTATTTGTCATCGAGTGGTACATTTTTTGAACAAAGCAAAGCCCAATTTACTAAAGAAAGGGATTATATAAACACATTGAGGCAAACAAGAGATGGAGAAATTGGAGGTATATTAGGATCAAAGATATCTCCAGACATAGAAAAGTTTGCTATAGATTTTTTATCAAACTCGTTAAGTAATGTTGCCAGCGGTGTAGAACAATACAAAAATACAGAAAAAGATGGTTATATTTACAAATCAGTACAGAAGATGATTCAGTCGGCAGACGGTAAAACTAAAAAACTTTTTGAGAATTTAGCAAAGATAACAGTGTTTTTGCAAAATCCAAATAGCATTTTTGCTGAAAGAATACGCGAGGAGTTTTATATACCAGAAATACTTGTTACTCTTACAGATAAAGAAAAATTACCTGAAATTTTTGATGATCCCAATCAAAATATAGAATTAGTAACGGATCATATATTAAAACAAATTGAGTCAGAAGTTAAAAGAATTGCAACGTTACGATACAAGATAAAAAATCCAACCGTAAATGTACCTACTCTTCCTTCACACCTAATTAAACCACTTTATATAGCACGACCTTGGAAATCTCCATGTATTAATAAATTAGAAAGTGATGTAAAAAATTCAGATGTTTTTTATTATACCGAGGAAGGTACAGTTTATTGCCTTCTAATATCCGATATCTATAAACAAATAAAGGAAGAAAAAGTTCCTTTGAACCCGATTACAGGAAAAATTATAAATCCTGATGTTATAAACAGATTTAGAGAATTATATAATTTTAAATTTAATCGTGATATAGTTGTTGAAAGTCCTACTCCTACAATTTCAAAACTTCCTTCCCCTCGTAAAGAAAAAATACCAAAAAATCAGCAACTTGCACCATGGTTGCTAAAAACTATTGAGAACAACATAAAAGGGTGTGAAGACGAATTGGAAGGAATGGATTTGCAAGGAAAGGATAAAGGTAAGAGGTGTCCAGCTTTAGACTCAGATAAGTACGTGTATGATGATGAATCAATTGTACAAGAAGAATCGGAAGATGAAAAAGATTCTGACGATGATCCTACTGAAAAAGATAAAGATGATTTGTTTAATTCTTCTTTGGAATCGGAGTCTGAGTCGGAATCTGAGTCGGAATCTGAGTCGGAATCTAAAAAACTTAAATCTGAAAAATCTGTCTTTGCTAGTTCTACATCAGATGGGTCTGAATCTGAGTCTGAGTCGGAATCTAAACCTAAACTTAAATCTGTCTTAGGTAGTTCTACATCAGATGGATCTGATTTTGGTTCCAAATCGGTTGAAATCGACGATGATGTGTCTGACGACGGATCAGACGCGTCAAGTAATTCACCCAGATCGGTAGTTGTAAAAGAAGGTAATATATGTCAATATTGTAAAAAAAATATTAAAAAGAATAATCTAAAAAAATGTCTAAAAACAAAAATTAGAGATAATCAAGATCAAGACAAAAATATCTTTTTTTGTACAATTGAATGTTTCGAATACTACAAGATGCCATCTTATAAGAATAAGATTAAGAATGGAAGAAAAGGTGGACGGTATGATAGTCGAGATCGGAACAAATTTAATTTAAAATTTAATTTCTTGAATAAAAAAATGAAATAATTTTATAAGTTTCAGATAACCCGAAATGTCCTTGAGGATCTTTTCTGAAGATTTACTTGTAAAAATAATGGAGAATGTTGATGATAAGATCAGATGTGCTATTGTTCTAACTTGTAAGGAATTTAGAGATATTTGTTTAAAATTTGGATGGTTACGAGCAATATACTTCAAGAGAGGTGATAATTTATTTAATTTTATTAAATTTTACTCTCGACCTAATAATTTTCTAGAGCGAATCAAGTTTTCTGGAGTAATTGAACCAGATACGTCTGTGTTGGATTTAATAGAACCTTGGCCAAAAGAACTTGAATTTGAAGGATGCTATACGGGATCTAACAATAATATTCCTGTTTCACCCACGGAAAGATTAATAATACGTGATCTACATCGTCATAGAACAGGAGGGGTTGCAGTTAAAGTTAAATGGGAATCACTTCCAAATCTAAAATTTTTAGATATATATGCACCTGACATCAATTTTGAAGGTCTAGAACTATGTAAAAATCTAGAAATTGTCAGGATTGATTTGGATAGAATACGGATTTTACCTGCCTTTTTCACACAACTTGAAAATTTGCAAGTTATTGCAACATCTTGTATATCTTTTCAACCGATGCATTTTTTATCAAAAAAGCTTAAAATATGTATGATATCAAAAACGTATATTTTTACTTCAGAATCTGAATTGGTACCCAAATCACACCTTAATCTTAACACACCTATGAATATACAATGTCTCAAAATTTAAGCACATATTATTCGAACTTTTTTATCAATACGACCAGCCGCTTTTTCAGAACGAATATAATTCATTAATACTTTCATTAATTCTCTATCAACAGCAATAAGTATTTCTGGATCTTCATCAGGTGTAATAAATTTGATCATATTGATTGCTTCGACTAACCAGTCATGACCCTGATCTTCTCCATCACAAACTATATTTTTATCTTCTACCCCACAGGATAGAAGATATCTCTTCGTTAAAATAGACGTTTTTATTTTATTTATGCCGTAAATGCATCCAATTAAGTAAAAAAACATTTCACGCTCAGCAGCAGCTTCAAAACACGCATCTATTATTTTTCCGCGAATAAATGGATCATTGCATCTTGGAAAAATAAAGAATACTTTTGATTTTGAATTACAAATTGGTTTAACACTACGCATGACTGTACCCGAAAAAAGAGATATCATACATGTTATATCATAAAGTTCTGGTGCTAATAACTTTATGCACTTTTCTTCTTCAACAAGACCTGTAACCGATATTTTAGGTTCAATGTTATATTTCTTTTGAAAAGCTAAAATTTCTTCCGCATTGTCTGGAAAAACTTTATTACCAACAATTGATGCATCAAATTTACACAAAAAACGCAGTTCCTTATGCAAGTCATATAAAAGTTTCTCGTCTTTTTCTTTAATCTCGCCAAGAAACAATAAATAGTTCTTTTTTGGATCACGTGATTTGGCAACAAGACCAATACTACATTTTTCTGTCATGGTTATATCTTTATCAACATTTTTCAAACCTTAAAACATAAAAATGAATTATAAAATGAGAGATTGTGTAATTGTGTAAAATGCCAAAGCTTTATTTTAGATATGGGGTTATGAACAGTTCCAAGACAGCAAATCTTCTTATGGTCGCGTGGAACTATCGTCTGCAGCGCAGAAAGGTTATCTTGGTAAAACCAATTGTTGACGAACGCTTTGGAATGAACATAATAAGATCTCGCGCAATGGGCAGCGGAGTTGAAGCTGATCTAGTTATAGATCACGAATGGTCGGACTTTGAAAAAGTAAAAACAGATGGTTTGGCATGTGTTCTAGTTGACGAGGCTCAATTTCTGTCTGAAAAAAATGTAGATGCTTTAAGAGAATTGGCAAAGAAAGTACCTGTGATCTGTTATGGACTACGAACAGATTATAGAACAAAAATGTTTGAAGGCTCAAAAAGACTTCTTGAGGTAGCTGATGTTATAGAAGAGATAAAAAATGTGTGTGTAAATTGTGATAGAAAAGCTATCATAAATGCAAAATTTTGCATTAAAGAAAATGGAGATAAGGTAATATTGAGAAATGGACCTAGTGATTTGGATCTAGGTGCTGAAGAAAAGTACCAACCCATGTGTTGGAACTGCTTCTCTTTTTAATTTTTAAGCAAATATAATATCAAAGTTATACATTTTATTCTTGTATAAGAATAAAATGTCGCAATTTCCACCCCCTGAACATTTATTTAAGAAATTAGGGTTTAATGATGATCAAAAAGTACATCAAGAGTTAAAAAGTTTTTTAGGATTCCTAGATAAAAAACACAATATAGAGAGATTCAGAAATATTTATGAAAAGTTTTGTGAAATACTACAAGAAACTAAATCAGTAATATACGGTGAATTTATTTTGAATGCAATATCTAGAATTACTGAAAAAGATAAAAAACGATATAAACCTTTTGAATTAGATATATTTGCAACATATTCTGGTGCTGTTGCAATTAACGATTTTATAAAGACTCATATGAGTCGTGTTTTTTATGGATCAGAACAACGTATAAATATTATTAAACCTTATAAACATTCTATAAATCGAAATAATAAGGTGGTATCACAAATTAAATATGTTATGACAATAAATAGTCATAGGTTGTATATTAACATTGTCGATGATGATCCTAGTCATGTTGTTTCCAGACAAGAAATATCTTTTCTACAGATACTATTTGACGGTGAACATGTCAAAGCTACTAATATTCAAGATGTAAAAACGCGAATAGGAACTTTAGAAACCGAATATTTACCTTTAGTTAATTGGGATGAGCTTGAGGGTGCGGACGATGAAGATGAGGATGCAAATGAATATAATAAATGTGCAATATTACGTATAAAACATTATGATGGTACAAATCTTACAATCAATTATAATAAAGAACATGAACTCATTGGATATGGTTATTTATATGGTAAAGAGGTTGACAAAGAAGAACATTTGGTTTTATATTTATATAATAATTTGGTAAATAATTTGGTAAACAATGTATTCCGAAAAATGATAAATGTTGCTTATATTGACAATGAAGATATCACGTGTGCTGATATATATCTGAGATGGTTCTATCTTGAAAAACCTACTATTAAAGAATTTATGAAAATTATTAAGAAAATAGTTAAAAATGGTAAATTTCTTTTACCATTATGGATAAAAGGGACATATAAAGAAGATAATGATATAGAGCTTGCATTATTGATAAATTCATGTTCATTATCTAATTATTTTTCACATTATAGGTATGATCATAAAAAGGATAGTAGACATGCTACCGCATTTGCTCTGGAAGTTATCATTAAAGAAGAGCTGGCTGTCCTACCAGATCGAATGGCTATTATTAATAAAAGGGTAGCGCAAAACTATCTTAAAAATCCTAAAATATATGCATTGGTAAGAATTATTAAGAAAATAATGTTAAAAAAATATCTGGTTTTACCAGCGTCTGATCAATATAAATATGATTATACAAAAGATTATGATATACTGATAATATTATTAACACATATAAATTCATTTTCAAAATATTTTAAGGAAAATAAATATTTTGAAAATGAATCTGAAACTTTTAAAGAGTTTGGTCTTAAGTTTATTCAACGTTTTGGTTTTGAAAGTGAGGAAGAACTACATAATGAGCATTTAAAAGAACATTCTACTAAGAGAGACTATAAAATTAGTGAAGATGAAATCAAAGCCAAAACATTCAATAACTATTTTGAAATTGCAAAATACGAAAAGTATATGACAGAAAAAGAAGATAAAGAAAAATCAAAGCCTAATACTCGTAATATACCAGCTCTTAATATAGTAAGACCTTCAAGAATTCATCAAGTTGATTATGATGAAAAAAATAGAATGGTTGGTCAGAAATGTATAAATGCATCTAACTTTTCTCTTTACGATATTAATGCTTATCTGAAAGGTAAATATGTGAGAGGTTATACAAAGGATGGAGAAAAGAGTCCTGAAACAAATTTACCACCTGCTAATCCAAAAGATGCAATAAAAAGATTAATATTTTTTTTGGCAACTTCTGAGAAACTAGATAATTTGACTCCTTTTTGTTATAATTTGGATCTATTAACAGAAGATATTGGTTCTCTTTTGTATGTTGAATGCGAAGACATTGATAATCAGAACGGTCTTAATTATCTATTTGGTCAAAATCCAATTATTAAACTAGATTTTGGATTTTCGATTTATGTTCCCTTAAGTGAAATATTAGATGCTATCTATAATACAAAAAATCAAGTATTTGTCTTGATTCCAACTGATAAAGTCTTTAAATATACAGCTTCTATGGCAATACAATTTGGAACTGCTCAATCAGCTCTTGGCGGACATCATTGCCAAGAAGGTTCAAACAAACAATTACATACAATTAAAGTTTGTAAAGGAAGTGAAGGAAATGTATGCTGGCCTGTCAATGAAGCAATAGAGCTTAATGAAGTTTATCCAGATAGCTATTTCATGAAACAAAAATTTTATATATGGTCTAAGTCAGAAAAAAGTATGAGTGCGCAATTTAACATAACAAATCAATCATATATAGACAAAGTTCGCAAAAAAAGACAAGACGAGATTGATCTTCAAAGAAATATGCAAAGAACACGAACCGAAATACAAAAATATTTGACTCGTATGTTTTCTACAGATGAAGAGTTTCCCTTGATAATAGATACAGTAGTAGATAGGGTTGCTTTAGAGCCAGTCAGTTCATATAATGAAGCAGATCGTATTTTTGCTGAAGTACAAGAAAATCATCGTCGTCGCGTTGAACGCGAGGTGAGAGGTGATAGTCCCGAATCTCCTGATACACTGAGACAATTATCTAATTTAACATTTGGAACAGATTCTGATGATGAAGACTCTATTGTTCCACCTGATGTACAGAGACAATTAGAGTTGTCTGATGATGAAGAAAACGCTGAAGAAATTCATTAAAGAAATATTCCAAGAACACCAGACGAAATAAAAGAATATTTGACTCGTAGGTTTCCTAGAGATGAAGAGTTTACACGCTGAATAAATATAGCAGTAGATATTATTGCTTTAGAGCCAGTCAGTTCATATAATGAAGCACTCCGTATTTTTGCTCAAGTAATTGGTCATGAATGATTATTGTAATCAGAAGAAATATGAAGTACAACAGATTATTGATTCAAGTCCAAACAAATTCATCTCTCATTTTTAATATATTAATTCTAATATATTAAATTGTTTTAGGTACAATTTATACTTTTTTTGTTAATATTTCTTTCCATTTTTTAATTGCTTTTTGATATTGTTTCTCTTGTTCGGAAGAACATTCTGCATAAGAATCAGAATATAAATCAGCGCATGGATTGAAAGAATCTTCATACTTGTAATCCTGAAAAGCTTTTAATTGGTCCCAAGTAAGATCACGCTTATAGTTCTTGGAATATAAATGGTCTGGATAAGTTTGATTTCCATGTAGTTCCGTTTTTTTCACAGAAAGACCAAAATCAATTAAAACAAGTTTACCTTCATTTGTAACCATAACATTACTATTAGAAGTATCTATATGTAACCATCCAAACAATTCTATAATATCTAGAATACTACCTACTTCTTTCCATATTTTAGTTGCGCTCATTTTAGGACGATAACTAGAGATTGACGTTAATTTTTCAATTACGATATAACCTAACTTTTTGCATGTCCATGCTGCAAATAATTTAGGTACAACATTAGTACTTTGTAGTTCTTGTAAAGCCATAACTTCTTGAAAAAATTGCTGACCAATATTTTGAATTTTAACAACGTAATCAGAATTTTCTTCTTTTTTTGCTACATAAACTTCGCCATACGATCCTTTTCCTACTCTAACATCCATTTTCCCCCATACATCATTTTGATCACAATCTTCTACAACTAATTGTGTAACGGAATTAGCTACATCTCTAAAGTCAGATGGAATACCAATACTAACATCAACAAGATCATCATCTGTTGATGATGGTGAAAATATTGAAGATAATGTTGGTTCTTCCCATTGATTAACACCCAATATATAATTATAATAATAATATGTACCTGGTAATTCTTTATTGCTCATTACTCGTTCATATCCTATAGGTAATAGTATTTTCCCATTTTTATAAGTTGGTAAACCCCATCGAGTTTCTCCAGTCAAACTATTTAAATAGTATTTTTTCCCATTTTTCATGCTAATTATTTCTTTAAACAAATCACTCATTTTATACGATAATCGTATAAAATTTTTCTTTAAAAATATTCAACCAGCTCCTCTTAAAAAAATAAAAATACTTTTACTTTAGAAACACTGCTTTTTTATGACGAGAAGGAGATTTCCAAATACCTGAGTGTATTGCAACATAATATGATAACCTTTCCTGTAAAATTTCAGCATCAGATGATTGATCACTCACGTCATTTACTTTCAATTCCTTCATTTCTAACCCTTTCTCCCTGAGATATTTCTCGATAAGAGGTTCCCTCTTTTGTTTCATCTTTTCTTTGTTTATCTACACTTTTTAAAAAATCATTTGCAACCGGAAAGGAATCAGAATCTTCATATGTTCTTTCTGAACCATCCGCAAGCTCAAAAGTAAGAGATTTGTATCCGAAAAATCTAGGAGCAAATTCTCGGTAATGCCAATCATATTGAGGACCCATATAAGGAAGAACAATATCTGTTACGTCTTCTCCATTATCGTTACTTATTTGCATAATCGGAGCAGGGCCACGTGTAGGCGTAACTATTAACTTGTACATTTTTCCATTAATCACATATGTTAGTTCATACGACTTACCTCTTTCTATAGGTCTTACAGAATTATTCATGTATTGAATTAACGAAATATAACTAGCCTTTGCAATAAGTTTTAGACTTACGTATATAATCTTAAAACTTTCAGTCTCGCTTGTTGCAACAAGCGAATTTAGTTTTCTAAACTTCTTAAACTTATTCATTATTACGTTTTTGACAACAAGATGCGTCTTAGAACGCAATGCGTAAAAAGCTACCATAGCAAATAAAATCTCTGTATACATTTAATTCTTAATATAAGTCATCTCATTTTTTAAATTTGAAATGAGATGTAATTTTAATAATAATTTGTAGGAATAAAGTATCAAAATAATATTTATTATTTTGATAAGTAAGTTTAAAAATTAAATCCGCCTTGGATTCATCATCTGATCCATAATACTCCGATTATCATCTATTCGGATAGTGTTATCGACAATTTGCAAGTTAGGGCTGTCGTTAGTTTTGGTAAATTTAAATCCACAAATTCCTGGGCCGAAGTTTGCTTGACCACCCGCTTGAATGTCAGCGGGTTGTGGGCGAGTGTCTGTGATGTCTCTAGAACATATAAAATTACCATTTTTATTTGCTAATAAAGGTGTTGCTTTTATATTATATGATAATTTGAGTAAGATTGTCGAATTATTGCAGGTAATTCCTGATGACGGAAAAACATCTAATATTGACCAACATCCTTCGATAGGTGGATCGCCATTCTTGGCTTTAAGAAAATAACTGCTAGGCATTTTAATTATATTTTTTTTGTTGGGATCATTGTTTGCGACATCAGTACGTGTAATTATAATTTCTATTATATCAGCTAAAGCAAGCGCTTTTCATCTTTCTCAGCCGCTTTCGCAGGAGCTTTCTCAGCTGCTTTCTTTTCAGCTATTTTTAGCATCTTGATTTGACTTTCGGTTAAATCCATTTAAAATATATTAATATATTTTAATTTCACAAATACCAAATTTTTACTTTTCCTTTATCATGCGAAGCAAACATTTTGTGATTCGAAGATGTGAGTCAAGAAGCTTTTGAAGAGCTACCCACTTATCATCACTCTCGTCATCATCATCATCACTTTCCTCCTCGTCACTCTCTTCGTCGTCATCTTGAACTACCTTTGATTCATTTTGACCAGCTTGTGACAAAAAAGAATTAAACATATTTGCAAGTAGGTTATTATTATCAATACTCTCTTGTACTTCAGGAATTTCTGTGTCCTTTGTATCAGTCTGGTTTTCCATTTTATTATATAATAAAAAGCATATCTTTAAATCTACTGAATCTGATCTAAAAAATGTATGTTTTAATATAAATGACAAACGTTGATAACAACTGTCTTTATTACCAAGTGCAACGCATGAAAAAAAGAAGAGATCAAGTCATTTTGGATTTAAAGAAAGTACAAACGATGAGAAGTCTAGAATCTCTTTCTTATAATCAAGAGATATTTTACTTGAAAAATATAATTTTCATTCAGTCGGCAGGTATTGTGATATTCGCTCTAACTAAATTTTTTGGATACTAATTTACTTATTTATAAATATATAGTTTGTATATTAAATGATAGAAGTACATTTAAGATGGGTAATGTCACAAAATGAAGATTATCCATTTTGTTACAAAGTACCAGAAGAAACCACAATTGGAGAAATTTGTAAAATGGTGAAAGACCGAAATAATTGTTGGATTGGAAATCCAACATTTTCTATTGTTAAATTAGGTGATCAAGGTCTATTTTTAGATGATACTAAACTAATAAGCTCTTTTGAGAATAAAGATGGTGTATTGTATCTCGATTTTTACGCTGGATGAAATGTATATCAATAGTTGAATTTCAAATATTGATAAAGTATATTCAACACATATTGATGTATTATGCAACACCAATCGGTGAAAGAACAGAACCCATGTTACAATTTAATCTACAACCATCTACTTGCGAACATCCTACAAGTGAAAGAATTCTTTCTATAGATACATTGTTTTCGTTCCACAATTTACGTCTGGCCTTTTGTACTTTATTTAACCAATCTATTTTGACGCTACATCGTCTGTCGTTATAATATTGTGCATCAAGAGAAAGAAGAGATGGTAATCCATACGGAATTATAGACATCTGAAGTGGAAAAGGAATATAAATTTTTGGGTGATACCCAGCAGTACCAGATTCTTCATTAACTAAATATTTTTTTGTTTCGTAAATAAAAGGTATTGAATCCTGATAATACGTCTTCCAGAGCAAAAACATACGTGTTGTAAGAATGCATTTTGGTCCACATAGGTACATCATTACCCAAACCATACTCTCTTTATCGGAAGAAATATTAAATTCTGACATAATAATTTCTTCATAATGAGGTGCGTAAATATATGGTAAGCATCCTACTAATCTAGCCCACCTAAGAGCACAATTACCTATTGAATTTTCAACCGAAGAAACATCGGCAAGATCTAGAAAGTATAGTAGAAGAACTGCAGATGCTTCCGGTCCTAGCTTCATTTTCATATCATATAAACGAAGAGATGTATCGTATATTGGACCACACTCTGGTGTAATATATATACTCGACATATTTCCGGTCCTCCAATACTCATACTCTTGTTTAATTCCTGGTGGAGCGACGGATAGTTTGTATAACATAGCTCGTACTATACACATTTGTTTTTGCATATGAGTAATTCTTAATTTTTGAATTAATCCGTAAAAAGCAAGAGTTGTTATTGCGACAGCAAAAGGTGCGTAAAACCAAATACCGAAAATTTCATTCATAATGTAATTATTATAATCGAACATGATAGTTTTGATTCCTTATAGTTAAAAATGAAAACATTTTCATTTTCAAATATAAGGAATCAAAATAAATGAAAAAATGTCAATAGAAGAAAATAGAACCATACGCATTTGTCTTTTTAAAAACATTAAGCATCGATCTTTACGAGCTTCCAAAAGGTGCAAAGCCAGATGTTATGTCGGTGTGGAAATGGCAGAATGGAGAGTTTTTCCAGAGATAGACATTGAACTTAGCTCATATGGATTTTTTGGAAGAGGAGAATTTCTAAGAGAACACATAAGTGAGATGAAAGATGAAGACTGGATAGTCTGTCCAGTACAATTAAAAGATTATAGCTCTTTCATTTGGGATATTCAAATAGGAGTCACTGGAACATGTAAACATAATCAAGAGCCATACGAAACTATGGTATTAGAAATGGAAGAAGAGCTTGGTTTGCGTTGGGCTAGTACTGTTCCCATTCAAGGTATACAATCAACAGATAGTCGTGGTAATGAAAAGACTATTTTTAAAATTCCAATTAGTGGTTGTATACCTATTGAAAAAGATGATATGCCTATTTCTGGGTCAGAATCAAAAGATACTTTTAATAAAAAAATAGCTTGTATAATTCATGGAACTAGAGATGAAATAGAAAAAGTATTAAACAAATCAAAAAAAATTCGTTATTATTCATGTAATGATGATAATATTATCGGGTTGGCATTTGTTTCAGTTCAAACTGTAAAGAGAAGATTTGGAATCATATAAAAGAATTTTTATTCAAAAAAAAAATAAAAATTTAAACATAATTTTCAAACCCATAGAAAGACCAATATGCTTTTTTATGTGGCATGTGCGATTCGCATTGTAAATTTGTATCCAGCGATTCCTCTATTGCTAAAGGAGGATAGGATACATAAGACCCTATACTATTAATTAAATGCTCTGATGTAAAGTGTCGCGAAAATTCACCTGCACTCCAATCTCTAAAAGGTTTGTCGTAACGTTCTAATGCTTTGATAGCACATTCTTTTGTTATCCAGTAACAGCTTGCTCCAAAAATAGTTTTTGCATAGTGATTAAATAATCCAGCTGTAACAAAATGTATACTTTCAATTTTATGTATAAGATATGGCGCTAACAAAATACAATTGTGTTCGCTTGGTTTGTTTGCAACGAGTTCAAATAGTTTTTCTCTAAATTCTTTATGAAGCATGGCATCATCTTCCATAATTAAGCATTGATTGCATTGTGACTCATTCACAAAATACCTGATTGCTTTTATATGGCAAAGTAAAGAACCCATTATCCTCATATATCTCTCATCTAATTGGTGTTCTTCTATTCCTTTAGTGAAATCGCGAAATTCATCAGTATTATCATCTGCTGGAATTATATGGACAAATTCATCTAGATTATGGTAAGATAATCTGTTTATCATATTTTCTCGTCTACGTCTGTCTTCTGGTCGATTTATGAAAACAACTTGATATTTAACATCCATACTTTAATTTTTATATATAATCTTTAAATTATAGTCACCATAAATTAGATTGTTTTATAAAAGATTTTTATCTAAAAGACTTATGTAAACTAAAAAATAACATGCAAACAAATTACAAGAATCTAGTTTTTGAAGGAGGTGGTGTGTGTAGTTTTGCATATTGCGGTGCAATATTTGAACTTGAGAAAATGGGAATTATTTCAAAAATCAAATGTTTTGCCGGTTCTAGTATTGGAGCCTTATTTGCAGGTCTTTTAGCTGCAGATTTTACCGCAAGAGAAATTTGGGAAGTGCAGACAATTATCAATTTCGGAGATTTATCTAACAAATATGATGTTTCTAATGCTTTCAATTTATTTAAAAATCTTGGAGTAAACTCTTCTTCTAGTATCAGAAAGCAAATAAACGCTATTTTAAGTACGAGGATTAATCGAGATGAAACTCTATCTGGATTGTTTGAGAAAACGGGAAAAGAACTCGTTTTGGTATCTTGCTGTCTAAATACAGAAAAGGCGGTGTATTTTCATCATGCAACACACGGAAATGTTAAGGTAATTGATGCAATTATTGCTAGTTTATCAATCCCTGTATTTTTTCGTCCTCTGAAACTTTCTCTTTTTAACGAAGAGTATTTTTTCGTAGATGGAGCTATTGTTGATAATTACCCAATTTGGATTTTCAATGATATAGATGCGTTGTATAAAAACAACCTGACGAGTGTTGATAGAGAAAATATTAATCCTCTGACACTTGGTCTAAAACTAAATAGTCATGGCCAAAAATCTATTGATTCTAATTCTAAAACACCAGTAACTAATATAATTGATCTTTTATATCTTACGAGTAACATTTTGACATGTGTTGTAGACTCTAAAAATTATTCTGATAAATATAAGAAACAAACTATAAAAATATCAAACGGGGATGTATATTTTTTAGATTTGTTTATAACTAAGGATCAAATTTCACAGTTAGTTAAAAATGGTATTGACGGTGTAAAAAACTATTTTATCAATAGCTCTTGTTAAATTAAAATTATATAATATTTCTTTTCTTGAAAAAAAGAAATGAAAACTCCTGTTACAGTTTTAATAGAAGCCCTTGTTGTGGGTTTTCTTCTTTCAATTATTACGGGTCTAACTACACTATTAATGCCTAATCGTGATCTCATATTGATAGTCGTTAACGCTTTTCTATGTGGAGCGGCCTTTCACATATTATGTCAAGTTACAGGAATTAATGATTGGTATGTAAAAAATTACTATAACTGAATCAATACAAAAAATATGTAAAATAAAAGGAATATTCCTTTTATTTATTAAAGTTGTATATCCAAAATTAAGAGTATTGTGACCATTTGGTCTTTGAGAAAGGTAAAATGCAAGGACTTGTAGTATTAACAGCACTACAATTAGATGCTTGCTCCTTGGATTTCTTTACTCCGTAAACCCACACACCGCCCTTGCCTACCCATGTATAATCATATACACCAGGGGTGCCACAGGTTTGATCAGAATTAGGTGTTGCGGTAGCAGTATATATTTTACCGTTTTTAGCCCAAGCAAACGAACATTGGTCCAAACCTTTTTGCTGAGCTTCTTTTAACTGTTCAAAGGTTGCCACGGTTCCTCCTAGTGAAGCTGCATAGGCCTCCGCATCAACAATGTTAGTAAACTTATAACGGGTTTCATTGGTACCACCTTTGTCTGCGTAGTAGACTTCCTTATTTTGCGAAGCAGCACCACCACCACTAGCAGCACCACCACCACTAGCAGCACCACCACCACTAGCAGCACCACCACTAGCAGCACCACCACTAGCAGACTTAGATGCTGCTGCAGCAGGCTTAGCAGCTGCATTAGGTTTAAAAACAAGGATTAATATACCTACAAGAGCTATTAAGGCAAATACTCCAAATCCAATTTTGTGTGCGTTAGTTAAAATCATTTATATTATAACAATTTAAAAAAAAATTAAATATTGTTTTTGGTATATACAAAAAAAAGTTAAAATGATTGAATGTTTATTTTTTATTGACAATTTGTACAATTTGTCATAGTATTTATATTATTTTGAACATACCCTGTACCCCAATCCCCAATCATTGTCATTTGCCACACCATACTTGAAAACTAATATACTTTTTACATGCTCCACCACTTGAGCTATTCCTTAAGTAGTTTTGCCAAAATTTTCAGCACTGCACTTTTCCGGGCATTTTGGAAGGGTTAAGTTTTCATAAATTTAAATCCACAGACATTTAGGTTACTTAAGTCATGGTATTTGCCACCCGAAAGATCAGGTCCTACTTTTGTTTGACTGCAAATATTATCCCACCAACTATTTGATGTGTACGCCATTGCTTTTATACCAACTGGTAGTTTAATGCCTTGGACAGCGCATTTATTGCCATCTTTTAACTTATCTCTCCATTCCTGAAATGCATCTAATGAATAACATCCAGCATCATTTTGATTTGAACCCTTACCTGTAATAAAGGCGTTTACATCCCTAATAGTAATAACGCCCTTTTTACCTACGATCATTATAGCACTGTCAGAAGACCGACGTGAAGACATATCTTGCTCTGATATCACATTCGCTTGTCCAAAGTTAGCCGAGATATTCCCCCATGGGGTCGCTTGTCCAAAGTTAGCCGAGATATCATCCAATGATGTCGTATTTGCTTTCGCTTGTCCAATAGAGTTAGCCAACGTAGCTCGTTGTTCATCAGTCAGAGATGACGCAATATCTTTCGCTGGGTTCACATTCGCTTTTCTAGTCGAGCCAAATGCAGCCGAAAGAGCCGACCATGGTGTCATACTTTGTATGAATTTTTCAGTAGTAGGCGCTGCCTTTTTTGATTTAGAAACAACAACTACACTTATAAAAATAAAAACCAGAACTATAATCACAGGAATACCTATTTTTAGCATTTTAATTTGATTTTCAGTTAATTTCATTTAGTATATATAAATAAAATATTTATTTACTAAAACAGTAATTTGTTTAATTATTTTTTTAGTTAATCAAAAATAAGTTAAGAGAGTGTATTAAGAAAATGAAATATTAATTATCAAATCTCTTCATATTCAAAATAATATGAAGATGTTATCATTCTTTTATTAGGTTCATATCAAAGTTTTTTACTTCACCGCCATGGTCTTGATAAATTTTACGCCTTGTGTTAAAATGTTTGGTCAATAAACTATAATCGTCTACCAAATCAAGTATAATAGGTTTGACATCCTTTGTTCTAAAAACTCTTCCGAGATATTGAACGAAATATTGTTCGACATCTCCAGCTAGTAACAAAGCGTCTAATTTTGGATGATCAAAACCAACACCAATCTTACTACTTGTACCTACCAAAATACGACTAGAGACCTTGTATTCTTGATTACTACCAAGTAACGATGTTACATCTTCACCTTCTTCTTCTAAACGCTTAAAGAGATATTCTCCTTGTGATACTCTCTTTGTTAAAACCAGAAAATTACGTTTAGAATAATATTTCAATATTTTGATAATCAATTCATTACGTTCTTCGCTATTGGCTTGAGAATCTAGAACTACACCCCAATTTACTCTACCATTAGCTGTTTGTTCAACTGTTGGTTTAAATCCAGTAGAAACTTTATAAGCAATGTGTTCTCTCCATAAAGTACGAGAAATTTTATATTTTCCAAAATACATATCTAAGAGTGAGTTTAAGCCATCCATTCTGTACGGAGTTGCTGTTAAACCGATGAGATATCGCGGATGTACCCACTGAAGACATCTTGATAGAGTTTCAGCCATGATTAGATGAGCCTCGTCAACAATCACAGTACCTATATCTGAAAAGAAAGATTTTCCCATTTTTTCAACATTTTGAGCGTTTATAATATAAAAATCACAATCATCTTTTTTTGATCGTGAAGTTAATTTTTGCACAGACGCAGACGGGCAGAAAGTTTTAATGCCTTCATCCCATTGTTTTATCAATATTAATTTGTTCACAATAATAAGAGTTTTTAGGCCTATGTCACATGCCAGTTTCATGCTTGTAGAACTTTTTCCAAATCCACAATACATAGATAAGAGGACACTTCCAGTGCTACTCAATTGTTTAATAGCTTCTTTACGAACTTCTGTTTGTTCTGGACGTAAAATTCCATCAAAAGAAATGTCCAATGATAAGAAATTTTCTCTAACCGGTCTTTTAATTTTTTTGGTTATTGCATAAGCAAATGGAAGCGTGATATTTTCCTCTTCAATTTCAAAAGGATAAATATATCGTGGAGGACCACCTCCAAATTTATTATCTATTTTTATCTCAAGATCACTATTAATATTTTTTCTAACTTCCCATGGAATTGTTTCGATAGAAAGAGAAATAGACATTTACTTTACATATTTCCTTCTTTAGACAAAATCATTTTTACTATTACTCCTTTTATATTTTTCAAAAGTTAATTAATTACTATCATCTCCATGAGAAGATGGTTCTGTGCCATCTAAAATACAAGAATAAACATGCCATCCCATTACTATAAATTTCATCAAATCAGATTTACTAAACTTTCGATTAGATGTATCACTTTCAGATGTATTATCTCCATCTTTAATAGCTTGCTCTTGAAATTGGTAAGACATGAAAAATTCTCCTACACGTTGAAGTTGACGAGGTAAAAGACGACCTTCTTCTATTGATTGAGCCAAATTTCTCAAGAAAGGTGCTAAACTCGCATCCGGATTTTCGACTTCTTCCATTTTTAAATTATTAATGATTAATGATTTCTTTAAGCAATCAAGTTTTATGTTTAATAAATTTTTAAAGTAACAAACAATTCATAAGTCAGATTTTATTACGATGACGTAATAAAACTAATAATTTGTTATTCTTAGTTGACACTCTAGGCATTACGCATATTTTGGCTATTGTAGGCACCACTGTAACCAGACGCACCACTATATCCTTGAGTCCTTTCGTTATAATTTTTATAAGAATCGTAACCTCCGCAAGAAGTTTGGATGTTTGAACCAAACTGTAAACCAAAGTTACCAGCGATGTTACTACGCGATTTCATATCGCCATCGCGGTCGTATACATCTTTTGCCATCTGATTGCCATAAATATTTCCTGCAATGCCATTTGCAGAAAGAGTAATGTATTCCATATATTGGGGACGAGAAACATTGTTCTCAACTTCAACTCGGTCGGTTGCGCTGTTGCAACCACCACGCTTTGTTTGGAAAGAATCTTGGCAGACTTCACGCCCAGCAGTATCCATGCCGTTCCAGACCGGACAAACCATATTATTGGGATTTAAAAACCTATCGGACTCGATTCGTGAGGCCAAAGCGGTATCGACCTTGCATGTCCTAAGTGCGGATTCAAGTGATATTGACATTTATTAGTTAACAAGAGAAAAAAGAGAAATAATTTTTTACATTTTTTAAAATGTAAAAAATAATACTAATATAAACATTTAAGAAATTAAGAAAATAATTTTCTTTTAAAAACAAGTGATTACATCGTCTAAAAGATCATCATATTTGGAGTAAAAATGACTTTAGAAAATGATAGTATTACTTTTGGAAAGTACAAAGGTTCTACTCTATCTCGTGTACTTCGTGACCGCTCGTATTGTAAATGGTTAATTCTTCAAGATTGGTTTCAAACAAACTACGTATTTTTATACAATCGTGTCTTAGAATACGATCCACACTCATATTTTATCAAAAAGACGGATGAGGAAGGAGATTTTCTCAGTACATATGAGTATTTTAACTTAATACCACCTGAAGATCTTCAGATAGAACTATCTATGGTTGATATGGAGTGTTATAAATATTATGTTCGTATTATCTCAGAAATAAAAGATAAAATTTACCAACGTATGGAAAATGAAGAAGAAAATGCTTGGGATATTAAAGCTCCTTCAAATTGGCTAAAGCGATTTGAAAAAGAGACTGGTATTCAAAGGTCAGATTTTAAAGATTTTATTGACTCGCACGAGCTATTAAACATTCCATACATTATAGAAAGAGTAAAAAAGGAGGGAGGAGTAGAATATAATGGTGCCAAATCTTTTAAAATCGCAAAAGCTCGTTCAGAATCGCAAGAACTTTGGTGGGAGGAAATACTTAAAACTAGGTATGGAGAGAATATTGGAGCGCAATTTAAATATGAGAATTGTATATTTGATTTTATTAATATATCTACAAAAACCATATTTGAATGCAAACTTGGTTTGAAAGACTTTGATGAAGCTCAACATAATAAGTATCGGACAGCTCTTAAGGAATACCGTATAATTTATCTTATTTCTAAAGATTGTGTTATAGATATTGCTAAACAAATCATTTACACTACTACGATAGAAAAATACAAGAACTATTTACTTTCAATTCCAACTATGAAAACCCCAAACTGGTTTTATTCTTTAATACAAGAGTTCAAGATTATAGAAATGACTGATCTAACAACTCTTTTTGGAGATTCCTAGTTAAAAGAATAAAAATTCAAATTAAATGTCAAAGTATCTAGATCCTCCATACAGCGCGGAAATTATTAAAAATATTTCCAGTCTTCAAACAATCGCAGATATAAAGAATCTAGCCGAACAAGTGTTTCCTGGATGGTACGTAGCATCTTCTACAGATTTCTGTAATGATTATCCACATCTTTCTGTAAATTGGAAGAAGTTTTGCGATATGGTAAATTCTAATCGAACACTTATAATACTAGTAGACTATATATCTTTTGATGAGTCACACACTGTTATTAGAACATTTGCAGAATGTTTCACTCGGGCTGGTTTTAGTGTTAGAAGTGTAGATGAGTATATTCTGTGTTCTGAGTGTAACAAAGTTATTCCTTCCAAAGAAATATGGAGTGTTTTCAAGGAAAAAGGCGCGCTAGTGCCTTCTGAATGGTCAGAAAGATGTTCAACATGTCAATAAATCTTATATTCTTCCATTTGGAATATAAGATTAATTATTTTTTGCAAAAAAACTCGTACTCTGGTGGAAATTCTTTAAAGAAAGACTTGCGTTCTCCATTATACATAATTCCATCTTTCAATATTTTTATAGCGATCTCAGCGGCAGTTTGTTCGGATTCGCTCTTTGATATTGCCATGGCTTGTGAAATGAATACCCATCTCTCATTATAATATCTCATTTCTTCATAATCAAACCTCCATGGAGGTTTATTTATTACCTCTTCCATTTTTTCTGGTGCTTTCATACCAGTGCTCACGCCGGGAGGTGCTCTATAAATTTTACATAAATGCATAAATTTTTGTTTACCATCATCTGCTATAGTTGAAACAACGGTGTTTACGTAAACTAATTTTCCAAGTTGTTTACCTATCCAATTAAGATCAAACGTTTCTTTTAATCTTGTCTTGGCATCCATAAGATCTTCATATTCGAGAGATATCGGTATTTTATCAAAAATGTTTGATAAAATGTCGTATACTATAGCATATCCGACACCGTGACGAAATGCTTCATCAAGCAATTTTTCTGTACAACCTAGAAAAGCCTCAAAAACATCTTCAAGAAGATCCTTCATGTGAGTATTGCGATATTTTTTTTTGGGTATATTACCAGTTTCTGGACATGTGATAAATTTCCAAAATCCTAGTTCTGTAGCAATACTAGAAAATGATTGTTTTGCTCCGTAATTTATACGTAAACGACAAACAACTTTGTTACCTTCAGAACATTCAAGTATAGGAAAACGTCTGAAAAAATAAGAAACCATAAAATGGCTTGCTGCTGCATCACCCATTTGTTCATAGCATTCATAATTATTTTCCGGATGCACACGTGATTCAGCTGTAAATGCAAATCCATATTTTTCCATTGCCTCTTCAGTAGTCAATATTTGAATATACTTATCCTTTAGTTTTCCTTTATTGAGAAGACTGATTATCAATTTCTTAAAGTCCTCTCCGCGCGAGCCTTCATATAAGACTCCTTCAAACGGTTCTTCTTTCACTTTTGACATGTTTCCTAATTTATTATAAAAGAAAACTTTATAATTCAATTTTTAATTTTTCAACAAACTCTTGCATTAAAAATGTTTCAATCGGAATGATTAGATAAAAATCTACATTTTTGTTTATCCAAAAAATCTTTCCTTAGAATAAATGAGAACAGAATACAATTCTGGTATTACAAAAGACTATGCAGCCTATTCAAATATAAATTCATATGGTAATAACGGTACACCAGTTTCTATAGTTGCTCCTGTGACAGCATCTTTTTTACCTGAAATATTTTATCATATAAAACCTCATCCACTCCCTCACTGGATGATACCAAGAAAACAAGGGACTGATCTAAATAACTCTGAGCGATGCCCTAATTGCAATTCCTATTCATGTCAATCAGGAGCATACTGTTCTGGTAAAAAATGTTATTAAATACATAAACCCGATAGAAGGTTTTCCAAATCGTTTAGATCACTTGGAATTTCGGCCACTCCCGCTCCTAAATTACCCGCATCTACACCGCAATGCGTTATACGCCACCCATTTTTGACAGCATTATCACACAATTCTCTTGATTCACTTTCACTCACTAACATACTACCTGTATCATGACCATCTGTAATAATAAAGAAATTATGTTCAACCATTTTTTCGTGTATCCATTCTTTTATAATATGTCCAATTGCATCATACAGGTACGTAAAACCAAACTCTGGCAGTTGTTTCATAGAAAATAAATGAACTTCTTTTACCAAAACAGCTTTGCATAAGTAATTAATTTTATGAGAAAATAAAACTACACTAAGATATATATTATTAGCATTATTTACTTTTTGCAAACGTTCGAGAAATAAATTTAATCCTTTTATAATAGCATTAGAGTTCTTTTTCATGCTATAGCTTATATCGATCAATACTATCACGTGTTGTTTCATATTAAAATGTTAATATTGACATTTTAAATGTTATTTATGAATTTTAAAACTCTAACTAAAGTAAATGGAGAATCTAGATATCAGAAGTGTGATTCCAATTCTAAAGCAATTAGGTATTAGCCCAGATAAACTTGGTCCAGAAAGATTGGAAGAACTAATGAAAGTTGCCGAAAAAATAAGTAATGCATCTGATATAACACCTGAAATAAGTAGTAAAATTATGGATATAATTGGTATCATTCCTAAAGCACGAGTTGCTCCAAAAATCCAAACACGTGAGAAAATAGGCCGTAATTCACCATGCCCTTGTGGAAAATATGGAAAAAAATATAAAAAGTGTTGTTGGATTAAGGAAACTATAGAATAAATCTTTTTAATTTAAAAGAAAATTTCATATAAAAAATAAGATGACAAACTCATCTAATGACTTGAAAGTCAGGCTTCGAGCTACAATCGAGGCTAAACGCATTGCTAGAATTGGTTTAGAAGAGGCTGATAAAAAATTTAAGGAGCTTGTTAAGTTACGAAAAAAGTTGAAATCGGAAAAAAAGGATCTTACCGGAATAAATATAATGTTAGAAGTTCTTGGTGAAGAAATAGATAAGATTACCGAAGCATCTGAAAATGCACAACATGGTTGTCCAATTGAAGGTGGTCTTGGTTTTGGCTCAGGTGGTGGAGCCGGAACAGATTCTGGATAAAAAACAATTATCATATAAAATTTATATGATAATTTATTTTAATCATTGCGCTCGGCTTCGCAATTAACACATTCACAACCTTCCGGACACACAGTATCCTCTTCTTCACTATTTGAATCAATTAAAGGCTCACTTTTATCATCGTCTTCTTCGTCATCCTCCTCTTCACTGCTTGGATCAATTAAAGGCTCGCTTTTCGCATCATCGTCTTCTTCGTCATCCTCCTCTTCATCTTCTGATGAAGATGCAAAAATAGATCTTTCATCTTCTTCTTTCTTAAAGAATACTTCAGAGTCAGGATCAATCCGTTCTTCAATAAAATCAGTTTCTGTAATATTTTCATCCAATTTGTTCAAAAAAGAAATAGGTAGATCGTCTATCTCAATTACTGCTGTAATTTTTCCACCCATTCGTTTGTTCCAATTGACGATATATCCTTTTTTAGTAAATGCGCTCACAATAGTTTTTGATAAATTTGGAATTTTGTCTTGTGGTCCAAAATTCCATGATACTTCAGCACTCCCCTCTTCGTTAATATCATCCATAATTTGATCATCATTTTCAGAAACCGCTCGTATCCATTTGCTTGTTACGGACTCTGAAGGTTGTGATTGTGTACTTGAACAACAACTCTCATTTAAATCAATGTCAAAACCATTTACTCTAAGATAATCGAATACTTCTTTAATAGTTGTTTGTGCTTTCATTTTAACTACGATATTTACTTTTTAGATTCTATATCCAACCACATTTTTCTGTCTGTGCAGAACCATCTGGTAATATATTCAATTTAAATGGCATGCAACAACCATACACGAGTTTCTTAGAAAAGAGTTCCTCACACTGTTCTCTAGAAGCGTGAGGATTTATCTGTTCCAAATTACTTTTTGACACACAATGACGAAAGATTGTACAATTAACTTCGTTCACCGCAACCATAATAATTCCTTCGCAATGAGGACATTCAAAAATATAATAACCGTTTTCTTGTACAATTGAAGAATTTTTTAAACTCATATATGTTTTTCTTAATATATTATAAATGTTTGGAAAATATTCGTTTCGCAATCTTATAAAAATCTACAATAAAAACAAACCAGTATTTGATGCATATTTAAATCGTCACTCTGTTGAAGGATTTCGTGAAGAATTTGATGAAGATTCAGAGACTGTTGTATGTACCAAAGTAGAAAAAATGCCTATTTGGATTGTTATTTTATTTATAATTATACATTTAATTTTATTTGCATCTGCTGTCTATTTAATAATGATTAAATGGAAAATGATGCCAGAATGGGCTAAATCTGTTTCTATTATATGTTTAGTATTAAATCTTCCAGTTTTCAGCTTAATATTTGTTTATGCAAGTACAATGATCATAAAAGAAGAAAAATCTGTAGCTGTCTGATTTTTAGCTACACTTTATTTTTTCTTTAATTTTGTTAATTATAGTCACAGTAATAACACTAAAACCTATTAGACTAGCCCAATAAAATATATCAGATAATGTCCAATCGTAACCTGTATCCCAGTCTCCGAGGATATACTTGGTAATAGATCCTACTATTATAGGTATCATTACAATATTTGGAAAATTAGACTTATTTTCTACAAACGAAAACAGAATAGAGAGAATTATAACAACTAAAATTGTTTCCAGTATCATTGAATTTAGTACTTTATCAGAAAAATAATATTTTTCATCAAATATAATAAAATGGGTTGTTTTCCGAACCTCTTACTGAACAAAGTAAATGGTATATGGTCTTTAATTTTGCATTAATTGCTGTTTGAACTTACAGCTAAACTTTTTGATTTATTAGGAATAGAAACTGAACTAAATGGAAATCCTAACTGGCTAGGCCTTTTAATAGTAATTAGGTTATTGATATACCAAAAAGAAACTAATTTTTATACGATTGTATAAAAATTAAGAGTTGCAATTAGTGTGCATTCTATATGAATAAATTATAATTCATATTCTTCAAAATCACCATCTCTTCTTCAGAAAAATCATCTGTTTCTGAAGAAATTGGATCAGTTTCATAAAATTTGCATGCTAATTCTACAGCTGAGTGAACTGAACATTTAGTAATATTTATATAAGTTTGTGCAGCCATTTTAGTGATTTTCTTTTCCACTTCAAAATTTTCACACATATCTTCAACATCATCCTCCACTTTGCAATGATTCATAGGAGTCCATATTTTTACTGGTTTAAATATTATATCACCAAATATTTTGCTCTCAAGAGCACGTCTGGCACTCCACCTTTTCTTTGGATCAAAACAAAGTAAACAACTCAGCATAGTCCCAATCTTTCCTTTTTCGAACTTTTGAACCTGCTTATAAAGAAGATCCAAAGCGTCTTTATCTTTTTCAACGACAAGTTGTTTTCCAGTGAAAAGTTCATAAAAAACGACTCCTAAAGACCATACATCTGCTGGAAATCCGTACGGCTTTTTCGCAACGACTTCAGGAGCACGATATGTAACAGTAGCGATATTACCTGTATGAGTACCTTTGGTAGAGACTCCTGTAAAAACTTTAGATAAAGTAAAGTCTGTTAATACAGGATTTAGATTGTCATCCAAAAGTATATTTTCTGGTTTAATGTCGCGATGAATAATTCCATTTTCATGAAGAAAAACCACCGCTTCTAAAAGTTTCAGAGCAATGTGCTCACAATCTTTCTTTTCTAATATTTTTTTTGATAAAGCATCATGCAGATCTGTACTGTACTTTTTCATTATTATACCAACCGTTTGCTTTTCATCATCCATAACAACAAGGTCTTCCATTCTCATTAATGAATATTCTGGCTGGATATTTTTTAACATACTCAAAATCGATATTTCTCTAAGAGCACCTATATCTAAATCAGAAGATGATTTTTCAAACTTTTTAAAAGCAAAACAAGCACCATCGTCTCTTGTAACAGAATAAACTGTTCCGTACGTACCAGAACCTAATTGTGGTCCCATCTCATAGAACCTTCCAGACGTTGATTGCATTTTACATTAATTTTAAAAACATTCACATAAACTTCAATTTTTTTTTAAATCTAAAACTATTCATCGTCAAAAGTATAAATGTCGAAACGAATAATCTACTCAATTCGTATTCTAGAAAGTTGGATGATAGGAGTAGTCACCGCAATGTGCGTTCTATTGACAAAAGAAGATAAAAATGGTTCTTTTTATCGTTTTGGACCATCTTCAACTCTTGTGGTGCTAGGATTACCTATTGATACTGTTAAAATGTATATTGGAGTGCTTATTTATTGTTTTATAAATACATGCATTCGAAATTTGAACAATCAGATTATAACACCGTGGATTACAAACGTTGTTCATAATACAAGTGTTAGTAAATCTCAAATAAGTAGAGCAATCATCTATGAAATAGTAATTATTAATGTAATCTATACATGGGTTGATTGGTTTATATATATTAATTTATTATTGGCGCAAGTAGATATGGTGATTGTAGAAATTTGTACAGATTTGATAGTGACTGGGTTTGTAACACGTATGTATCTAAATACTCCAATAGATGATGGAATGTTATCAGTTCCATTTCTAAATATTCAATGATGATCTAATTATACAATCTTTAATATACGAAGCAAATAAAAAATGAACTAATTTTTCGTGGTGCGGAATGACTACATGTCGTCCGTTCTTCTTCCAAGTACACATTTCTAGACCGTTGTCTCGTAAATATTTCTCTATAAAAGTGTCCATTCACTTCTTTTTACAGAATAATAGGAATTTTAAAGATAATTTAGACTTTTTATTTTGAAACATGTGTAATTTTACTTATATATTTAAGTAAAATTATTAACCTTCTCGTAGTTTACATACAAATCGCTACCTTTTGGAATCATCACGTGGAAAGTATTTGAGTTTGCGTCTGGAGTCCTTGGTGTAACTGGGCTGTCTGGTATATTGTTATCTTCAAAAAAATTGATATACACATTTTTTCTTTTGACAGATTGTACTGATACACTATTTTGTGTAGTTTCAGGCATTTCTGGTGAATTATCGCATGGAGTCATGACAAGTTCGTAAATATCGGACAAATTATGAGTAAAATCGGTTGAATCTTCTTTTTTAAGATTTGACATTTCATGATTTTTTTTAATTTTCCTATTACAGCAGCAATCAATTGAAAAATTCATTCTTACAATAAGAAAAGATTATTTTATCATCTCTTTTTTATCAGAGTCTATCAATTCTTTGAATTTGCAAAAATCAGTTTTTTGGAGTCTTTTGTATTATATTAGTATATAATGATTCTTATCTTTTTAATAATAGGTTAGTATGGAGAAGTCATCTGTCGGCGAGACGAAGACACATTAGAAGTCTGTGTAGGCCTTTCAGGCAAAGTTAACGCGGCCTTTCTGCCAATATTTGATGAGTGTGCGCGATATGAAGTAACTGCATCACTGACATCTCGTGTAATACCAATCATCTCTCCCGGATCACAAGTGTATTGAGCACAACGTCCAACCCCCATTGCACCACCTACTGCAAAAGCATCTTGATTTGCACCAAGATACACAAATTTCCAATTGTGATTTTCTTCCATATCCTTGATCATGCTACGAATGTTGTCAGCTGAATAGTCGGTTGAACTATTTTCTAAACCGTCTGTAAGAATAATACAAACTACATTGTCAAAAGAATTCTTTTTCTTCTTGGTATCTATTGCATGGCCAATAGCATCGTATAGAGATGTCATATCTTTGGGTAAAAAATCGGAAAATTCTTTCACGTCCTTCAACGGCACATCATCAATTACTTTGACTACAGTACTGTTAAATTTCCAAAGAGAAAAAGTAGCACCATCATCACCCATTGCAACCTTTTGATCATTAATAAACTTATTTACAGCTTGTACAGGTTCTATTCCCATACTTGACATACTCCCAGACTCATCTAGAAGAAACAAAATATCTTGAATAACCTTTTCATCAGACGATTGTTCAGACATGTTTTTTAATTGTTAATACACATTGTATTGTTTAATTCAATTTTATTTTTTGACAAAAACTGAATTTCAAAAAGGCGGAAAGGCGTCTCCTTTGGATAAAAAGTGACTTTGTACAGAAGTAATTACTTGTTTTTCTTCGTGATAAGTTAAAACTGTATAGTTCTTATTTTCCATAGTTCCAAGTTCTACGCTCAAACCGCAATTCAGAGGAATTGGAGAGTGATAGTACCCACATCTCTTTCCATAACAGCTGACCGACAAGTTGTTCTATCTAAGACAAATTAACGTCTACATCTGCTTCTTACACGTTTACTTCTGGTAACTTTTTTTATTGGACTTCTTACACGTTTACTTCTGGTAACTTTTTTTATTGGACTTTTTCTTTTCCATATTTTTTTGAATAAATATCTTATACGTGGAAATTTTTTATTATATTTGAGACAGATTTCTCTTATTTGATTTGACCTATATTTACTTACTAAAATAAAAGGCTTTATTGTCTTGTCTTCATTTACTACTACATAAAAATACAATTTCATATAGTATAATATACATAGCTCTCTTGATATGACATGATTTATAGGAAAGCTTTCAGTTATTATTTTTTTTAAGATTGACGTTCTTGGTAATTTATTTATTATTTTTAAGTTGTCATCTGACAGGGCAAACATTTTTTTCACGGTGTCAAAAGTATATTCTTTTATATTTTTCATCTTTTTTTCGGCATATGTTGGAATACTATGTTTGGTACTCAAAACAATTCTGACCGGAAACACATCTTCTAATTCTATTTTTTTTGAATTATTTATGTACAGCTCTGGTTTGTCTATTATATAGCGTATAAAGACGTCATTTTTAAATAATGAATAAGGTTCCATTGCCATACTAAAATAATATTTAGTACATTTATAAAAACATCCAATTGTGTCGAAAAACCGACCCAGTATAATTTGCTTTTTATTTTCAAAAAAAAATTCGTCTGGCTTGCATGAATTAAACTCATTTTCACATTTTATATCAAGTTTTTGAATAGCATCTTTTGGGATTCTTTTAAATTTTTCTTTTGATGGATCAATCGCTTTTAATAATAAAAAAAGTTCATCGAAATATATTTTGTTACAACTTTTTGGGTTAAAATTGAATTTGTATTTGTTCATTTATAATATTATATTTTAATATACAAAAGGCTGAACGTTTTGAGTCAAACATAATAACTTATTTTTGTTGATAAACATATCTTCAATTCTGATTCCTCCTATTTTATAATATTTGAAAGGTATAGAAAATGGAATTGCTAATTTGTCAAAATATAAACCTGACAGAGTGCATTTACCTCTTAAGATAAAAGCAAGTAAATTTGCATCAGAAGAATGTGTAAAAAATCCAACTGCTTATAAAGATATTGTTATGAACGAGAGTTCTATCAGAGAATTAGAAACAAAACCCGGTTTGTTCAATAGAACAATGGCACAACTTAGAGGAAAAAAATGTGTAAGACCATTATTAGTAAAATCAGAATCAAATAGTGATTTGACTATAACGGAAGAATGGTTAATAAAAAATGCAAAGTTCTTAACGATAGAACATATATTAAGAGGACCAGAAGGATATGCTGATTACGCTTTATCTTATCCTTTAAATGATCGGCTTATCGAAGAAGATTATTCAAATCCTACATTTATAAAGTATAAGGATAGAACAGGTGATATAATAACAGATTATGGAGGAAAGATGTTGGCAAAGATGTTATTTGATTCAGTAAGAGAAAAGACATGTGAGTTAATAGAATCAAATAAAAATGTACCATTTCAATATGTAAGTATAGAAGATTCTATTTTTCAGGATCAGTTTATAAGTATTGTGATGGATAATATATAATATTGTCATTTTTATAATAAAATGACAATAACTTTGATTATTTGAACTAAATCGTAATTCCATTTGGAAAAGCACTCGCAACAAGAGCAATCATCTCTTCTGATAAGTGCGGTGCGTAATATCTCAATAAATCCTCATAAGAAGATATATGTTTATACATTTCAGCGGCAGAGATCATTTCTTCAAGATAGTGAGAAAATCTATCAGTTTCTACACGACAGGATGGACACGAAAGAAGAGATTTACTTCTCTTATTTATTTTAACTATACAACTTTCACATGTAATATGTGACTTATGGCACGGCCATTCAAGAACATTACCTTCAGTATAGCACACAGTGCACTCTCCTATAGAACCAACGAGAGATGAGCGAATATTTTCTAATATTTCTTCTTCAACAACGCGTTTTGATACTAAAATTAAAGACTCTATAGTAGATACTTCGTCTGAAAATGATATGTTAAAATTGTTTTCTTCAACTCGGCAGAGAAGACTATTTTTTATAAAATATTCAATATCTGCGTTTGGAGGACATTTTCCATCAGTCAATTCCGATTGCAGAAAATATAAAAAATACCAATCAAATTTAAGCAAACAAACGTCTTTGGCATACCTCTTCTTGTCTTTAATAGCTTCTTCTTGTAGACTGTTGAAAAACTTCTTATCTTCTTCATTTGAACTTGTCTTTAACGTTTTCCATAATTTTCCAAGCGTTATCATTACCTCAGAGTTAGTGGCGTTGTCGCCAATAGACTTTCTAACTTCCTCTCTCTTTTTAATACAAAAGAAAATATATGCGGACCTTGCTTTCTTTGGCTTTACCGAATACATGAATCTTTCATTCTATTAGAAAAAATTTCCTTAATATTCAAAATTTATTTAAAATACAAAAAGCCTGAGTAAAAAATAATACCATATTTTATTAGGTATTATTTTTGTAATAATGTTTTATTCCGTTTTTCGCTTTCTATATTGAGCATCTTGCGCATCATGATAGATCTTATACATTTGTTTCTTTTTCTCTTCTTCGTCATCCGGAATTTGAACGATCTCTTTAGAATTAATTTCGGTATTTTGAATTGGCATGATTTTTATTATGATAAACAAAAATAAACTAAAAAATCAAATTTATTTTTTTAAGGTCGGTGTGATAAACCACACTTTTTTGGTGTGGTTTATTCATAATATTTTTTATAATACTTTTTAATAAGGCTTGTAACGAGGCGCAAAACGCTTTTTACGAACAATCTTTAAACTCCCCATACAGTCCGACAAGTCCTTCTTATCTTCGAGCTCTTTGGCGAAATCGATCATAGACTTATGAAGTTGAAAATTCTCTTCGACATGATAGGCACTGAGGCAATCAGCTATATCATTTGGTGTTGGAATTTTTTCCACATTTCCAATGACACCACACTCTTTGCAAGTAGGAGGTGCGCCTTCATACTCTTCTTCAAGATCAGTTGAACAACATTCAAAGCAACGTAGGAAAGTCATCATTTCTACTTTACTTATAATAGTTATAGAAAAATTCAATTTTTAACGAAAATGATTGTTTTATCTTTTAGAGAATATATCTTGTCTGCAGATTGGACATAAAGCCCCACGTGATATTATTTTATATATACAATTATTACATAATGTGTGTGATGCGTGACATTTTAATTCTAAAACTTTTCCTTCTTCATAACACACGACACACTCACCTTCTGAGGTTTGACACTCGCAAATCCGATTCACGAGTTGCACTCCTTCTTGATCGTCAAAGTAATCAGGATATTCTGCTGTTTCAGTATCGTCCGCATTTATGAAAAATAATGGGTACATATCTATAAGCAAATCTCTCAACGCTTCTATGGATGGATTACGTATGCTTGCTTTAATTTCATCAAATATATGATAATCTGTGTAACATTTCGATGCATTCCTATCGTTATCAAACAAAAGACCATATCTACGAATTCCTGCACGTCTTGATAAATCAGATTGTATACTTAAACTCTCAAACTGATCAGTCATATTCTCTATATATTCAAAAATTTCAATATCATCTTCAGAAAATACTTCATCTGTCTCTTCGGCTTCATATTGAAAGATCCTCATACGATCTATATATTCAAGTGTTCTGCGGGCAAAATATCCAAAAACTTTTTCTTCTACACTCTCATAAAAATCTATAAAAAAGTGTTCTCGACTTGCTTGATAACGCCAATCTTCAATTCTCGATGATGATAGATTCTCTTTTGGAGGTGCACAAGATATGATATCGAGACACTTATCAAAAAATAAGACTCCATTCAAAGATGGATGAATTTCTGCTCCATAAACAACGCGTTTTTCGCGTCTTGAATGAAGTACTTGATAACGCCAATCTATTCGCTTTTTTGGAGGCGCAATGAGCAGATTCCCAGTGCCGCGAGACCAAATTTTTGGATCGTGACAAGATATGATATCAAGACACTTATCAAAAAGTATGACTCCGTTCAAAGATTGGTGAACTTCTGCTCCATAAAGAACTCGTTTTTCGCGTCTGAATTGAAGTACTTGAAAGAATGCTGTCTGAACATCTCTGTTTACGAATGACATTGTTAGATCTATTTTTTTTGTTAGAATATAAATTAAAAAATCAATTTTTTTAAAACCACACAGTTTTTGTGTGGTTTTATAACGTATTTTTCTTATTTAGTTTAGATAAATTCTACTCTAATTTTATTCTTTCCGGACTTTACCACAATCTCTAATGCTTGCACAGCAAGTTCTTTTTGCACGCGAATAACAACTTCTTCATCGTTAGGTGTAATTTCTTTCGCCTTATCAAGATTGACAGTTTTAACAGACTCTTTCATAATGGAACGCGTGGGCTTCGGTTTGAGATCGATTATTTCAGTACTAATAATATCTGAAATTTTGTTTTGTGAAAGTGTGTCTTCAATATTGATTTGAACACGTGGTTTATTCTTTTTCTTTACCTCAATCCACTCAGAGTCGCACAGATCAACTTGATCTTGAACTTCATCTTGAACTTCATCTTGAACTTCATCTTGAACTTCATCTTTGTCTTGTACTTCATCTTGTACTTCATCTTGAACTTGAACTGTTACCTTTACATCTTCGTGAATGGGCGAGAGAACTTCTGATTTCTTCTTCAGTAATTTCTTTACCTTTTTCTTAAAAGATCCGGTGTTGCGCACTCCAAACTTTTTCTTGTACTCTTTTTCCTTATTTTGACGCTCTTGTGCAGAGGCCGCCTCTTTTGCCAAAGTATTCGCAATCTCTTGATTTTCAATAATAAGTTGCTTTTCCTTCTCTTCTTTTTCCTTCAGCGCAGCAAGGTAAAAAGCCTGTATCTTGGAAATGGCCTGTAGTGCTTCAGCTTTTACACCAGAAGCCATAACACGAGCTTGTTTTTCATAATAATCTCGCATATCTGACATTGTGACATACTTTTGTTCACACGGCTTTTCTTGACCATGCCACTCACATTTGGCACAGTCGCAATGCTTTGGTGCCAATTGTATCGGAGCTGGCATAAAGATTTTCTTCTTTGTACAGTATTCGGAGTCGTAGTCTGAGTCGGAGTCGTAATCATCGTGAAAGTATTGCGTCATTGTTATCTGTCTTTTTTCAGAATACTTGAACTAAAAAATCATTTTTTTTAAATAAAATTACTGTTATTTTACTTAAAAAAATCTTTTAGTAAGTAAATTTGACACCAAATATTCACTTTCATTATGTGATCTCCAATTTCAATCTGTTCACCTAAATCCATATTACATGATGCTTGAACTTGAACAAATAGGGTCGTTAGGATTTTTATAAACTTTTTGCCATTGTTTAAAATATAGTTAGGATGGTATTAAATTATGCAATGTAAAGAGTAATCTGGCAGTTTCCGATAGCAGCTGCATTCACTCTAACTTCCACAAGGTTTCCTGCCAAAATTGTAGTAGTAGTTGATGCTAATGTAAGAGTCCTATTTGCAGTAGCGGTAAATTGACCAGCTGGTATAGTAGTAAGGGCCGCTGCGCCATTGATATGTATAGTAGCAGTTGCGCTTCCGGTACTTGTACTGGAGTATCCAGCAGCTGCAACGAGAATACCAGAAATCGGTGTAACAAACCCGTTCGCAACCGTATTAAGTGTGTTACCGAGTGTAGTACTTGCAAACAGAGCAGATGGCAAGTTGTATTGCAAAACCTGACCTGCTGTAGTAACATTCCCACCAAAACTTATTGCAAAACCGCTAGGAGTTGCCCATGACGGAATGGTACCTGTAGACCTCAATACGGATCCAGTAGCGCTATTAATTGCCAAGAATGAAGTAGTACCAATTGCGCTCTGATATGGAAGAGAACCAATAGCTCCACCAGCTAAACCAGTTGCGCTTAAAACCGTTGTTGACCATTGTGGCCCACTTCCACTACTTGTTAGAATCTGATTTGCTGTTCCCGTGGTTAAGAATGTGGTAGCACCAACTCCGCTCTGATACGGAAGAGAACCGGCCGCTCCACCAGCCAAACCAGTTGCACTTAAAACCGTCGTTGACCATCTTGGTGCAGTACCACTAGTTGTTAGAATCTGATTCGCTGTTCCTGTGGTTAAGAATGTGGTAGCACCAACTCCGCTCTGATATGGAAGAGAACCGGCCGCTCCACCAGCCAAACCAGTTGCACTTAAAACCGTCGTTGACCACTGTGGTGCACTACCTGTACTTGTTAAAATTTGATTAGCTGCTCCTATGTTTAAGAATGTGGTAGAACCAACTCCGTCCTGATATGGAATAGCTCCAACAGTTCCACTTGTCAAATCATTTGCTGACGAAGCAGTACCAGTTAAAGTAGAAGCAATAGCAGGAACAGTTAATGTATTGCTTGATGAATTATAGTAAAATACACTTTCAAATACTGGTGTATAAGCATTTGGTGTTGCAGCTCCGGCTGGAAGAAGCATAACAGGAAGATTTTCACTAATACCTGATGCATTTTCTATACTGATAGTTGTTGCTCTAGAAGCAGTGCCTGTTAAAGTAGTAGCTGTAATAGTTCCTCCACAAGAGATAGTAGGAACAGTTAATGTATTTGTAAATGGATTATAATTAAATCCACTTATAAATACTGGTGTATAAGGATTTCCTGTAGCTGCACCATTTGGAAGAAGCATAATAGGACAACCTAAATTAGTACCAGGTGCATTGTTTACAGTAATAGTAGTTGCTCTAGAAGCAGTGCCTGTTAAATTAGGAACTGTAATGTTTGTTGTAGCGTCAATATTACCAACATATAATATATTGTTAAATGAATCATATGCAAATGCAGCTTCAAATTGTGGTGTATAATAACTTCCTGCAGCTGCATTATTTGGAATCATTATAATAGGAAGAGTGGCCGAAGCATTACTTGTATTTGCCACGACGATAGTCGTTGCTTTAGAAGCAATACCCGTTAAATTAGGAACTGTAATATTTGTTGTAGTAATAATATTACCAACATTTAATGTATCGAGGAATGCATTATACGAAAAATTGCTTTCAAATTGTGGTGTATAAGAAAATCCTGCAGCTGCACCATTTGGAAGCAACATAATCGGTTGATTCACGCTAGAACCTCCTACATTTGCTACTTTAACAGTAACTCCAGTACCATCTGGTCCGGTAGGTCCTACAGCACCTTGTAATAATAGAGCTGACAATCTTACACTTGTGTAGTTATAAACATCAGTTGCACCAAAATTAGGATCAGATATTTGCTTTGTTTTTATTGTTACAATCTGATTTGTCGTGAGAGAAACTGTATAAGATCCAGACATTGTTAAAGCAGTACCGTAAGCGCTGGTACCACCACCTTTATATCCTGATATATTCTCAGTTTCATCATCTTCTACATTATCAACCGCAAATTTGTTATAAATTGTGTAGTCATATGGAGAAGGAGATGGTTTTGGATTTGCAACTGTATATGAATAATTAAATAAATATGTAGAAGTTTTTAATACCTGAATACCTGGTCCTACAGGTCCTCCAACACCAGTTGCAGGTGTTGCTATACCAAATGTACCTGTATCGGTATTTACTACTGCTGTTGAAATAGGTATTGTCTCGTATGTTGTTGTTCCACTGGATGTATACATACCTGTTGCACCAGTTGGCGTTGCAGATATTGTACTTAAAACACCAGTCGTAAAATAAGGACCTGTAGGACCTATAGGGCCTGTTGGGCCTGTTCTACCGGTAGGTCCGGTAGGTCCGGTAGGTCCTATAGGTCCGGTAGGTCCGGTAGGTCCTGTACGTCCTGTTGCACCTGTATTAGACGCAGTACCTGGTATTCCTTGAGGACCGGTAGGACCGGTAGGTCCGGTAGGTCCGGTACGTCCTGTTGCACCTGTATTAGACGCAGTACCTGGTATTCCTTGAGGTCCAGTAGGACCGGTAGGTCCGGTAGGTCCGGTACGTCCTGTTGCACCTGTATTAGACGCAGTACCTGGTATTCCTTGAGGTCCCGTAGGACCCGTAGGACCAGTATCACCTGTAGGACCAGTAGGTCCGGTATTACCTGTAGGACCAGTATTACCTGTAGGACCAGTATTACCTGTAGGACCAGTATTTCCTGTAGGACCTGTAGGTCCAGTATTACCAGTAGGTCCAGTATTACCTGTAGGACCAGTATCACCAGTAGGTCCAGTATTACCTGTAGGACCAGTATTACCAGTAGGTCCAGTAGGACCCGTAGGACCAGTATCACCTGTAGGACCAGTATTACCTGTAGGACCAGTATCACCTGTAGGACCAGTATTACCTGTAGGACCAGTATTACCTGTAGGACCAGTATTACCTGTAGGACCCGTATTACCTGTAGGACCAGTATCACCTGTAGGACCAGTATTACCTGTAGGACCAGTATTACCTGTAGGACCAGTATTACCTGTAGGACCCGTATTACCTGTAGGACCCGTATTACCTGTAGGTCCAGTATTACCAGTAGGTCCAGTATTACCTGTAGGACCAGTATCACCAGTAGGTCCAGTATTACCTGTAGGACCAGTATCACCAGTAGGTCCAGTATTACCTGTAGGACCAGTATTACCAGTAGGTCCAGTATTACCAGTAGGTCCAGTATTACCTGTAGGACCTGTAGTGCCGGTAGCACCTGTAGGACCACTAGCACCTTGTGGTCCCGTAGGGCCAATTGCAGCAAAAGATGTGTGAATATGTGAATAATTATTAGGTGTTTGAAAATATGTTTCTGCTGTGTGCGTACTCGAATTATCATTCTTAGAAGTTACTATAATAACTAGCATATCGTATTGTATTAATTGAATTACACTACTAATATACATTGTCAATGTGATTTTTTGTATTGTAGTGTGATCAGTCAATGAAACTAAATCAGAACCAGCTGGAACTAAATTATCATATGATGTCGGATTAGATGTAAGTCTTCCTAATAAGAAAAATCGCAAACCTATATGATTAATATCAGAATTACTATTTGCTTTAGCGTAAATATTCATATCCCATGTTCCAGGAGTTATATAATTTGGATAACCATGTAAATCACTAATGTAAACACCATATTGTCCAACCACTACATCATTTGTATTTGCTTGAGTGCTGTATCTAATAGTTATTTGAGGAAGTGATAAATTTGGTGTTAATGCAAGAAGACTCATATCTGTTCCAGGAGGATTTGGAATAGAACTGGGTGTACCACTTGGACCAACAGTATATGTAATACTTAATGGATTTTGAACTGGACCAATTATACTTGTTAATGAAGCAACAGATATATTAGAATTCGTCGGATCTGTATTATCGCTAAAATTCATGTATAAAACCAATCCACCTGCGGAACCGGGAGTTCCAGCCTGTCCGGTAGGACCTGTATTACCTGTAGGACCTGTATGACCTGTAGGACCTGTATTACCGGTAGGTCCCGTATTACCGGTAGGTCCCGTATTACCTGTAGGTCCCGTGTTACCGGTAGGTCCCGTATTACCTGTAGGTCCCATATTTCCAATTGGCCCATCTCTTCCTGTAGGTCCTACATCTCCTTTAGGTCCTAATGGACCGATTGGTCCTATATCTCCAGTTGGGCCGGTTGGGCCGGTTGCGCCTGTATTAGACGCAGTGCCAGCAGGACCTATAGGTCCGATAGGACCTGATGGTCCCATTGGCCCATCTCTTCCCGTAGGTCCAATATCACCTTTAGGACCAGTAGCTCCTGTACTGGTCGCAGTACCTGGAATTCCTTGAGGTCCAGTTGGACCCGTAGGACCAGTAGGTCCGATAAGACCTATATCACCTGTAGGACCAGTGGGACCTGTATTACCAGTAGGACCTGTATTACCTGTAGGACCTGTATTACCAGTAGGACCTGTATTACCTGTAGGACCTGTATTACCAGTAGGACCTGTATTACCTGTAGGACCTGTATTACCTGTAGGACCTGTATTACCTGTAGGACCTGTATCACCTGTAGGACCTGTATTACCTGTAGGACCTGTATTACCTGTAGGACCTGTATTACCTGTAGGACCTGTATCACCTGTAGGACCTGTAGGACCTGTATTACCTGTAGAACCGGTAGGACCAGTATTACCTGTAGGACCAGTAGGTCCGGTATTACCTGTAGGCCCAGTATTACCGGTAGGTCCCGTATTACCAGTAGGTCCCGTATTACCGGTAGGTCCCGTATTACCGGTAGGTCCCGTATTACCGGTAGGTCCCGTATCACCAGTAGGTCCCGTATTACCAGTAGGTCCCGTATTACCGGTAGGTCCCGTATTACCGGTAGGTCCCGTATCACCGGTAGGACCAGTAGGACCAGTAGGACCAGTAGGTCCCGTATTACCAGTAGGACCAGTAGGTCCCGTATTACCTGTAGGACCAGTATTACCTGTAGGACCAGTATTACCTGTAGGACCAGTATTACCCGTATCACCAGTAGGACCAGTATTACCTGTAGGACCAGTATCACCTGTAGGTCCGGTAGGACCCGTAGGACCCGTATTACCTGTAGGTCCAGTATTACCTGTAGGACCAGTAGGTCCGGTATTACCTGTAGGACCAGTATTACCTGTAGGACCAGTATTACCTGTAGGTCCAGTATTTCCTGTAGGACCAGTATTTCCTGTAGGACCAGTAGGTCCGGTATTACCTGTAGAACCAGTATTACCTGTAGGACCAGTATTACCTGTAGGGCCAGTATGACCGGTAGGACCAGTATTACCTGTAGGACCAGTATTACCTGTAGGGCCAGTATTACCAGTAGGACCAGTATTTCCTGTAGGACCAGTAGGTCCGGTATTACCTGTAGGACCCGTATTACCAGTAGGACCTGTATTACCAGTAGGACCTGTATTACCAGTAGGACCTGTATTACCAGTAGGACCTGTATGACCAGTAGGACCTGTATGACCAGTAGGACCTGTATGACCAGTAGGACCTGTATGACCAGTAGGACCTGTATGACCTGTATGACCTGTAGGACCTGTAGGACCTGTAGGACCAATATCACCTGTATGACCTGTAGGACCTGTAGGTCCAGTATTTCCAATTGGACCATCTCTTCCTGTAGGTCCTATGTCTCCTTTAAGACCAGTTGGACCGGTTGGCCCTATATCTCCAGATTGGCCAGTTGGGCCGGTTGCACCTGTATTAGATGCAGTACCTGCAGGCCCTGGAGGACCTGATGGACCGGTTGGACCAATAGGACCTTCTCTTCCTGTAGGTCCAATATCTCCTTTAGGACCAGTAGCTCCTGTACTGGTAGCAGTACCTGGAACTCCTTGAGGTCCAGTTGGACCTGTAACACCCGCATGTCCGGTTGGACCAGTTGAACCAGTAAATCCGGTTGCCAATTGAGGCTTCATTACCAACATTTGGTTTATTTCATCATACGTTAAGACGCTCCCATCTGGAGCGCCAGTTATACTAGAAACTGGTATATTTTTTATTCTAGAAGAATTATATATACAATAATCATTTGTTGGCATAAAAGTTAAAAGTTGAGCAGATTCACGCCTTATTTTTTGTTCAGGTTTCGGCATTTATTAAATAGAAAAATATTATAATTGTTATTAATACTTTTATATCAATTATTTTACAAAGTATATAAATAAAAACAAGTATAGTTTACATTTATAATCTTTATCCTTATTTGTACTCTTTTTAAGAAAGGTTCGAAAATATTCTAAAAAATAACATATTCTAAATAAATGGAAGATTATACAAAAATTCAAGTTTCAGCAAAAACATATTGGGGTTTTAGCATTTATATACCAAACAAAAAACTCTCTTTAATGAACGAGAATGAAATTGTAGAAGAGATTAAGAATAAAATGATAACTTTCTTTAAGAATCACAACCTAGAAGAGTTGAAAGAAGGTGTTAATAATTTAAATCTACATATTCATGAACCAATCTCTTTTGGACAGACAATTTATGTTTGTGATCATGTATAACATACATAAATGCTTATTTTACTATTTTAAAAACAACTTTTAATAGATTAAATGTCTTTTTCTATAAGAAATACATATCAAACTCCTACAGTAAATTATTTATCTTCCGAAAGTTCTTCTGTTTCAAATCCTAAAGTAATTTTTGAAGAAAAAATACCCATTACATCAAATGAAAGTGTTTTAAAGTTTGATATGACTACAAATTCATGGGTTTGGCGTGAAATGAATGATATTAGTATTTCTTGTTCTATAGGACCATCTGGTAGCTTGATAAATACACAGAATATCGAGGTGGTTGTAAATCTTTCGAATATTGTAGAGAATCAGACTACTGATAACATTCAATCAAAAAAAGTAGAAATAAATAACAACAGAAAAAATAAAAAACGTCAGCAAAAAAAGAAATGATAAATCTTTTATATTAGTGTTTTCAATAATATTTATTGAAAACAATGTTAAATCCTTGGTGGCATATCTTTAAATTTAGAGAATGATATGATGCCTCCTTGTTTTGGTATATTACAAGCCATACTACTTGGTTTATGTATAATATGACTTGTGTGTTCTTTTACCAACACTCCGTCCTTATTGCTGTAAACAACTGTTCTAATATCATATTTGTGTAATAGTGCTACACATCGAGAACAAGGTTTTGACATTATTAGGTGTTCTTGCGTGCTATCAAATCTTAAAACTACCATTGTAAGATGATGATTTTTTCGTTGTTTTTGGTTCCGTAGCATTCGAAGAGCATTATGCTCTGCATGCATATGTGTCGAGTTAGGCATCCATTGTCCCAAAGATTTGTTACCTTTAAAAATATTCGCAAAATGAAGACAAGTTGTATCATATCTAATAGATGGATATATATTTGGAATACTGTAGTGTATATGTCTTAAAATTGTCATTGCATATAATTAAGAATATATTTATTTAGACCAAATAAGTAACTGTATTTAATTACGTATAAAAGCGTGAAAAACGGTAAAACTAATTAAACCAACAATCACGTCTAATAATAGAAACATCCATGCTTTTTTATCTCCACGAATGGCATAAATAGCAAATAAAAGATATAAAATACCGTGAACAGGTCTCAAATTATTCCACCATATATTAGCACCAAAAGTCTCTGGACCTGTCTTTCTTTTACCAGAAAAAAATAAATAGAAAAATACAGTCGCTGGTAACAATGCTAATACTCCCATAGCCAATAGTAGACTTTTATTTGCCTTTTTAGCTAAAAAAGCAAATGTGAACCTTATGCCAATACATCCGAACAAAAATAATGCAAAACGTTTTTGCAAATCATTCATTTATTATATAAATATCATATTATTTACCATAATTTCACATAATATACATTTTGCATAAAGGTTTATTAAGTAAACCATAAGATTTATAAATTTCTCTATAACAATAAATGAGTTTTATTAAGACAAAATTAACAGTTAAAGACAAGGAAATCCTTTCTGAAATATACGATGATCTTGAAGAAATTATCTTACCTACAAGTTATTCAAGTAAAGGAGTAAAAGGACATCATCACTGTGTAAAAACAGGTACTACAGATCAAAAAGATGCTAGACAGGTTTGTTTTGGAAAAGTAAAATATAAAGGTACAATTCAAGAAAGCAGTTATTCAAAAAAATATCCACATATGTTATATTTATTCAAAAAATTCATAAATTCACATTATCCATCCTTCAAATTTAGGAGTGTATACGTAAATAAAAATACAGTATGTAAAAAACATTTGGACTCTAAAAATGTGGGCGAGTCCTTATTGGTTGGATTTGGTAAATACACTGGTGGTCAAACAATATTGTATACGCAAAGCGATGATAAACCAAAATCTTTTCATATCAAGACTAATTCTTTAATATTTAATGGATCTGAAATACCTCATAAATCAGAACCTTTTAAAGGTACTCGGTACAGCTTAGTTTTTTTCCAATAGATTCTTAAAAAAAACAACACAATATTTTTGTGTTGTTTTTGCAATAATATTATATTAACTCCTATTTCCATGTTTCTAGACGTAACTTGTTGTCTTCTCTGCGTTCTAGAAAACCATGTTTTACAAGATATGTCATCATCATATGATGATGTACTGTTTTATTCTTGAAACCACAAAGACCTGTGATTTCAAGCCATTCACCCGCACGTTTAAACTCGTTTGCGTTGCCAGATGCAATATAATCTGTAAGTTTTCTTTTCAAACGATTAATATTAGTTTCTCCTAAGAGTTTTTCATTTTTGTCTACATCCCCAATTGTTACATCAACCATAGTCTCGATATTATATTGTTGGACAGCCCATCCTCCATCATCTCCTTCAACACGATTTTTTTTTTGTATTTTGAATCCCTTGTTCACATTTCCGCAACAAAGAGAAGTCTTTGGTATTTTTTCCTTGCTCCAAACCTCCTCCGTTACTTGAATGTGTGTAAGAACTTCAAGATTCGTTTTTAGTCTCAAATCGATTAATCTCTCGATTTGCTCATCCTGCATCATGTCACCTCTAACCAGATTATCAATAACTTTTGACGGTGCGTATTCGACTAATGGAATTGAATCGGGACGATCATGAAGAAGACGCTGCGCTTGAATCATATCTGGTACGTTAGAACCACCTCCGTAGTATTGATGTGTTAGATGCCAATTTCCATCTGTACTAACATAACTTCTTGATCTTCCAGAAAAGTCACCTGACTTGATTACAATGTGTGAGAACTTTTTAGCCCCTCCGTTTTCAATAAACCACTGGAGTAGTTGAGGAATAATGATGCGCTTTCCAAATAAAAATTCACCAGTTCCTTTTGTATCTCTTATTTTGACTTTACCAATCTCTATAGTCTTGGTTTTTAAAACATTAGAGTAAAGGTATAATCCTTTATCGCATTCCATTATTACCGTCCAAACGATCGAATATACCTTATCTGTTCTAAATAGATCATAAAACATCTTATGGTGCGCTATTAAAGTTTTTGTTTTATGCATCACTATAACAGGGTGTTCGATTACACAATTGTATCTTTTTTTACTAAAAATTGGAGTCTCCATTAGTTCCTCGTATACTTGTACAATGTTTGGATCTTCATCAAAGATGCTTATATCTATATTCCATTTTTCTATTTTATGAGCTAATTCAATAAACTGTACACCATCACGAATACCCTTATATGTTGGTGGAGGTCGAATATAGATAATATTAGAGTTGGTGAGATCTTGATTACCACATAGTATATCCCAGACGGTTGCGCTAATCTCGTATGTATGTCTGCATTTTTGACGAAGAATTGCATATTCACCAGCTTTATGCTTTTGAGGTGCTGGATCTTTAACTTCCGAGTATGCAATGGCATCTGCCTCATCTGTGAGCATAACAAGATTTGGATTAAGAATGCCTTCTTCTTCCAATTCTTCTAGAGCCATATTAAGACATTTTAGTTGCGTTCCGTTAGCAATAGCTATTACCATTTTCATATTTTTTCCTTTCAACGCTTCTTTTATATTTTTGGAATGACTTAGTTTAAATAGATCTATACCATTCTCGTCTACACCTAAATTATTTAGAGACATTTCTACAGCGTCTACGATTCCTATAGTTCGGTATACTATTTGCTCAGGAAAGTTGTTATAATACTTTTTCATTTCTTTTAAGTGTTCTCCTGCAAAACGTTCCAACTTGGCTTTCATGTGTTCAGCGTCTTGTGTAAAATTTCTAACTATAAATATTACAGGTTTTTCTAACAAAAGTTGCATCAACGCAACACCAAACGAAAATCCGCTTTTTCCTGCCTGAGGCTTTCCTGCCAATAAGCATGTAGTGTCGTGTAGATTAACTTTTCGAAAATCGGGAAATTTTTCAATAAGCCAATTGTATGTGTATAAAGTGTACAGGTCTTTGAATTTTGATCCTAACATTCTGTAAATTGTTGCCTTTGTATCTTTGTTTTCAAAGGTATCTTGAGCGTCGTAGAATACTTCACTTGTGTCATCATCGGAAATGGAATCATCTTCTATTATAATAGTTTGAGAAACGTTGATAGGCATTCTGATTTTTAGTTAAGAAATAAGATGTAGAAATCAATTTTATTTTCTATTATTTTTTCAAAGACAACTTAGATTATTGATTTGTATATCAGTTTCCTACACGTGGCAATTCATAATATTTTGGTATATTATAAATGATTAGTTTTCTAATACTTTTACACGTGGCAAGACTTTTTGAATGAGAGCAATCTCTCTTTGTAAATAGTATCTAATCTAAAATCATCATTATCACATATTTCTAGTTGTTTAACAATATTAAAAATCCACATAAATTATGTTTACAAATCTCTTATGTTTCCATTTTATTATACAATTATAAATTATTAATTTATAATTGTATAAAATAAATGAAGCAAAAATGGAAAAAAATTTACAGTTCTAGTGACACAATTGTATGGTTAAACTCTACAAACAATGAAATAAAAATATGCTATTTAACTTACAAAGATGAAAAAACACCTTTACCTAAAGGTTGGAAGAGATGGTTTAGCAGTACTTACCAATTATTTTATTATACATACAATGATAATAACGGTCGTAAACAAATAAAATGGAAAAGTCCATCTAAGTTTAATCAGCAAGACTATTCTCCAAAAAAAGATGAAAGAACATTCGATTTAGATTTGGAAGATTTGGAAGATGATTTGAAAAGAATATATGATATAGCAGACGGCAACATTAATTTAAAATGGCATGGAAATACCATACCATGTACTCTTGAAAAGGATACAATTGGATATGCAACAACTATTACAATAATAGGAAAAGATCAAAAAGATAAATATAATAATTGTCTAACTTTTTCAGTTGTTAAAAAAGAACAAATTGCATACATAGAACTTCTCAGTGTTTTCAAAAATAATTGTCCTGGACCAGAAAATGTCAAAGGTTCATTTTTTTTAGGTTTGGTTGATGAAATATGCAGGCGGTTAGAAATGAAAACATTACAACTAGATGATCAATCTATTATTACATCTAAAGAGGGTGTGGAAGTAGGTTTGGAATTTCTAAGTTTGATGAAATATGGACTTTCTTGGTATGAAAGACACGGATTTGTTTATAAAAATCAAAGGAGAAAAGATATTCTAATTCAGACTGGTAAGACACCTATTAGCAAAATAAAAAAGTATCTTACAGATAACATCGGTGAAATAGCAAACCGTGAAATCCATAATACACTGCGTATTATAGCCGAATACGAAAAAGATGAGAAAAACCCCGATTCATTATCAGGTTTTCTTACTTATGTATGGAATAAGAATAATTCAAATAACTTTCTGGAATATAAAGACAGTTTGTCTGTTTTATATCCTCCTAGACCATATAAATATAAAATTCCTGAAGATATATTACCGGCTTTTCCTACTATACATCCGACTATGATAAAAGTATTTAGTATGTAAGCATTTCTTTCTCAATAAAAGCATTAGAGTGCAAAAGCAAGTGGGTACTTGAAGTGATGATGACTGGTAAAGTAGATATTACAAATACAAAAAGATATAGAGAATTGCAAATATAAGGACGAGAATGGAAACGTTGTATCTGATCCTGAAATGACAAAAATAACGAAGCGCTTATTTTCCGCCATTAAGGAGAGAAATGAAGAGTTGATAAACGAGTATTCTGCTGAATTACAAGCCAAATGGAAATCTATGAATGCATCAGGTAATCCTGACATGGATCAAGAAGAAAGTGAACATTTTGCTAGTAAAACAAACGAGGCACTTGAAATTGCAATGGATATTTTGTCTCAAAAGAGACAGACAAGTGAGATGGCAAATGGTATGAGACCTGATTTGTTTTATGGGTTTGTAAGAGAGCTAGCAGCAGGTTGCTATAGATCCGAAAAGTGTTAAAATAATATTCGACAGAGTATTATTTTATACTAGATTATTCATTTTTTATCGTATATAAAACGTATTTTTAAACAAACGAGAAATTAAAGAATGGTTGTGGAATAGTCTTCATATCTATACAATGTGGGTATCCTCCGTCTTTATTAGTTTTATTCAATCCGGTCTCTGCAATTTGTTTAAAATCAAGTTTTTTCTCGAGGAAATTTCGAAATCTTACAGCATGAGTATCTCCTGTATATATGATAACGTTCGTCGCTTTTGCAGGTTGATCAGTTGCTCCAGTATAAGCCTTTTCTTCCATTTTTGTAAGATCAAAAACTTTAAACAAGCGTGAAAGAAGATATACGTCTGTAACTATTCCATTTAGATTAGTAAAAGATTTATAGATGTAGTAAAAAGAATCTTCAAATTCTTTAGGACTAGGATAATCTTTATCACTGGGTTTTATAACTCGCAAAACGATTGGACAATGCGTTCTCCACAACAACTTATATGTATTCATATATTTTCTATTTTCTTCTTGTAGAAATTCAATGATAAACTTTCTAATCTCCTTATCCTCCACTTTACCTAATTCTTTATTTGTATATTTATTGTTAATCACCTGTGATATCAAATAACCATATATTGTCATGTCGTCAGAACTACCAAGCCTTTCAAACATCTCCACGTATTCCTGCTTATTTTCTAATAGTTTTTTATATGCAAAATGTATGGAATCAGCGTAAAAAGTTTCATAAATTTTTTGAACTTCAATCCTGAAAGAAGATATAATATTAGCACCCTTAAAAGCACTATCTTTATCATTATACCTAGCATCAAAATAATGTACTCTAAAAAGACTACACTTTTTTGCTGAACGTGTTGTGTAGTTGATACACTCTTTAAAATATTCAAATAGTTTAGACATTCGATAATTTTTAACTTTACCAGTATAAGGTTGAAAATCGGGATGATACCCTTTCGATTTCATTTCTGTTGCTGGAACTTCTATTAAAAAGTCAATAAAAGAATCTGTAGTGATACCTAGCTGTTTAAAGAAGTATTCAACTGACATTAATTTAGAATTTGGACGATCCCACTGTTCTCTATTGTCTTCTAGTTCTTTGCCTTTTTGAAATAGATGACAGTCCATCACGTCTGTATGAGCTTCTCCAAAGATATATATTATTTTTTTATGTGTATTACTCCAATGAACTGTTAAATTAGCGGGACCTCCTATAAAAAGAGGCTCTGGCTTTTTGACATCTGGAGAATAATGATTATATATAAGATTAATCAAAACATTCTTACCTTTACCACTGTCTTTATGAATACTACATATTTTCATAAATTCTTCAGCAATCAATTCATTACCAAGGTTATCAATCACGTTAGTATTATAAGTATCAGTAAGTTCTTTACATAGTTTTTCCATTTTACTTATAATACTATAATTTAAAATTTATAATATACTTTATTTTGGCTTAACTTTATCTGAAGCCCCACAAGTTTGATCTCCTTCATCACAATAATCAAGCTCGTTTAACCAAAAATGCATGTAAGAACACATATCGTTCTTTGTTAAATCAGACCAGAATAGTATTCTTCTTAGCTCATCATCAGTAGCATCTTCAGGTATTTTTATAGTCGGAAGATATTTCTTAATTTTTTCCGATGATTTAATGTCACTCATCAAATCTTCTCTGTTCTTTCCTAAAAATTCCTTAGACTTATTTATCATTTTTATCATACTACTATCACGACCCTCTGGTACTTTATCGTGCATTTCAGCTTGAATTTTCTTAATATCTTCTGGTTTTGGAAAAGGCAATTTAAATACATTAATAGCTAGAGGTATTAAAACATTGTGATTGTAAGAAGTACTACATACCTTACCTGATGTTTGTTTATGACCTTTCACAACTTCTCCCGTTTTTGGTGGTATACGACGGAGACAAAAAAGTTTATTTGTGTCGTTATATAAACCGTAATATCCATACGGGCTATTTTCTAAAAATGTCTTTCGATCAATCTTTAATTTATCTGCAACATCATAGTATTCATCTTCACAATCTTTCCAAATACCATCCTTTGGATCAAAACACCGAAGAGTATCATCTAGATGCTTTGAAATCGTCACACCATCTAGTTGAAACCAACTATTTTTAAAGTATTTAAGAATGAGCTTACAGATTTTTATTTCATTATTATCAGGATCATCAGGTCCTATATGGATTTTTTGTATACTAGTCTCTATAAATTGTTCTTGAATTTTATTAGGCAGACGAACCATAATTTTACGAACGTCTTCCAAATTCTTAGATTCTTTGATTAGATTAATAATAGAAGGTATAGACTCTATATATAGTGTATTTATTACTTCATCAAAAGAAGTTTGTGTTTTTGCGTGAAAATTTTCAGTGTAGTATTCGGTTGATGAAGCAGAAAGACTGTCTGATAGAAAGAAAATATTATTATTCTCTTTCAAGTATGATACAAAACCATATTTATTTATTATAGGTCTACTTTCATTAATAATAAGACGTAATGCAGACAAAACTTCAAAACTTGAAAAATCCTTAAAATGAACATTAGTAAGTGTATCAAAATCAATCTTAAAATTCTTACGAAACAAGTCGATTATATCATCAATAATTATTTTGTTATTAGACACGTCATACTGAGCATAGAATGATGAATAGTCCAATTCATCTGGGGGTTGACCTGAAACACCGTCACATACATATTTACAGTCCATATAGTCACATTCTCTTTTACCATCTAAACCAGTAACAAAATTACGTTTGTAAAAGAGAGAGCAATCCCAAGCAGACTCTTTCATGATACGCTCAACGCGTTTTATAGAAACATCCTTATCCTCAGAAGTTTTATACATAGTAAAATCAATGCTCGCAACTCCGTTTTTTGGAATAGATACACGCTGATAGATAGCTACCTTGGGATCAACTCCTTCTTGAATTAAATCTTTGTGTGAACCAAGACGATGACCACGAGCGATCACTTGAGAAGTTTCGCTATAATTAAACCAAGGAGTGTGAATATCTATGATTTGAACGTTTTTAAATGTAAAACCTTCTGATATTTTACGTGACCCAATTATTACATTAATTATTTTACCTGTCATATTATCTGGTTGATTAAATCTATTAACTAGCATTCCAATCTGTTTATCTGTAGATGTTTGACTTGTCAAAGTTGCATATCTAGCTTTTTCAGAATTTTCAGCCTCTGCACCATTTGCTTTTGAAAATTCGAATAATTCTAAAATCAATCCAAATAATATCAGACCAGAACCAGTAACAAATTCATTGTAAACAAAAACAGATTTACCGTCTCTTTGAGCATCAAGAATAGTCTTAATCGATTCAGCGTATTTACTGCTAAATTTTCGTAACCTTTGTAGTGATTCTTCTTTGGAAGTACCTAGAATTTCTTTTTTCAAAGATTCGGATAAAGAAAAAGCATGTTTAACCTTTTCACTCTTTTCTTCTATAAGAGATTTTACAACTGTCTTGGTAACGTATTTCGCAAATCCCTCTTTACCAATAGAACCGTCTGGAAAAACAAAAAGGGAAGCTTGACGTGAATCTGCCCAAACACCTTTATTTTCTTCTCTATCGTCTGTGTAGGCTTTTTTATAACGTTCAGATTGAAAATCACTCATATTATCCTCATACACAATCATATGGTCTAGTTTATCGCTTGTACGACCATTACTTTGAAAAACTTTTTCAACAGTAGACCTCATAGATTTCAAATAAGATACTCGCCCTTTGAAAGCCTTCTTAAGAGTATCCACGTGTGAAGTTTTTACTATGAAAGTATTATCCTTTTCATCAAAAAATTCTGTTATAAATGCAGGACCAGTCGGAAGTTGTTTATCATCCGGTAATATAAGATTCATCACAGATGCTATCTCATCAACGCCATCTTTCATTGGAGTTCCGGACATTAGTAAAATTTTACAATCTTTCACAGCGTGTAAGAATCGGTAAAATTCCTTATATATGTTCAAATTAGTTTTATTTCCATTCTCTTCTTCAACTTGTGCCCTCATACGAAGATTATGAACTTCGTCTATGATAATAACACTATTATTAAATTTCTCGGACTCACACCATTTAGAAAGGTCATCTTTTGTTGTATATCTTTTAATTTTTTGAGCAAAAGTCTCAAACGTATTGGTCATATAATAATCTTTGATAGCTTTTCTAGTTCTGTGAACTTTTTCCAAATCGGTACGATCATTATAATCTTCAGGTATATAGCGTCCATCAGTACATTTAAAAACCAATTCGTTGATGAAATTATTTACAAGAGCATCTCCTTTAGCCAAATAAAGTACCCCTTGAAATTTTCCCTCTTTCCTAATCTGTTCAACCGCTCCAATAGCCGTACAGGTTTTCCCTGATCCCATCTCATGTAAAAGCAAAAGCTCATCATATAGTGTGTTAGATGAAAAAAATCTAGAAATAAGTTTTTGATGATTCATAAGAGAACCAGCCTCTTCTGGTACTTTTTCCACTTCTTCTAAACGAATGTCGTAAAATTCTTTCTTTTTATAAACGGATTCGTAAAAATCTTCTTTGTACGGATTTAAAGTATCTTCATCAAACTGGTCGATGTTCGGATATTTGATAAGAAAGTTGGTAATGTCTAGTTCCATTTTTCTATTTACCAATATATATTTTAGGTATGAATTTTTATACGTATATCACTTAACGTATAAAAATTAATCAGAATCTTCATCTGATTCTTCTTCAGAATCTTTGTCAGAATCTTTGTCAGAATCTTCGTCAGAATCTTTGTCAGAATCTTCGTCAGAATCTTCGTCAGAATTACTACTTGAATCTGTATTTTGATATTCCTTCGGAAGATACTTTACCAGATCATTAAATTCTTTAAAAACCTTTTCGGGATTAACTAAAAAGGTATTTATCTTACGAATAATTGGATCTGATTGATCAAATTCTCGTTGAATAGAATTTCCAGGTAGTAATTTACCTAAAATTTCGTATTCATTTTTATTAATACAAAGAATCATGATTGATTTCCTTCCTTTTAGGTTGTCTACAGTCTGAGGAGATAAATATGGCATTCTATTTTTCTTACTAATCATGTATATATCACAATTAAATTGCTTTGAAATAGCAGAGATAGTAGAAGCATCTATATCCTCAACCAAATTATCTGAACAAGCTACAAAACTTTTAAAAGCCTCTTCCTCTGCTTCTTTCAAAACCGCTGTTACAAATTTGCGTACCAACTCACGAATACGTTCTGATTTATCTTTAGGAAGAGATTTAACTTCTTTCTTCTTTTTTATATAAGAATTTGCATTTTTAATAATTCTCTCATTTAACATATAAAATTTTTTTCCTATGCTCTCGTCATATGCATTCGAGAGAATTTGCTTTTCAAAACCTTCTTTAAGAGGAATTAATTCTGTAATCAATTTGTAACGTTCAAATAACTTTTCATCTTCACCAACCAAGTTTTTAATAACTCTATGTGTTGCATTCCCTCGAGCGTTTGGATCATTTTTAAAAAACCTGTAACAATTAAGTATAATATCACTACATTTTTCTTTAACAGCATTTTTTGCAATAACCCCCTCGTCTATTTTCTCCCACGATTCACGATCTTTTTTAGCTGTAAGGCTTTCTTGAAAGCTGCGAACCAGCTTCATACGATGTTTCTCCTTCATAGAATTTGAACACGAATGAAGTACACATTGAAAAAAAGATGATATTTCGGGTGAGCATCCTGTCCTTACAAGAACGTCATCACCTTCAAACGGTGTTCTAAAAACAACTGTTTTATTAGGAGGTAATTTATTTACAACTGCAAATTCGGACATAGTCTCTATTTTACGCATGAGAAGACTTTCTTTTAGATTAAGACTCTATCATAAGAGATTGGAATAATTAATATGATTATAATAATCATATTAATTCTAATTGCAATAATATTAGTTTACATTACCTTTTTTGGCGTTCCTCTTCTTCTTCCATACTCTGCGTATGTATTTTGATAAATTTATACAAAATATGTCTTAGAGGTATCGGAAAATCTGTAAATGACCAAGTTAAGTCCTCCTTTCCTTTGCATAATGAATATCTCTTTCCTTTATAAGGAAGTTCATCTGAAAATTTTCCATTCCCCATGTGATAAATCTGAATAAGTGCGTAAATTAAATCTTTGCCTGACGTATCAATATATTGAATTTTGGATACAAATTCCTCTTTTTCTTTTATTGTTAGATCTTTCTTGGGTATATCTTTATTAAGACTATCGAAAAGAGGAAAATTACTCATTTTATTTTTAAAAGCAATTTGCTTTTAAAAATCATTTTGTTTTTATCGGCCTCCAAATTGTTCCGAACCTCTTCCGGATAATCCCATACCAGAATTACGGGGTAAAGTATTTTGTTGTTTAGGACGTTCAGGACCAACATTATCCTTTCCATATGCATCATCAAAATCTAGATAACATACCTTATCGTCAGGACCACAAAGTGGGTGACCGATTGTATAAGCAGGTATACTTCCTCTATGATCTTCTTTAATTACCTCATCCTTTGCAGAATTGTCCTGTAATTGCTGCACACTGCGAGCAACTTCAACTATAAAACGTCCAATCTCTTCTGCAACATAAGGACCATTATACCGCATGTGAGGTTTTCCGTTAATATAAAGAATAATATATGGCACAACCTTGATAGGAGCTATAGTTTCTCTAGACATCATTACACATTGTTTGTTGTGACTAACGTTAATCATACCAAACTGACATCCTCCTACAGATCCAGGCATTCCCTTAAAGATGGGAATTAAAGATTGACAATGAACGCATTCTGTCGAATAAAATAAAATCAAAGAAAAACCTTGTAAGTTTGTACACATGATATTACCCTTATTACCACGTTGTACGTTAAAGTCTTCAGACGTGAGAAAAAGTAATCCGCTCATATTTTATCCCATTGCAATATTGCATTTAAGCTGAAATATAACAACTTAAAACTCATTTTATAACGTTATATTATATTATTCTAGTCTTTTATTTAGTTTATAGAAGACGTTAAATGTCTAAGAATGTTGTGTATTGCGGAGTGATACTTTTTCTTTGTCAATAAGAACTGATAGAAAGTTTTGAATATCAGAACGAATCATATTAAATTATTCATCTTTTAGATCTAATTTAATACATAACAATTTTTAAAAAGTAAATTTTTATAGACTCAAAAAACATTTACATTAAGAAAAATGGCTAAAGAGATAAAAATTTTTAACCCACGTGACAAACCTTTTGGTTGTCTTAGCAATAACTATAGCAACTACGTTCAAGGAGATAAACAACAAGTGTCGGTTATACAAAATCTAAAATTTGGAAATGGAAAACCTTGTAAAACTTTAACAAATTACATATACGCCTCTCTTCTTCAAGATGGCTCATATAAACAAATAGTTTGTAATGCAAAAAAAGCGAAGGACGCGTTTCATGAACAAGCCATAATTGAAGAGAACAATAAAATATCAGAAGCAGTCAAAGAAGCTTTAAAAAAAATGTTTGAACAAAATACTGACTTGGCTAACTTACTTTTATCAACGGGTGATAGAAAACTACTTTATATGCCTAAAAATGGCGATACCTTTCTTGGAATTAGTCAAATTGACAAACAAGGTCATAATTGGTACGGATTTTACTTACAGCAGGAACGTAAACGTTTATTTGACGAAATAAAAACACAAAAAACTAAAAAAGATAAGGAAAAGGAAGAAAATATTAAGTATGACACATTTTTAGCTGAAAAAGCTCTGACAGATGCTATACAAAGAGAAAGAGGAGGAGATGACTTAAAAAAGTATATTGGCCGTTCTTTGGACCAAATCTTGCAAGAATTCGGTGGACGAGAAACGTTAGAAAGTAAATTTAAATTGTCTCGCAATCTTTTTTTGACTAGTTTTCAAAAAAGGGTTTCAGAACAATTCGCTTCATATGTTCTAAATCCAACAAATATGGTTCTTTTAATTCGTAAACAGTTTCTACATCAACTAAAAACAAATAAACTTAAAGAACTAAAACGACAAATTTTCTCTATGTATGCTGACTATCTTCTAGCCAAAAAAGGCGTAAGCAGTGACGACTTTGAAAAAGCCAAAGAAGAACAATTTTCTGGTAAATATTACTTTGATAATATCAATAACCTTGAAGATAGGCTTTACAATCTTTATAACAAAGGAATGTTGTCTGAAAGATTGTCTGAAAATATTGATGAGGTTAAAAAAAGCTATCATATACCTACCGATAAAGAGATAGACGAAGCTAAAAAATACCAACCTCCTGTTAAAAAAGATATCGATCAACCTGATAAATATGTAACTTTAAATACGGATCCTATTTATATATTACCTTCAAATGCTGAAAGAGATGAAATGTATACTAAAAATGCTAAATATGTTTGTTTATCTCCTGATAGTGTATGTAAACATCGGATTACAATTAATGGTTTCATATACTTGACTGTAAATCATTACATTATTGAAAAACTTATGTTACGATTAGGTGTCAAAAATGTACATTCTTCTTATATTTTAGATCCAAGTTCAGGATCTTTTAGAAATCTTCCTGATATTGTGAAAGATTACGAGAAACTTAAGAGTAAATTTTATAAGGACAAATCAATAGAATATGCAAAAGAAGGTTTGAAAAAGAAATTTTCAAATCGTGTAATGCAAGATTATCTTTTAGCTACAGGTGATGCTAATCTAATATATGATGATCGTAAAGATTCTGTTCTCGGATCTGGACCTGACGACAAGGGTGATAATGAGGTTGGAAAATATTTAATGAAACTTAGAACTAAATTTGCGGAGGAGAGGAATAAAGAAGAGTTTAACCTACTAACACCTGCTGATATTAAATTGGTTATGAATGCTTTTATGAAAGATTGGGTAACTCAGAAAGTGAAAGATTCGTGTAGAACAATAGTCACAATTAATGATTATGTAAAGAAAAAATTTGACACTGAAGTCAGTTTGTCTCCAAAATTTGTGGAAACGGTACTTGATAATATTTATCACCCATGTTCTCAAATTTACGGAGCTGTTGACCAAATTAAGTTTCCAGCACCTGAATATTTTGTAAGTATAGTGACAAATTGCGTTGGTATGGATTCGGCAAGTTCAGAAATCATCGATGTATTGTGGAAACGTATTGCTGTGATAATTTACTATTTAATAATACATTTAGGAGAGAAGGGAGTAAAAATTCAAGATATTAGTTCTGAAATAGGTCATGTTCAAGTATTGAAATCTCAAAAAATTAGTTGTGAAAATATTGTTTCAGATGAATATGAAAATTGTATTATAGTTGCTCTTGTTAATTTAATTATTGGAATAATTAATTTCAATAGATTATATGGTATGCCAAAATTCAAGGTTTCAGAAGTTGAAGTTGAAACAGCAACATCTATTATTCTTGAGAGTATAATACCGAAGAAATTACCCAAAAAAGATGACGAAGAAATTGTTGAGGGTGTTAAAGATCCTAAAGATGGAAAAGAAGTAGGTGAGGATCTTACTGAGGATCACTCAAGTTTTAAGTATCCGTATGGAGAAGAAGACGATGATCTCACAATTACAAAAACTGAATATGATCCTAAAGACTATGAAAAACTTATTGAAGAAAATGAAAAAGATCTTGCTTTTTTATCCAGCGATAGTAGTAATGAGAATAACGATTACGACAGCGAAGGAAGTTTTTCACCGCAAAGTGATAAAATTAATAATATTGTTGAGTACTTGAAAGGATTTGAACAGATTAAAGCAGACGATATTCCACTAGCGACTTATATTAACCAAGCTGTTACAATTATTAAAAATGAAACAGGACTAATTTCGGAACAAATTAAAAGAAATCGAGTCAATTTTTTCTCTGGACATAAATAGATTTTAAATCATCCGTGGATTCTCTAAATACGTATTTCAAGAAAAAGAATCTTTCGGTTATCTCCTTAAATGAATTCTAATACATTTAATGCTATTTTTAACACAGAATAACATTATCAAAGGCAGAAAAAAAAAATTGAGGTTTAAGGAATAATTATCGATGATAAAATTAAAAATGTCATTGAATCAAACTGTAGCAAAGGCTTTGAACGAAGCCGTTAATAATTTTATTCGTCAAATTGCAATCAAATATAATTTGGATCAAGACGCGCTTATGTCAGAATGGGATGGCACAACCACACCCAAGATTAAAGCACCTGTTAATAAATCTTCTACTCCAGATACAGCACCATCAACCGGTGATATCATGGATGAGGCTACACTATCTCAATATAAGAAGGCTGATCTTCAGGCTCTTTGCAGACAAAAAGCTCTTAAATGCACTGGAACAAAAGAACAACTCATTGGATATCTTCTTGGAAAGGATTCTGCTAGCACTTCAGTTAAGACACCTCCTAAGAAAGAAGCACCAGTTAAGAAAGTTATTGAAGAGAAGAGTATTTCAACTTCTGTAGCAAAGAAACTTACATCTTCTATTCCAGCAGTTGCTATTCGTCGAAATCAACATGGAAATCATGAACATCCAGATACATCTCTTGTATTTGATAAGAAGACTAAGAAAGCAATTGGAAAACAAAATCAAGATGGTACTATAGATGATCTTACTCCTGATGATATTGACATTTGTAATAAATGGAAGTTTCAGTATGTTCTTCCGAGTAATTTAGACAAGAAAACGGCTCTTAAGGATGTAAAAGTTGATGAGCTTGATTATGAAGATGATGAGGTTCTTGAAAGCGATGAAGAAGTTCTTGAGGAAGAGTTAATAGAAGATGAAATTGAAGAGGAGGAGGAAGAAGAATATGAAGATGATGATGTTGATTATGAATGAAGTGTAATTTGACAAAATAATATTTTACTAAAATATTATTTTTAACACAGTACTTTTAAAAATTTGTTTTAAAATTTTATTACTAGTATTTTATAAATATATGATAGACGAAGCTATAAAAATTGAAAAACAAGCATCATTTATCTCATCTAAATTAAATATTAATGAGCCGTGTGAATTAAAGACTAAATATATAGATTCATTAGATAAAGTTTCAATTGATACTCTAAAACATATTTTAAGTCATAATTTTACTAAAGGTGCCGATATGAAAGCGGTTCTTTGTTTATTTGATACTCTTTTTTTATCATTATTGAACAAGAAAGAAGTCAAGAAACAAGATGGTATTTATATTTTAGCAGAAGAAGAACTAAAAAAATATATAACTAAAATACAAGTATTAACTAGAGGTGCTGACGCAACTGTCTATAATGCAACTTTTTTTTCAAATGTTGACTTGGTTATTAAATTAGGAAACAATGAAGATGAGGAGCAAGATGAGGAACAAAAGAAAGCAAAAATTAAACAAGAAATGGAAATGACAATTCGCGAATATTATATTGGTATTAAAGCAATCAATAAACTAAGATATATAGTCCCTAATTTTGTTTATACTCTAGGGTGTTTTATGTATGATAAATTGGGTGATTCTTCTTCAGACAAATCTATGCCTTTTATTGTATACGAAAAAATACCGGGTAACACAGTTTACGATTTAATAGTCAAAGATCTGTTGACATTTGATAAATGGTTAATTATTTTTTTCCAATTATTATTAGCTCTGGAAGTTGCCCAAAGAGAAGTTGATTTTACTCATTTTGATTTACATGATAAAAATGTTATTATTCGTGAACAAAAAGATTTTAATTACTCAGTCTTATTGGATATGTCTACATATACCATAAACGACCCTACATTTATTCCTGTAATTATTGATTTTGGACGATCAAATTGCACTATTGATGGTCAAACAATTGGTACTTATGGACGTGAAGGGTTAGGAGTCTTGAATCACATGGTCCAAGGACAAGATATGTATATGTTTATGTCACATTGTTGTAATCAAGTAAATGAACTAAAAGAACTAAAAGATATAAATTTAAAAATTGCTTCATTGTTTTCGGAATTTTACGGTAAAGATAAAGATCCATATCCTATTAGAATAGAAGAAAATCCGAAGAAACCAGGACAAAAAATATTTTGGGGAGGAAAACTAAAATCTGTATCAAGTAATTTTGAAATGGTTCCATTCACTCCTGTAGGTCATTATACACCTCTTATGTTTATACAGTGGCTACTAGAGAACGAGAAATACTCTCCATTACTAAAACAATATGTTACTGTGACAGAACGTGAAATGTCTCAGTCTCTTCAGTACTCAATTATGGTAAAAAAATATAATGAAATCTTTAATTATGTCAAAAAAGGAATAGATAAAGCAACAAGATTATTATTGACTCTTACTAAACGTAATTCTAGTTATGTTATAACAAAATACTCATGTCTATTATTGGAAAGATATAACAAAGATTTGAAGTCCGATTCTTTATTTCAGAAAATTGAAGATGTAAATAAGTTTTTGGATGAGAATAAGGAAGAGATGATAAATTTTGACAAAGATATGCTACAAAAAGTTTTTGCTATTAAAATACCATCACAGGAAGATCTTGATACGTGTGTAAATAATATATTACAATTAAAAATATATTATCCACCGTATCTAAGAAATAAAACAGTTGGAAAGAGTTATACCTTTGATTTGGAACCTATAAAAGATGCAACTGAAAAACTTAATAGTGTGCTACGTTATGAAGATGAATTAAAAATATATATGCAATTTTATTTTACTATTTTAGAGTTAAATTTAGATGATGAATTTAAACGGTGGATTGAAGAATTTAGACAGTCTGCGATTTATCATTTTTATAGACAAAATTATCTTCAGTCTGAAAGAGCTCGCAGATGGTCAACAACTTTACTTATGTCATCTAAAAATAATGAAAAGGCTACCTAATTAAAGATTAAAATCACACTTTTTTGGTGTGATTTTATATTTGTTAAAAATACCTAATTTATTTTTCAGACAACTCATGTTTCATATTTAGACGTGCAACCATCCTTGTTATATCACACATTTCTTGATCGTTTTTCACCTTTACTGTGCATGTTGGATCAAAACCAAGTTGACCATAAGACATTTGGTATATTTTTCCAGGAGTATCTCTAACAGTTCCATCATGTTGTATCTTCATATCTTCTGTGAGTTTAACAATTCTCCTCTGCATGTAACCTGAAGTTGCTGTTCCCATTGCTGTATCACAAACACCTTCTCTACCAGACATTGCATGAAAATAGAACTGTCTTGGGTTTAATCCACGAAGAAATCCTTTGCTAATAAAACCACGCGATTCATATTCCATTTCAGGTGCTAATTCTCCAAAAGGGTAATGAGGAAGAGAACGTTCTCCGTGATTTATTAAAAGAGGTACTCTTTGACCTTTCAAATTTTGTTGACCAAGAAGACCAGTGATTTGAGCAATGTTAAAAAAGTCTCCCTTACTTCCGGAAAGAACTGTGGAAAGAAAGTTGTTATCTTCTGATAGAGCTTCTTTTGCTATTCGCAAACCAATGTCCTTAGCTTTATTCAACGATGCGTTTATTCTAATTTCACGAATACTAGGATGAGAGGTTGCTTGTTTAATCGCTTCGGCTTCAATATAACACTTTCTAACAACATCTCTAATTTCCTCCTCTTTAGTTACTCCGTCTTCATTAACAGTCTGTGGAATTAAACAATCACCTAAACCTACCGAAAATCCATCTACAAGAAGATACTGATTAGTTGTAAACTGTATACAATCTATAAAATAAGATGCAGTTTCAGGTCCATACTCTTTGTGAAGCAAGTGATGAATAGAGTTGTGAGATGCACCAATAATTGCTTTATCAAGAGTTCCTTCGTACATCACACCTCTCCAGATTTTAACGGTTGGTTCTTCCGGATTAGCGTCGTTTGTTCTTTCATATATAAAATCTTTTGGAAGAAATAGAGATACTAAACCATGACCATTAAAACACTGAATTTTCTTTCCTTTTTCTTTCAAAATACGCCTGATGTGCTGAATTCTATCCATTATCTCAGCAGATGTCATTGTTCCATTTGCAGATACTTTATTCAACGGTCCTGATCTAGCCCATTCATCCCTATAAGAATCTACTCCAAACAGAACAAATTTTGATGGTTCTTCTACAGTTGTGGGGGTTTTAACCCAAGGTGCTCGAGGAAGTGACATTGCAATATTAAAAAACTGACCAGATGTTAACTTTACCGAATTTCTAGTCATTCTATATGCTCCAAGAAGAGAATCTTGAACAATAGCCATATTTGGCTTACTACTTTGAGGAGAGATCATATTCCATTGCGCAGCAGATAGATATTTCATTTCTGCCTGTGACTCAAGTGATTGAGGTACGTGTATATTCATTTCATCTCCCGATGATCTCCCTATGCTTTCACATAGGGTCGGACTGTATCTTAAGCCGATTCAGGATTGGTAGTCCATCATTATCGACCAACACCCGTGCAGTCTCTGAACGCCTGCCATATCCTTCCATAACGGACGTAGGCAGTAACGCTGCGGATTGCCCAATCCCTAACATTATTACCATTGGGTACGGCTATTAACCGTGTTCCCCAGTTAGTGTTTCCACATACTGGGTGGTAGTTAGGGCTCTAAGGGGTTTCCCGCATCAAGGTGTTTTGCAAGTATTAGGAAATACTCACTAGGAGGTAGCACCCTTTTCAGGCCTCCTGTTTTTGACAGAGGTAAACCTAATCAAAATCTGCATTAAAACCTTTGGTAACAGATAAATTTATTCTAAAAGTCTTAAAAGGCATAATAATTACTTGCATTGCAAGCATACTTGACTTGTGCAATGTCGGCTGTCTATTTAACAAAACGTAGTCTCCATTTTGAAGTGGACGATCAACTACCCATCCAATAGGTACTTTGTACTTACGATTAGCAACTTTTAACTTTGTCAAAAACTCTCCATCGCGTTCAACCTGATCACCGTCTTGTACAAGTTCTCTGCCGTCAATAACTTTAATAAGCTCACCACCACGGTGAATAATATCACCATGCATCAATCTTGTACCTCTACGAAAACGCTTGAGATCAATTACAGTCTCGCTATCCGGTTTCCAAACAGATTTGACATCTCCCCCATCAACTAGAGCTTGTAATTCTTCTGCGTTAAAATCTGTAACACGAACTGGTGATGTCAAAATTCTGGCAATCTCTTCAGGAACTCCAAGTTGACCCATTTTTAAAGTTGGATCAGGACCGATAACAGTACGAGCAGTTTGATCGCAATTATGTGTGATAGTAGCATCTCCTAGCAAGAAACGATTATTTTTATCTACTTCAAATCCATAATATTTTCCAATACCATCTTCAACAACTTTGATATTATAACAAGACATATCTTTTTTAGAAGGCGCATAACATTTCTTATGTGGAAGAAGAGTCGGAATATTTTCAATACCAGCACCTGATATAACTAATTTCAACGCGTTTCCATATTGTTTTCCATCTTTATTAGTCCATGATGTTTTCTTGTCAGTAACTGATGTTCTAAATCCTAAAGATATCGCTATACGCTGTGCTCCATCAATAATTTGTTTGTGCTCATAGCATTGAGTTATCGCAATGGTTGTTCCATCATTTTCAACGGAACCATCAGTGTCAATTAAACCAGCTAAAACAAGAAGTCTCGTGTTTACATCATTAATAATATAATCTTCAGGAATATGCTTGTTACTAACAAGATCATATTCTCTTAATTTTTGTGTCAGAGGATTCGTATCATGTTTATTACAAGTGGAAGAAATGCCAAAATGTATACATTTATCTTTTTTATCATGATTAGCAATCTTACCTCCATTATTAGATGCCCAAGATGTCCAATAATTTATTAATTCTTCATCTATCGAAGTAAATGTCGGTTTTTTAGATGTACCATCTCCTAACCACATTCCTAAAATTCGTGGATCAAGACTGACAGGTTTGTGTTCCCATTTAATAGGTGTATTTAATTTAACACCTAGCATTAAACGACGATCAGTGTCTGACAATGATAAATAATCGTTAACATGAATATCAATAATAGGATTAACATCTATAGTGTTTCTGAATTGTTCCATCTCTTCTAATGCTTGTTCTTTCGTTAATCCAGGAACAACAGCGACTTCAATTGATTTCTTACTCCCATCATCTGTATAATTTAAACGAAAAGTTCCATATGTTTTTCTCTTCTCATTCCATGTAATTTTTTTATCCTTATCTAGTTTTAGTAAATCTCTTCTTTCTTCAACCTCTTTCAACGCATCTTCTTTTGTTTTTGGCGGAATAACAGATACTCTTTTTACGTGAATCTTTTTATCACTTCTTTCATACCATTTCATAACCCAAGACCCATTTTTACCTAAATTTTCTCTCCAATTGATACAAGCATGTCCACAATATTTAAGTGTTAAAATATGTTCACAGCTAATACCATAGTCATCCCCATTTGATTGTATAACTTTATAAAGTGGACTAGTTCCACTAACTGTATCTATTACAGTTCTTGGAGAACCATCATCTCCAATAACGACATCTCCTATTTTTATTTCATCTGCTCTTTTAGGTAAACCGGTGTTATACATTAATACTGGTGTATCTGGTCTGACAGAGCGCTTACCCATCATGTTATTTCTTATCTGTCCGTCCTTCCCCGTTAGACGCTCCTTTATACCCTTAATTGGACGTCCATTTGTCGTATGTTTTGCCTTACCTTGACCATTGTTAAAAGTAGTCATTATACGAAATCTCAAGCTAGCTAAGGCACGTTGTCTTATTGTTTCACGCTTGTCGTTCTTTTTAGAACCTTCATCTTCTTCCAGTAAATTGTTATTAGCTTTAATAATTTCTATGTATTGAATTGTCAGATCGTCATCGCACATCTTGTTGTCCGCACGAACGTAAGGTCGGTCACAAGGTGGTAAAACAGGTAAAACAGAAATAATAAAATTTCGTGGATGACACAGAGCTGGATCAAAACCTAGCAACATCACATCTTCGTTTGTAATATTGTCAAATATTTTCTTGATCTCTTCTGTGGTAAGTACAATACTGGTCTTGTTCTTCTTTCCATCCTCATACATTAAAGAAAAACTGCTGTCGATGGCTGTAAACTTAATCTTTGGTAAATCTTTACCGCATATTACTGGTTCTCCATCTTCATCAAATTCGCCAGTATGTTGACAGCAAATATCCACTTTTTTTATCTTTTCAAGAATTTTGACAAAACGTGCTTCACCCTTATACCTATTTAATCCAGAAATAGAAATCTGTTCAGGTTGAAGTACTAATCGGTAACATTTGAGACAAAAACAATTCAAAAAAGCTGTAACACGCTTGTAATATAGAGGATGTACTATAGGTTCATTTAACTCAATATATCCAAAGTGTCCAGGACATTCGACTGCACTTTCTTTACATGTTTCACACTTTTTTGTAGAATCGGTAGAACCCATACGTGGATCATAAACACTTCCTACTCCACTCTTTTTTACACTGTCAACTTTGCAAACAGCCATATTTAATATATCTTCAGGGGAATATATTCCAAATGTTATTGATTCAATTTCTCTGGTATCATGGTCCATAGTTTAATTTTTTTTTAGATTTTTTCGAAAATTTTCGATTTTACTTTTTAAAATGGATATGAGAACTGTAAAATTTAATCTTATATTAAAAAATATAAGATTATTTTTAATAAGGTCTGCGTGGAACTTCTCTTATAGTTCGATGACGTCGAGTTGGCCCATTAGGTACAACTTCTTGTATAATCTCTCTGTTAATTGCTCTTTCATTATCTTCTCTAACAAGTTGTAGTTCGCGTTCTTTTCTAGATGATTCTTCTTTAATATCTTGCATAATACTTGCAATATCTTTTTTTTCATTTTCTGTTATTTCATGTTGAATTTTTTGAAGTTCTATTCTTTCCTCTTCTAACACCTTTAGTTCATACTTTAGCCGTTGTAATTCATAATGTTTTCTATTATCTTCTAGATAACTTTCTAAATGCCTGAATAGTTGAGTTTGTCTTTCATCTTCCATTTGTTCTCCTATATCTTCTGCTTCTCTCATAATTTTGTTAGGAGATATTTTCAATTCACATACTGTTTGATTACTTCCATCTTGACAATGCTTACCCGAAATCCTTGTGTTTTCGATATTATAATTATATAACATATCCCATGAAACAGAACGTTTTATTTCACCTTTCGTAACTACATACATTATATGATTTCTATAATATAAAACACTTAATATATTAGATAAACTTACTAAACATTGGGAATTTGCATTAATAGTTAAATTAGCATATGCGACTGGATCAATCAATAAATTTCCATCATCATCTGCGAATTTAAGTTCATTAGGAACACCATCAGTAAAAGTAGGATCAAGTAAAACACCATCTGAATCATAACTTGGTGGATTCGTCTGAGGCGGACCTGTACATTGGAACAACCATGTTCTAAATGATAACAGGGCTTTTATTAGTATATCTTCAGGATAAACCATTGCTGTTAATTTGTCGTCTGTTATACCTATGTAAATATAACAATCAGCTTTTTGTAAACATTCGCTAAGAGGAAAATCATTTTCTTCAGTAAAATGTGCTAATATATCAGAACCCGTTTCTGGAAGTTCAGATTCGTTCATTTGTATTTGATTTAATTCAGTTGCATGTGATAATGCATATTCTAAATACGGTATTATCTTTCCACATTGCTCACGTACTAAATCTCTAGATTCTTGTCTATCAAAGATTTCAATATATCGGTCTATTTGTTCATTTATATCATCTTGATTATCATATTGAAAATAAAAGAATATAATTCTGGTATATAACATATCTTGTAGTTTTGGTTCTACCACAGATTTAAAGTATATCTTGTTCTCTATTATGTATGGATTCTCATTTTTCTTCCGAGTAATTATTTCTATAAGACGAGATAATCTATTTCCACGATATTTTTCTTGAAACTCATTTCTTGATAAGTTGCGATTATAAGTTCTTAAAAAATTAACTACTTTAATAAATACCTCACTATTATGTTTCCTTAAATATCCTAATTTTATATCAGTATAAATAATTATCATACGTTTAAGAGATGATATTAACTCGTTATACACTTCGGATATTTCTTCGATTACTTTGTGATGTTTTGCCAACATATCAATTAAATGTATATCAATCAAAGTGCTTACTGTACCTACATCTTTATATGATATAGTATAATAATCATCATCTCTTTTTTTTTCTTCCCAAAAACCATTATCAAATTGAAATATTTTATCTTGACCATACCAAAGACGATTATATTCATATAAATATTGACCATTTTCTGTTTTAATAATCTTACCATCTGTTGTTTCATAAAAAGATCCATCATAGCTTTCTACAACATTCGGTCCATACCAATAACCATCATGGAGATAATGCGGTTTACTATTTTCATCTATCCAAACATTTAGATTTGTTTGATCAGTTTGCATTTATCTTAACTAAAAATATTTAAAATTATTTTTTATTCTATAATGAAAGTTCAAAAGTAAGACTCTCCATATTATTTGTAAATATGGAGATAAATTACAATACAACCGTTCTTATGTGTACATTACAGAAAGTGAAAGTTACCGTCAATAGCATATTCTTTGCAATTATACACCTTGCTTATTTTTTTGAAGCAATCGTTCACGTATTTTTTTAATTCAATCATTTCTTTGTTTATTTTTGCTAATTCATTATTCTCGTACAACCGGTAAAATAAATCTGTCATACACGAGACATACATTTCAAGAACATTTGAAATTTCTCGTTTCTTGGTATTCTCCTTTTCTCTCTTTTGTAAGATCTTTTTCATTCCATCTTTAGTTATTTTATTCCTCATATAATCAATTCTCAATTGCATATTCGAATATAATCTACCCTCTGTTGCAAATCTTGGTAGTTCGACAAATCTAACGTGTATAACTTGTCTACATGTCTCAATTATATTTAAAAAAAGTTCATCATTTATATCTGTACTATAACAACGATGATTGTTATGATTGTAATATGTAACTACTCCATGTATTTCTTGTCTTCTCCAATTGCTGGGAAGAGGAATTATTTTGTCAATTAAACTTGCTACAAAAACATTATCTAATTCTCTTCCACATTGTATCTCAAGTGGATTTCGTGGAGCCACTCCCCCGTTTGTCATACGTTGATATTCAAAAAAATGAGGATTGTGAATAATACCTAACTCAATCTTTAGTGTATTCCAGCTAAAAGCTGTATGGCACTCTACACAAAACATCTGATCACAACCTTCTATCTTAAATATTAATGATGTGCATTTAGGACATGGCTTTGAATCTTTTTCTAATAATTTTACTGATTCAATAGTGTCTTTGTTGCATTCGTGTGCCTCTTTTTCTTCATTAGAAAACCCTTTTACTTCACGACAATCTGAACATACCCAACAATTACACAATCCACACTTCAACGCACTAGACAAAAATCCATGACAATCACCATTTGGACATTTTCGTACAAACTTTTTTCTCTCAACTAGATCAACTCCTTCCTTTAATTCTTTCAATTCCTTCTCTAATTTAGGTAATTTTTTTCTCAATATAGCAATTTCTTCCTTTAATTGTTCCATTCGAATCTCACGTTCAACGTGAGGCTGTGTTGCTTGTAGAAATCCCATTTCACGTTCTACAAGCAAATCCTCTCGGTAATCTCGGTAATCTCTTGTCATAAATGTTTTACCAAGTTGTTCTAACAGAAAATTTCTGTCCCAAGCAACTTTGCAAGACATGCATATTGGTTCTTCTTTGCTTCCCAGCATATACTTTTTTATGCAGTCTCGACAAGACTCAAAATCACATGCAAAGCACTTTACTACTTTTCTGTTAACTTTGTTGTAAAATTCAGCGCATATATTGCAAGAAGGTTTGGTAGTCATTTCTTATTATTTCTTATTTCTTTGCTATAAAATTCAATTTTTATTGTACTATGATGAAAATGCAAAAACTACATTTCTAAGTCATCTTTCAACATTTGTAAGTCATCTTTCAACATTGACCAATTTCTATTAATAGGATTTACCCAACATTTATCAAGCAGAGTAACAATATCGTTTGAAAACTTGTCTTCTTGTTTTGTTCGTTTATATTGTAAATTATGTTTCAGAGAATACTTTATACTATTTATATTATGATATTTAATCTTGTATTCGGCATCGGTAGAATACTTTATATACAACTCAATAAATATGTTTCCAATTTTAATAATTGATTCTGGAAACCAAGTTGTTTCTTCTAGAGGATATTGTATAGGATTTTGAATAGTTGATTCTTTTAGAAGATATTGTCTAGGAGTTGATTCTTCTTCTACTAGACTATATTGTCTAGGATTTTCAAGTAATGAAACCTCTATATTAAGTCCTTCAACTTTTTCAGGGTGTGTATTATTAAGATAATTAAAGTATGACAATATAGCAATTACTGTATACTGTGGTAAAGTAAAACGTGAATCCATCGTATCTACACCAACCAAAAAATTAGGTGGCAAAATCCATTTGCCATCAATCGGTTTTACAAACCCTATACTTTCCATAGATTTTATAAGTTCAGATTCATTTATTTCCATTTGTTCATTGTAAAAACTTGTCATCTCGTCACGATTGTGAGCATCAAACATACGAAGAATTTGCTGTTTCTTTTCTTCTACCATGTCTCGGTATTGTAGAAAAGTAGAAAATTCTTCGCATTGATAAAATGAAAGAGCAATACAAACTAATCTCATTAGATAAGACTTAGAGACATTCAATGTTGTAGATATTTTGATTTTATTAAACCATGTTTCCAAATATTCGATAGGCTTAACCTGATTAGGAATTTTTATTTCTCCATCAAAAGCATTTAATAATCTATATGTTGACAATATAATACGTGGTAAAGGGTTAGAAAACTGAATAGGTTTTGTAAAACCTATACCTTTCATAAATTTTACAATTGTAAGTTCATTTTCATCTATTATCATATCCAATTCCTCATTGTAACAACTTGTGAACTCGTCTTGATTGTAAGCATCAAACATACTAAGGATTTGCTTAATCTTTCGTTCTGTAAATTGTTCTTGAGATGGATCAGTAGAAAATTGAAAGCATTCATAAGATGCAATAGCAATACAAATTAATCTCATTAGATAAGATGCTGACACATTAAATGTTGATATAGTTTCAGAAGAATCACTCATGTCATCAGTCTGAAGAGGAAGCATATTGATTCGGTGCGACCATGTTTTCAAATAATAAAGAGCGTCATCTTTTATTTTTATTTGTCCATCAAGAGTTATGATTGTTATATGTGACTTAGTTGATATTAATAAACTATCGGATATACCAGTTTGTCTTGGGTTACGACGTTTATCTTTTTTTTCCTCCAAACCTGAAATTTTTTCTGAAATTTTTCCTGAAGATTTTTTATTTATACCAAGTGATTTGCTCATTTTATTTATAAAATTATTTTAAAAAAATCGAATGGTTTCAGATAATTTATGTTTCTTAACAAATACTAAAATCATTCCAAAACAATGTTTGGAATGAGTGGACTTGGAGGGGCTTGAACCCTCGACATTCGGCTCATAAGACCGACGCTCTACCGACTGAGCTACAAGTCCCCAAAGTCTTTCTGTGTACAGTTTTTCAATAAAAATTAAATTGATGTATGTACACGACTTTGGGGACTACACACTTTCTCCTCCTCTACTCTATAGAAATGCTATCTTTAAATCTTAATAAATAGAATTGTATCAATCAAACCCACAGTTTCATACTATCGTTTAAAACAACTCTTATACACTCACGATGAAAATCTTCATCAAAAGAGATAAAATATTCAGGTGATATAGGATATAATTCGTGTAATAATCTTTTACATTTAATTGGTTTATCATCTTGAAATTCGTTTATAGAGTATGGTATTTTTACTATTTCACAACTACGTTCTAAATCTTTTTTTATCAAAGAAAGTTCATGAAATTGTTCATTTAGTAGTTGTAACTGTTCTCGTAACATAGGAGTATTTGCTTTACATATTCTTACATGTTTATGCAATGATGATTTTAAAGTAAATTCTGTGCTACAAAAACAACATGTATATTCTGTATTTATAGGTTTATTTTGCTTAATGAGACAGTATTTTGCGGTCTTTTGGTGTTGATTTAATGATGATGTTGATTTTAAAATAGCTCCGCAGTACTTACACTCCATTTTCATAGTTGAAATCTCATATTTAAATGTTTTTAAAATAAATAAGATGCTTAAAAGACGTAGACGAGGAGTCTACGAGATTTGTAAGGTTGTATATATAATGTCTCATTCACTAAGCATCTCCAATCTAAAGATTTCTATTTATATTATATAAATACAAAATTGAAATGACAAGAACTCCTCCTACCAAAGATTCTTTCTTGTCAAATAATAACATGCCAATTTTTAAATCTGAATTAACAAATGGTATCGAACTCCGTATTTTAGGATCGCATGATGATCCTTGGTTTGTAGCAAAAGATATTGCTACAATGCTAGAATATAGTAATACAGAAAAAGCTGTTAGAGATCATGTTGATAATGATTATATTTTAACATATGAAAATTACAAGAAATCGAGACCGAACGAAATGGGCGGGCTCAAAAACGAGAGTTCGTTATTTCCTATAATTCAGTCACAAACCAAGTTAATTAATGAGTCTGGACTTTATTGTCTTATTTTAAGATCAAAAAATGAAAAAGCTAAATTATTTCAAAAATGGGTTACATCAGAAGTTTTACCTTCTCTAAGAAAATCAGGTGAATACAAATTTCAAGAGCAGATAAAGTTATTGACCCAAGAAAAACAACAAGCGATAGAAGAAAAGGAACAAGTTATACTAGAAAAAACGACTATTACTCGTCGTCTCTCATCGGTAACCCAAAATCATAATAAGATGCTAAAAAGACGTAGGAGAGGAGTGTATGAGATTGGCAATGTTGTATATATAATGTCGCATGTAGCGTTCACTACTTATTATCAAGATGATTACTATAAAATAGGTATATCGACACAATCAATGACAGAAACAACTCCTGCATTTAAAATTAGATTAGCATCATACAAGCAAGGTGCTCCTTGTGAATATAAAGTTCATTACTTGATATATGTAGAGAATAACAAATTAATTGAAGATATACTCAAATTAAAATTCAAAGATCAGCTTAATCCAAGCAACGGAGAATGGATAAAAGGTGTAAAATTAGAAGAGATAATAAAGTCTATTAGATATCTATGTGATTATATTGGTTTACCATGTAAAGAACACAGTATAATGAAGAATAAAAATATTGTAAATGATGGAAAAGTAACAGAATATGAGGACGAAGAAGATGAAAACATAGATGATGAGGAAGATCAAGAGCATAACGAAGGAGAGAATCAAAGTGAAAAATTAGATTCAAAAAGAGATGTAATAGAAACGTTAGAAGAGATTGATAAGTACTCTGCAAAGCAATTAACAGAGATGCTAGTAAAGTTTAAATTACCTGTAAGTGGAAACAAGGAAGAAAAGAAGAAAAAGATACGTATGTATGCTGTTAAAAACATGGAAATGGTAGAAGAATATATTTTAAATGCAAAAGAATTACCAAAACAAACTTTATGCATTGATTGCGGTATAGAGATATCTTATAAAGCTGCACGATGTGATCCTTGTTCTAGAAAATCATCTAGAGTGGTAATAGAGAGACCCGATTATGAAACATTGAAAAAACAATATGAAGATTGTGGTAAAAATATGAGAAAATTAGCAATGATTCACAATGTTTCTGATAAAGCGGTTGCAAAATGGTTTGACAAGTATGAAAAAGAGCTTTGTATAATCAAAAGTTTCCGTAAAAAAATCAAACCAAAATCAACTATAATAAAACCAAGTATTACAGACCTTTTATATGATAAAAACGTGTTAAAACTAAATTATACTCAATTAGGTAGTAAATATAACGTAGACAGAACTACCGCTAGAGATTGGATTTCAACATTATAAAATTTTGTAATGATTTTATCATTACAAAAATAGATTAATTAAACATATTTTTTCAGCCGTACTGAGTACCATTGTTTTTTCATAAAAAGTGAATATTAATTTTGCGGTTGATACATGACCTAATTAAATACGTCAATTTTCTCTATTATGAGTCCCATTTTCAAGCTTGACTGCGTACATTTTTTTTCAAATAAAAGTTGAAATTTTTAAATTGCTGGATGTACACTGCTTTATAAAGCCATTCCGAACAAAAAACTGTTCGGAATGGCGGATCTGGCCGGGATTGAACCGGCGGCCACGCGGTTAAAAGCCGCGCGCTCTACCTGCTGAGCTACAGATCCTGAAAGCTTATAAGCTTTCAGGAGATTTAAAATAAGAGATTGTTTGCACTTTTTCTATTGTGCTCTTCCTCTCTACTCTATAGAAGCTTATCTTTAAATCTTATTTAATTTAAAATACAAAAAATCCTGTTACTAAAATCTTATTTAATATTAATAAAATATTTATTATGAATAAATGCAAAAAAGAATATCCTGTTCCTTATGTAAGTGAACGTGGATTTTATACTGGTATATGCATATGTGGAAAAAATAAACATGAAGATCTCTTGTTTTGCCAAGACTGCATAGATCGTAAACAGTTTGGACAAAATTTTAAAAATATTACAACTTTAGAAAGTGATATTGCAAGACTAGAACAAGAACAACGAGACGCAGAAGAACAAAAACGTGCATTAAAAAAACATAAACTCAAATTAGAAACACAAATCGAAGAAAATACTACAAAAATTCAAAAAATTAAAGAAAAAATTAGCGGATTAAGCTCGTCACTTGCTAATTTTAAACTAGATTTAACTTTGGAAAAACTCAAAATACAATTGCATTCTGATGTAATAAGTGATGATCGTAGAATTCATAAAGGAAAAGATAAACATGGAGATATAGTACTTCTTGAAACGCATTGCACCATAGTTAGAGTTTTTCAAAGTCCAGAGAATGTGTATTTTGGACATGTTACATTAGTTATAACTCCTAATAATTCGGTAGAATATAAATGGCATTATGGTGTTGAAATATACAACAATTTACCCAAAACTTTGACTCATAATTTTTGGCAGCCTGCTGATAATCCTTATTCATATGAAAATAATGTAAATATTTTTGGTTATTTTGATCACATTCCAAAAGACATAACACTTGAAGATATGATGCTAAGCCATTTTAATGATTGTTTTGAAGTTTTTGACAAACAACAATGGTCTAAGCAAATATGGAATGATTATACTCCAATTGGTGATGAAGATCCAACAACACTTCTTGAACGACTTCATCAAGAGCACTTAAAAAGAAATAATGTAGGATTTCTTACTAGACTACAAAAACGTGTACAAACAGAGGCAGAAGAAAAACAAAAACAAGAAGACATACAAAGAAGACAAGAACAGATTGCAAAAACAGTTAAAAAGCGTACTTCCAGTCTATCTGAAGCTATACGGTTAGAACTTTCTAACACACAGCCTAAAATTAAAAAAGAACAGAGACAGTCTAGAGTTAGACCAGTATTAACTGAAGCGGAAATAGGTAAAAGAACAGAACAGAGTCAAAGAGATAGAGAAATGGCTAAAGAGCAACCTAGTCAACAACTACCTAGAGTAGTTAAAGAGCAACCTAGTCAACAACAACCTAGAGTAGTTAAAGAGCAACCTAGAGTAGTTAAAAAGAAAGACTCAGAAGAAGAAGAAGATGAAGATTATGGTATGACACCTAATCAATTTGAATCTGAATCTCAGCCTCAGGTTCAACATCAGCCTCCAAAATTAACAATGGGAGAATTTAGACAAATTAAACGTTTCCAAGAAATACAAGATGATTTAGAAAAAGAAAAAACTATCTTTTCTGACCTTGAACAAGAGTTAGATAGCCTGATTCCCATTTCAGAAAAAGGTATGGAAACAATAGATTACTTAATTCGTGAATACGAGGAATATCTCGAACAAATTAATTCATATTTAACTGAGTTGACAGAAAATAAATCTCGCAACATCAAAGTTAAACTTGCAAAAGACGCCACAATATATGAAATAGCTCGTTTTGAAAATCTAAACATAAAAGATCGTCTAAAAAACTTACGTATAAAAGAGGAAAAAATTGAACTTTTCTTAGAACGTAGTACTCAAGAATATGTAGATAAGATTAATGACAAACAAGAAAGTTTATTAAATGATGATCCTACAAAAGCTTCCTCAACTAGACGGTATTTAATAAATGAATACCGAACTTATTTTTTACTCTATAAGGATATGATATCTTATGGGGAAAACCTATCAGAAAAAGATAAACAAAAATACTATGAACAGATATCTGATATTAATCAGAAACTACAAGCAGAAGATAATTTAAAATTTTTGGTTGCTAAAGAAAAATCATATTTAATTGAATATTATAGAGATAAGGATATTAGTAATGAAAAGGATGATATTATTATAGAAAATCTTATGATAATTAAAGCTCTAGAATTGGAATACACAAAAGATAAAGCTCGACTTTATATTGAGAAAAGTAGAAATATGAAAGAAAAAATAAGTATAACTAGAACTAGAGATTTATCAACTAAGGATATATTAACAGCTTTAAAAATGTTTTAATAAAGTTTTTGGTATAATCAGTTAAACATGATTCAACATTATAAGTTACTGAGATTTAGCTTGATTTTAAGAAAATACGATTATTTACAAGTCTAACAAACTATTATCGTATTGTTTGATTAAGTATTTCAGACACAAACAAATCTAATTTTCTATTATATTAATTTATAAATTAATATAACTCATTACAATTGTATACTAAATATATTTACATATCAGGTGTTGTTGTATCCGTTTCATATTTATTCAAGATATCTTTAATAATCAACATTGTATTGTAGAGTAGGAATTATATATCAAAATTAGTACCATTATTTGAATTTAAGGATACAAGATATTGTAAAAAAAATAATAATATTTTTTTTATAGTAAATGAGTTACAAGTATACAACAAAACCTAACTCGTCAAGTCATAATTTTATTTGTAAAACAGGCAATTGTGGTAATTTAGCAAAATCTGAAGGAGGACCATATCGTTTCTGTAGATCATGTAGAGATAAAATGAATACAGATCTTCTTAAGAAATTAAATGACGTTGATAAGACTGATCGTGACCTTACAGCACGAAAAAATGAAAGAGAACGCCTTTTACGTGAGCTAGAGAGTTCTGAAAACGCAATTCGTGATTTAGAATATAAAAAATTTTTAGAAAAAATGAAAATAACCTTTGAAAATGACTTAGTAAGTGCTGATCATAGATATAATGATGGTTTGGATTCATATGGAACAAAATGGACTCTTGAAACGCATTGTACTATAGTTAGAGTTAAGGATAGTCCAGAAGATGTGTATTTTGGACATGTTACATTAAAAATATCTAGTGAATTTAATGAAGAGTATATATGGCATTATGGTGCTCCAGTTTTTGGTGATATACCACCCAATTTGAATCCTACATTTTGGAAGTTTAAGAAACATAATCCTGAAACAACAAGAACATCTGAGTTTGCTAATTTTTATGATATTCCAGGCGACATGTTACTTTCAAATATTATGAAACAACATTTAGGAAATTGTGCTGATTATTTTAAGAGCAAAGAACAATGGCAAAATCAAGTATGGTATCCTACTGATCAAGTCGGGCGTGATAAAGAGAGAGCAATTGACCTTCTTAAAAGACTTCAAGAAATTAAACTAGAAAGAGACAAAATTGATCCTGAAAAGGCGGCGGAACGACATGAAGCTCTAATGAAAGAAGAAAGAGAAAAAGAACGAAAAGAATTAATACGGTTACAAGAAACACAACAAGGCGAAAAACGTAGAAAAGAGGCAGTTTTTGCTAAAAGACAAGCGGAGGCTCTTGCTATACGAAAAGCTGCTGCTATTGAGGAGAACCCTGTTCTGTCTAAAGAGGAATTAGAAAAGCGGCAAAAAGATCGGTTGGATACATATGCAAAAGAAGGAAATGAAAGGAAATTACGAGAAATAGAACTGGCAAAAATAAAAGCTATTGAAGATGCTGCTAAAAAAATTGATCAAGAGAGGCTTGCTAAACAAAATGAACAAGAGATGATTGCTAAAAAAAATGAACAAGCGAGGCTTGCATCTATAAGAGAATCAGAAACTCTTGAAAGGAGAAAAAGACATTTGGAAGCTGTAAATATGCAAAAAGCTTTAGAAGAGATGAGAAAAGAACAAGAAGAGAAAGAGCTTGAAAAATCTATAGAAGAAAGACGTGAAAAAGCAAAGGAAGCTGTAGAAAAATTCTTAACAAAAATAAATACTGACATAAAAAAAATAAAAATGGAGTTAGATATAGAAAAAACTCAGGATATTAATTCTTTAATTAAAGAATGTAAAAAACTTATCTTATATATTGATACTAATATGAATGAAATAAAAAAAGAAATGGGTAGATATCTAGACAAAGAAGAACAAAATGAAACATTACAATTGATAATAAAAGTTAAAGAATCTTCGGAACAACGTTTAGAAAAGTCAAATATTTTGCTGAGTTTAGTAGAGATAAAAGACCACTATAGAAAAACTATTATTCCGAAAGAAGAACACTTAAAAACTTTTTATAGACGACAAAGAGATGCAATGTTTGATATAATTTTTTTAATAGAATATTACAGAGAGAATTATCTACCCAAAATAAATAAATTGCGTAGTAGTTTAGAACTTTCTAAATTAAATAAAGAAGATTTGGATAGGATAATATCTGATATATCAGATCTTAATGAAACAGTAAAACCAGAAATACGTTTAGAAGAGTTATATATGATGCAATCTTATAATATAAAACACATTTATGCTGAAGAGGATGATTTTGATGAACCAGAAGAGAATATTATCAAAAATATTCATATACTTACTAATAACAATACAAAAATTATTGGTATACTAACTGGTATAGTTAAACAAATGAAACAAGAACAAAAGCTTGTTTCAACTAAAACTATTTTACAAAGGGCAACTTCCTTAGGTAAATATACAGATACAAAAGCAAAAAAATTCCTCAAAGATGATGCACAAAAACTTGTAGATCTCTTCGAAGAAAGAGAACTCTATTTTGAAACACAGTTAGCAGATATAGATCCTATGAGTGATAATGCTAAAGAATTGAGATCAAATTTATATTTCATGTACGAAGATTATCAGTTATATATTAATAGTTTGACGCATGAAATACAAGTTACATTAGATGATAAAGATGATGATAAAAATAATATTTTAGAGTCATTAAAAAACATTCTAAACAAAATAAAAGATAAAATTAAAGTATTAACTCATAATCAGAATGCATTTGATCATTTAGATGATATTGAAAAATATTATAAACGTTTTATTCAGCCGAAAATGGAACAATTTATTCTTCATCGTAAAGTAAATGTCGATATTCTAAGAGCTTATTACACAACTTATAAATATAACTTAGAAAAGTTGGTTAGACAAAGATTTAAATTAAAAGGTGGGGCTCTTGAATTTATCAATGAACGGATAGAATCACTTAATAAGTTAGTAAACTTAACAGAAAATTTAAACTTGTTAAATAGTTTACCTGATCCGACTCCTAGTATAATAGATGATGATAAAAAACCATCATTTAGTAGTCTAAATTCTCTTATACAACATTATGAAGATATTCCTAGTGATAGTCTAAATGAACCACTTGAAACGATTATCAGAAATTGTATGTTAATTACAAAAGGAATAACATACAATACCTCTAAAAATATTGTTCAATACGTTAAAGATTTTAGAAGAAAGATGTATGGTAAAGACTTATTTTCAACTAAGTCTGTTCTAGAATACTATAATTATATATAGATTACTGTGGTTCTGATTTGTATTGTTACGTGTATTTCAAACATAAATTCATCTAATTTTCCGTTATATTAATTTATAAATTAATATAACACATTTTAATGTATGCTAAATATTTGTATTTAGCATAGGAGGTGATGAACGATCCGTTTTCTTCAAGAATAATAACTTCACAAGAATCAAGATGATCTTGTAGCGTAGGAATTAGATAATAAAGTAAATATAGTTATTTAACAATTATTTTACTTAAGATTACAAGATATTTGAAAATTAATAAAAATATCTATCTACAATAAATGGCTGATCAATCTTACACAAAGAAGTCAGAACCAACTCATGTATATAAATGTGTAACTGAAGGATGCACAAAGAAAGCTAAAACTGGGGATGAGTTTAGAACTTGTCGATCTTGCAGAGACAAACTGAATACGGAAATGGTTAAGAGTTTAAATCAGATTAGACTGGATAAAAATGAGCTTGAGGCAAAAAAAGTAGAACAAAAGCGCTATGAAGATCAGATTGCTATACTTCAAGCTAAACTTAATCTTGTTCAAAATGAAGTTAGTGGATTAGAAAAAAAGATAGATTTAGAAAAACAAAAAATAAGCTATGAAGATGAATTAGTAAGTGATGGTCATAAACTATTTGAAGGTATTGATTATATTGGAACAAAATGGACTCTTGAAACGCATTGTACTATAGTTAGAGTTAAGGATAGTCCAGAAAATGTGTATTTTGGACATGTTACATTAAAAATATATAATCAGTATGGTAGGGAGTATACGTGGCATCATGGTGCTCTAGTTTTAGGTGATATACCAAAAAACTTGAATCATACATATTGGTTTTTTGAAAATAAACAATTTCCTCCTGAAGCAACAACAGTATCTAGCTTTGCTAGTTTTAAAGGAATTGAAGACGACAAACTACTTTCAGAAATTATGAAAGAACATATAAATAGATGTGCTAAATTTTTTAAGACCAAACATCAATGGGAAAATCAAGTATGGTATCCAGACGATGTAATAGGAACTGATAAAGAGAAAGCAACTGAAGTTGTTGAACGAATTATAAAAATTAAAAAAGCAAGAGAAACAACTCCTAATACGTCTAGCTCTCGACTTGAGAAAGACTTAGATGAACAAAGACAACAAATAATAAATTTAGAAAGAGAAGCAGCTTATTCTCGTGAAAGAGAGGCACTAGCTGAAATAGTGAGACTTGAAGAAGCTAATCTTGAGAAACAAGCTAAAGCAGGAGAGAATACCGCAAAGGAATTACAAATACAAGATCAGAAGGTTTTAGAGGAAAGACAAAAATGGATAGAAGAGATAAGAAAAAGAACATTAGCTGATGCTGAACAGGCTAACCTGATTGCTCAAAAAACTAAAAAACAAAATGAACTTGCTGCTGCGGCTGAACTTGCTGCTAAACGTGCTGCTGCTGAACTTGTTGCTGCAGAAACTAAAAGGAAAGAAGATCTTAAAAATGAAAAAGCAATACAAGCATTAATTAAAAAACAAGCTTTAGAACAAAAAACTTTGGCACAGACAGAGACTGAAAAAGAGCTTGAAAAAATATTACAAGAAAAGAGGCAAACCTCCAAAGAAAAGGTAGAAAAGTTCTTACAAAAAATAGAAGACAATGAAGACATAAAAAGTATGAAAATAAATTTAGATATAGCAGAAACGGAGGATGATAAGTCAGAAGATTCTTTTAAATATAGAGACTCTTTAATTAAAGAATATAATAAACTTATCTTATATATTAATGATAATATGAATGTAATTGAAAAAGAGGTGGGTATATATCTAAACGAAAAAGAAAAAAAGGCAACATTAAGAAGTATACAAAACATTAAAGAAACGTTATTTAAGTCTAAAAATGAAGTATATAAGAGAAATATTTTGCGTGACATAGAAAGGTGGCAACTCCTCTATACAGACAGTACTCGTAAGAAAGAAAAAAATCTCTTAAAAAATATTTTACAAAATGGTTATAATTATTATTATCTACACAATTTAGATGACATTAATGGTTTAATAGAATTTTATACAAGATATAAACCTAAATTAAAGGAATGGAGTAGTTTAGATCTTGATGGTTTGAGTCTAAAAGATTCTAAGCAGATCAGGTCTGCTATATCAATTCTTAATACAATGGTGAATCCAGAATTACATTTAGAAAAGTTATATACTTTGCGTGAGTTAAAAAATACTATAGACTTCTATATGGAAAATATTAGTCCGAAAGAAGATAAACTCTTAAATATTGAACATCGACAACAAAAAGATGCAATTGGTGATATAACATATTTAATAAAATTTTACAGAAATGTTTATATACCTAAATCAGAGAACTGGAGTCGTTTAGATTTTTCTGGTTTAAGTCAAAAAGATTCTGATACGATAAAGGCTGATATATTAGCTTTAAACACAAGGGTAAATCCAGAAAGACGTTTAGAATATTTAGAAATTTTACTGGAATTAAATAAATTGGCAGTTAACTATAATGAAAATATTAGACCGAAAGAAGATAAACTCTTAAAAAATCTTTATCGACAAGAAACAGAAGCAAATACTCATATAATATATTTAATAAAGTTTTACAGTGATTATTTGCTTAAATCAGAGAAATGGAGTTTAGTTCTTTCTAAATTAAGTATGGAAGATGCTAGTATGAAAGATACTAGTATGATAATTCATGATATAGCAGCTCTTAATACACTAGTAAATCCAAAAGAACGTTTAGAAAAGTTATATATAATGCAATCGTTCAATCAAAAACAAAGTTTTGCAAAGGTAGATGGTGATTTTGATGAAGAAGAAAGACAAGATTTTCTCAAAAAGGATGTAACAAATCTTGAAAATATCTTAAACCAAAGAAAATTTAATATGGAAACAGAGTTGTTAGGCAATATACATCCTATGAGTGATACTGCTAAAAAGTTGAGAATTGACTTAAACAACATATACTTTGATTATATGGAATATACTAATAATTTGATCGATGAAATACAATTTACATTAAATGATGATGATCCGGATAAAATTAAAATTTTAGAACATTTAAAAGCCATTGAAACGCAAATAGACATGTACATTAGCGAATTGGATGATAATCATAGTGCGTATAAACATTTAGATGAAATGAAAAAATATTATTATACATTTATTCAGCCGGAAATGAGAAAAGGAAAAGAAAAAGATGTAAATAGTTTAATAGCTTATTACGAAACTTTTGAATTTAACTTAAATTTTCTTGTTATGGATAGATTAGAAAATTTAAAACCTGAATATATGGCTACTAAACTTATTAGAGATTCTATAGAATCATTTTTTATAGAAGTAAATCCAAAGGAAAATTTAGAACTTTTATTACCTTTGAAAAAGGAAGAGAAAGAAGAACTTAGTATAAAAGAAGATAAAAAACCATCATTTGATGGTTTAGACTCTATTATAACTTATTATAACGATTTTGATGATAATAAATCTGAAAAAGTGAGTACTATTATCAGAAATTTTATGATAATTTTGAGTGGTACAGGTACATACGATGAAGCTAAAAATTTTGTTAAACACGTTAAAGATTTTAGAAGTAAGATGTATAAAGAAAAATTTTTTTCAAGTAAGTCTGTTTTAAAATACTATACTTATTTAAAATAAAAAGATCCTATTTTCTGTTATATTAATTTAGAAATTAATATAACCCATTTACAATTGTATACTAACTATTTATTTTTTACATAGGAGGTGCTGCTGCACCATCCGTTTCATATTTAACCAAGTCATCTTCTTCAAGAATGATAACTTCTCCAGAATCAACATCATCTTGTAGAGTACGAATTCTATAACCATTCCATTTGACACCGCGATCTGCATCTCCCCATAATCTATCAAAATACTCTTTGACCTCGTTCTTAATAGGAAGAGACATATTTGGCCATCCTTCTTTGAACCATTCTTTAAATTGAGCATACATTTCTGTTATTGTTAAAGAAGAATTTTTGTCCTCAATGATAGATTCCTCAATAAATTGACGATAAATATCATTCTGTCGACGATATACAGCAGTTGCTTCTCGTACTTTAGCTGGCTCAATGCGTACGCTGATTTTTTGTCTCCATTGAAGCAAATACCATGCAAATGCTGATACCATATTTGGGATTTTCTTTCCAAATTCTTTGTCCATAGGAAAACGCTTTTGACGTAGTTGTTCATCAAGCGTTGCCGGACACGGTTCGCTTGGATCAACAAAAGTAGATTCAAACGGAATAACTCGAATACGATTCCATGTAGCTTTGTCAGAGTATTTCAATTTAGGAAGTTTATTACAGATAAATGTCAGAGTAAACATTGGAAAAACTTCACGTGTACTCTTTCCTCTCTCAAATAAGTCTCGTGCCCAGTAACTATCACCACCACTCAACTTTTTCAACTCACCAATATTGAGTTGTTCATCTGCGTCTGGTTCTTCCATTGTTGCATGTCGAACAGGTGGTGCTGCTCTTGACAATTCTGGATTTGCAGAGCCAGATGCTACCTTTTTTCCTGTAAAATACTGTGTGTTAAACTTGATAGCCAACTCACCTAGCATTAATTCAAAGAATTTTTGTGTAATAGACTTTGCATTGTCACCCTCTCCTGTCCACATGTATACTTTTTTCTGTTTGTTTCCTCCTACAAAAATATCAGAATAAGTATCTAAAAAGTATGTTCGAATCGATTCGTCTGGAAACACTTTTAGCAAAAATTCAATTACGTCTTGTACTACCTCATCTGTTTCATTATACTCCTTGTACTCGATAGGCATGTTTTTATTAACAAAATCTTCAGGACGCCCAGCTCTAAACTCGTTCAACTTTAGATCGTACACTCCGTTCTTGAAACCAATTATGTAAGGGTTCTGATCCAATTTTTGCTTAAACCGCCTGTCATAAAAAACTTCCATCGCTTCTTTCATAATGTTGCTCTTGTAAGGAGATGCCTTGAGATTATTTATAATCTTTTGTACCTGTTTCAATCGCGCGTTAAACATTGCTTCCTCACCCTTATCATGATTTCCTGCGAGCTTTGCAAAAAGATCTGATCCCATCTCAGAATACTTTAAGACTATATCTTCTGAAATTTTTTCTCGTAAAAACACTCCTTCCTCAATTTCTTCCCACCTATGATCTCGAAACTGAAACCATGTTTTTCCCGAAATAGATGCACAAATAAACTCTGTTCCATACTCTGAAAATAAAACTTTTGCAACGTCATTATGAGAGCCGTTTAATGACTCTTTAACATAATGTTCTGCCTGCTCTTTCTTGAATTCTTTGTAGAGATGTGGACTATCAATACTTGCAAAATATTTTAAAGTTCCAAGAGTAAGATCTTTTTTTGACATTCTTTCCCACTCGTAAATACAGTTTGCTTCATCATATTTTTCTTCGCATCGCGCTGAAAAATCCATCCACTGCTCCATTGCCTGAGGACTTGCGTCGCCAATATTGTATAAAATCCACCCAACTGTTATCCATTCATTTCTTTCCTCTGCACGAAAATCGGCCAACATAGGAAGAAGCTTTTCTGATATTTTAAGAGCTTCTTCAACTGAAACTTTTAAAGGTTTTTTATTCTTCACTTTTTGTTCTTGGATCTTTTCCTTCAATGGAGAAATTAAACCTTGTACAACCTCTTGAGTAGGACGACCATAAGGTATTATACTAAGAATTCTAGGGAGAAAAAGTTCAACTTTACCTCTAATATCAATTGTTTTTTCTCTCATATCATAAATTCTATAATTTTTAAAAGCTTCTTCAAGAGTGATCTCCACTCCATCAGAAGTAAAAACTTTAGTAACCTTGTAAGGATCCATATCTTCAGATTTTCTACTTCCATATATCAACCACGGTACTGTGCAACAAGCTTTGTCAATTACAACAGATGAATCTTCATATCCTAATTCTGAGAATATTTTTAATTTCTGCGTTTCCTCTTTTACTCTTGGAATCAAATGCACCTCTTGGTCTACTTTGCTCAAAAAGAGATTTGGAAAGTGCAAATGAAAACCATTTTTTGCATATGATACTGAACCAGCAGAAATATAATACATCGGTTTTTCTAGGAGCACACAAAGAAGATGATCATCCGTGCATCCTTCAACAATATTTCTTAAAATTGATTGATATACATCGATTAGTTGTTTAACATGTGAATCTTTATAAAGGTGTTCAGCAAATTCTATGTCATCCGTTTCTTTAACTTTCAGATCTACATCGGCTAACACTGGCATATAATGCTGTGGCTTTTCTGCAACGCCAACAATTGCATCTTCATCTTCAAGAATTTTTGTGCAATATACTTCCCAAAAGCTTTCTAGTTTCTCACGGTTAAATTGAAACTTTCCTCTCGGTTGGAGCATAGAAACGTGAGTGTGGAACACACCATCCACATAGTTCTCTCGGAGTATTTGTTCAACCGATGAAATCATTTATCTTATTATTCCATTCCATAAATGTTTTTTTCATTTTCTTATTTGTGGTTACGTAAGAAAGTAGTAAAAAAATAAGTGACTAATTTCTTATTTAAAAACTTTTACATAATATATAAATCTAAACCATGACTGAAGAAGAGATTGTACAAAAGGAAGATAATTGTATAGAATCTGAAAATATTCAACCTAATGAGACTAAACAAGAATATTTCACTGGAGATGATAATAACGAAGTAGATACAGATGAAAAAAGCGACTCTTCTCAAGAGAGTGATAGTAACACTGAAGAAGTTATGGCACTTTCTCTAAAGGATGATTCAGAGCTTTTTGTTCTGTCTGTGGACGGAATACCGCGTTTCTATACAAAGACAATTGACGAAGCAAGGGATAAAATGTGGGCTTATGCAAAATTTAGGAGAATTGAAGAGACTCATTATAATACTTACATTCGGGGATGCCCTGATAAGAATCGTCTCGAAATTCTCGGATCTAATAAATTTAGTGTATTTATGGTAGATCGAGTTATTTGCCGACTTCTTGTTTCAGCAGTGAAAGAATTGGAAATTACAAACGAACAAAAAACTGTTAAAGAGACAAAGGCACCTCCCACAACTCCTCCCACAACTCCTCCTACTCCTGTAGAGTCTCAACCAAATAGAGGTTTTTTTAGCAGTTTCTTTTGGTAATTTTTTAATTCATTCATATGAATCAAAATTAAATGACTTTATCTACGTACACTAGAATTTTAAATGCTTGCAACTGACATAGTACATCTGCCAAATCATCTCTCTTTTTAGCAGATGTTAAAGCAGAAATAGTTTTATCATCATTCCTCTCTTTTAGTATAGAAATTGCTTTTTCTACACTCCATTTTTTTCGTGCTGGTTTATCGATTGCTTTGTATTTAGTACCTCCCTTGGATATTATCTTTTTAGCTCCCAAAACTTGTGTTTTATGATAAGCAGGAAACTCTACAATCTCTTTAAATCTTCCATACTTAAATGCGAAATATGACCAACAATGTTGTCCTAACTTTAGAGCCATTGTATTATGTCGTTTTCCAAAAGACATTTGTTTTTCTATCACGAACGCGTCACATTGATCCCAGTAATCGACATATCTATCAAGTAGATCTGTCATATTGTGATAAGTTTCTGGATCTAAATACGAACTTTTTTTACAACCTTCTGTTAGGTCGCTATTTTCAAAAATAATACTTTTGCCGTTTATGCAAACTTTTTTGACTATTTTTTCAAAATCGGGTGTGGTAGTACCATCAGAGTTATATCTTTTATTTAATTGTACTCGAGGTAATTTCATAATCTCTGATTTATCAAATTCCTCAATATAGAAAGCAAAATTTTTTTTACCTATATCAAAGCTAGCGACCCACACAATATCGGAATCACTCATTTTTATGATGTTGTACAATTTGTTTTAGACCACAGTTTCTATTATTCGACATCTTCTTCTTTGGTTACGTATCCATCTAACCTAGCTGATATTATTTGTAATAAAGTATCCATATCACAACAAAATTTAGTATCAGCAATGTAAGTAAATTTTAGGTTAGAAAGTCCTGTTGTTGCCTGTTGAAGGTCAACAAGTAAATTACCAAACAAAACACGCTCAGTATTCTTTTCAGATCGTTCGTAAGTAATCAATAATTCAAATGCGCGAGAGATTGTTTCTTGACAAAAATTAAGAACATTTCCTCTGTTATCCTGATATATAAAGGTTCGTATTATAGAAGTGCCTAGACCATCTGGTTGCACATACATGTGTCGAGTGTTGATTTTTTCACCTTTCTTAATTTTACCAATAAACTTTAATTTACTGACAATTTCTTGATTGACGTCCATTTTATTAACATTATTTCCGATATCTTTAAGCGTTTTGAATGCAACATTAGCCATCTGAAAATACATATTTTATTAGAGTAATTAAAATTGGTTATCACTTTTACAATTTTACCAATATGTAAAAGTGTTTCATTTTGGTATTATTTTACTCTTTTTATTCTGGCATAATATAAATAATGAAGTTTCTATCGCAAAAAGAAAAACAAACTCTTGTTTTTCTTACTACAGCAGCCTTAGCTTCTATTGTCGTGTCAATATATCTGGGTTTAAACACTCGTCAAAATAATCAAAATTTTGTTTCTAAAAAAATCTATATTATTCATACATCTGGTAATATTGATAATAATTTTAAAGAAAACTCTAATACTAAAAGTCTAAAATATGATATTAACTCATATCAACCTCAAATGAATTCATGTGATATATCTCCAAATGACTGGAATGTGATAACACAAGATATATTGCAAAAATACAATAATTATTGTGCTTTTGTAATAGTATGTGGTTCTGACACTATGGCTTATACAGCTTCCGCTCTATCATTTATGCTAGAAAATTTATCAAAACCAGTTATAATAACAGATCGAAATGTAAAATCGGCTGTCAAATTAGCTTCAAAAACTAAAATACCAGAAGTAATGATTGAAGTTGAAGGAAAATTGTTACGTGCTTGCCGTACAATACACAAATCACTAGAATATTTTACTTCTCCAAACTACCCATATCTTACTTCATATAATTGCTTAGAATTCCCTTCTGAAAATTTTCAAGTAAAATTTGTAAATCCAAATATCAATATACTAATTGTAAAAGTTTTTCCTGGAATAAATGATACATCTCTTAATTTTTCAGATGATGATATGGTTTCTGGAATTGTGTTAGAAATTTATGAATCAGGAAACACACCTAACTCCAAAAATTTCATAAATGCTATCAAGAAACTAATTAAGAAAGGAGTTGTAATAGTAGCTGTGTCTCAGTGTGAAGAAGTGTCAAAATTTGAACTCAATAATAATCTTTTAGAAGCAGGAGTTATATCAGGAAATGATATGACCACTCCAGCTGCTTACGCAAAACTTTACTTTCTCTTAAGTAATGTGAAAAATACAAATCTAATATATCAGCTTATGGAAAAAACATTTAGAGGAGAAATGACATAAATTATCCTAGCATATAATAAAATGGACTGCGTCGTATATGAAATTAATGTCACAACACGCCAAAGTAAGGCAGTTGTATTTTTGAAAAAACACACAGATATGAATTTATGGGTTAAGGATCACGCAAATAAAGAGCATGTATACGAAATCTGGAAAGATTTAAAAAGACAATCAAGCTGGTGTTGGAAAGAAAAAAAGGGTCGTTGGGGCAAAATGGCAACTCCAATTAAGAAAAAACAAGTTATTGAAGACGATTGGGGTGTCATGTTTCAGAAGTCATAATGTGATCTATATAAGACGTGAAGAAATTATACTAATAGTATAATTTCACTTTATTTGTTTACCAAATATTTTGAGATAGTAAAAATTAGCAAATTTCCATTCACCTGAATTGTGCAGAACTAAAAGCTTTAATTTTATCATATTTTTTAAACCTCTTGTACCTCTAAGTAAATTTTTATTTTGTGCAATGATTTCAAAAATGTTTCTAAAAATAGCAAATCTAATCGATAGATTTTCAGGTATTTCAGCCTGTTCAAACATATTTTTACATCTTAGTCTCAAAATAGTTCGCCGACCAAATCTGGTATCAGATCGAGTTATTGGCTTTAAATTTCCTATATCACCACTACATTGTGGGCATTTAATATATAGAGGAACTGTAATTATTATTTCTTCGTCGTAAATATGAGTAATTACACTTGTATAATTTTGTAAGTATTCACCCCAACAACGATAATGAGCATAGCACTCGCATGTAGTACACACCTTGTTCTTTGTAGTGTCTAGACATAGAAAACAATCACGAGGCATTCAATCTATTTATATGAATTATTCACTTTATAAATAGAATAAGTATTTTTGCATCAATGCAAAATGTAGTTTTATTAATAAGATAAAAAATTTGTTAGAGCACCAGCATGATCAGTCACAAAACAGTCATCTTATATAGATAATCAATATTGTATTTGATTCTTTTATGCCACTGCCTTTTGATTTATCTCAAAAATTCTCTCTCATTTATACTAATTAAATGTGTAATTTAGAATTTTAGATTGTTTTATATTATTAAATGAACACACATACTCTTGATTCTAATTTAGATTTAATGCTATTAAATTACAATACTTCAATACTTAAAGATTTACCAGAAGATCTTCGAAATGCTTTATATAAAGAAGCCAATAAATGTTTAACAGATCCAGAAAGCGGGGTAGGTTCAGCTAGATGCACGAATAGGTCCACTTTAATGCATCTTATCAATAATCACCAACTAAATAATAAACCAGTTTCTGAACTTATTAAAGGACCTTTAACTCTTACTTTACATTGGCATCCTGACATGAAAATGATGATATACATATTTGGAGAATTACATGGATCAAACACAGACTGTATTAGTCTACTTGTACATCGAAAAAAATACATGAAATCAATGTTTATAGAAGATTATATGAAAGATTTAATACTTAATACAGATTCTTATATAGATTTTTATATTGAAGAAAAAGCACATGTTGATTATGATCAAGATTTGACAGAATATATTGTTAAAAAACGTATAGAGATAATGAGAAATCGTTTTCAAGAATGTATATCAAATGTAACAACACGAAACATAAATCCGAACTGTAGACTTTCACGTTCTCATTATTTTGACATTAGACAAGGTGTAGTTAAGGGTAATTTTGACAGAGTATCTCAGATTATTTTGATATTATCTAGTTTAATTGATAAATTATACGATCCAAATGAGCCTAATCCGGAAGAAACTTTTGTGATGAATTTTCTTATGAACATAAATTATATGTTTTCTGATTTTATAAGTAAAATTAGAGATACAGATGACGATAATGAGTTTTTTTCTTTTTGGCAAGAAGAGATGATAAAGAATTATCAATTTCTTAATGAGAAAATGAATAGATCGACAATGACTGAATATATTAGTACATTCATTCTAGACGAAATCAAATTAAATGCCTTAAAATTCAAGAAAACAATCCAAAATAACTTGAAAGAGCTTTATTTTATTTTCGAAGCATTGGTACCTCAGTTTGATAGAAACGGTAGTCTCACAAAAATAAAAAATATTTATAAATATTTTAATGAAATTAAACGTCGCTACGATAAAAAAGGTAAACTCATTGAAATTAAACCTCGGTACGATAAAGAAGGTAAACTAATCAAAATCACATATTTTGATAAATTTGTAACATGTGTAAAAAGATTTCGAAATGGTTTAATTATAATGAACGATACGGTCGCGGATGCATACCTTCTCTCACGTATATTTAAAAAATTTGACACTAAAACAACACATCCGGTGAAAAAACGTAATTTTGATGAGCCTGAAAACCCCCATAACATTATAATATACGCTGGAAATGCACACGCAGATAGATGCCGAAAATTTTTAGAAAATGTCGCATCTTTCAAGCGATTAGAGCAAAATACAGTAGAAAACCCTATTCGTGCTAAAAACTGTCTAGATATGACTGGTATCACTCAACCATTATTTTCTTATACACCAAAAGATGACCATCTATATTATGACACTCCATATAAACCAATATTTACTGAAAGCAGCGAAATATTTTAAATTTGAATGCAAACCAAAGTTAATTTAATTTGATAAGTAATTATTTTTTACTTATTGTGAACAATATATCATATCACCGATATTTACCATCTGACCTTGTTTAATCATAACCTTCGATATGTCTCCATCAAATTCCAAATCAACTCTAGAACCAAATTTGATCATTCCTAAATACTCACCAGCCATCACTTTTTCATTTACCTCTTTTCTTGAAACGATCCTTCTCGGAAAAAATCCAGCTATCTGAGTTACTTTTATTTCACCATTTTTCATCTTAATAATATGTATTTTCTTTTCATTAAAACGACTTTTTCTTATGTCATTAGCTAGTTCAAATTTACCTGTTTTGTCATATATTGTTTTCAAAAGAAGGCCATTTACAGGGTATATCTGTGTATGATTATTTAGAAAATTTAGATAGATAGATATGTTGATCTTGTTATCTTTTTGTTCTAGATACGACACCATTCCATTTGCAGGAGATATAATAACATTGTCATCATATCTTTTAGTGTGTGGTTTGTAACGATAAAAGATAGATACAAAAATCAGTGTTAATAGAAGTAAAACAAAAATAATATATAATCTGCATATAAATGATGCAACCAAACATAGAAGTATTATTGAAGATAGTAAAGGAGATTCATTGAACAATAAAGTTGTATACATTTTATTACATATCTTTTTTTAATAAAATGAGTTTATATCTTTTTCAGAAATTTTACTTATATTATAAGTAAAATTTATCAATTTGTCTGCTTTATTCTACAAACTTGAGTTTAGGTGTAAACATCTCAGTCAGTTCATTCAACAAATTACGACGAACCTTGTATCTGAACTTATATTGCTCAAGTACAAAATCGACAAGACCTGGATATGCAACAGATAAAACCTGATCCAGAGGATTTGCAAGAGCTTTTAAATAATAAAAGTAATCTAGTTCTAGAATAGTAGAATGTTTAGAGTAATATTCAGCACATTCTACTTTTTCATATTGTTTAGCTGTATGCCTTTCTGGATCTATTATTAAATACTCAAGACGAGTACCAGCATCTACTCTCTGGCCTCTCCTTCGCATTCTTTCTGCTAATTGCACTTGTGCTGGTAAAGAAAGGAGATAATATTCTTCTTCCGTTTCGGCACCTTTCTGTTTTAGCTGTTCTTTTCTTTCTGCGGGATCAGACGAAAGTATTTTAACAGTATAATCTCCTACTTTAGCTTTTTTGACACCTTTCTCGTTCAGAAAAGATTCAGCTATAAGGTCTCCTGCATTTCCAACTGATTTTGTAACAACAAAGTCTGTATAAGGATTACAACCTGAAAACATTTTATTGATTTGTTCGAGAACCCAAAATATCACTTCATCTCGTGGAGTTTTATCTGCAATATGATTGATGACGCCTTCGTAAACAACACGTACAAAATTACTATTATCACGACGAGCAAGCAAAACACCTTTCTTACCTATGCTATCACTGTAAACTAATTTTCCTCGTTTTTGCTCTACCTTTCGATACATATACCGTTTTTTGGTCAAAATGAAGAAAAAATTATAAATAGCCCCTTCAAATTCTAACTTAATAGGAGGTGGAAACAATTTTGTTAGCTCATCTGCTACAAATTCGGAGTATTTCCATAATTCTTCATCACTTTTACCTTCCATCAACGGAAAATTGATATAATTACTATCTGTATCTCCGTAGACAAGCTGCCCGCCAAATTTGTTAACAATAGTATCTGCTGTAATTTCTATGTTTTTTCTACCCATATAGGTTGTACACATTGCACCAGGCATAAAAGGTAAGTATCCACGCCTAACACCCATTGCACCATACATGCTATTTGCAGAAACTTTATATGCTAGCTGGCGTTTGTCAAGAACACCTAATAAACTATTCAGAGACTCAATTTCTTTAGTATTATCTTTACCATTTGTTTCTAATTCATTGATCTTTTTCTTTGTCTTAACCATATCAACATTACGAGTGTGCGCGCGAGCATCCAAAAGATTCTGAATAATAGTTGGTAACACTCCTCGTGGCTCCTTCAAAAACCGATAATAACGCTTTGCACACATAGGATTTTTTGGTTTGCTTTTGTTAAGATCAGAACGCTCTTTGACATAAGGTTTAAGATCATCTACCAGAGTTTGTATTTCATCACCCAATTCCTTCTTTCTAAATTTGTCAGTTGTTTTATTCTTTTTATCGCGAAGTTTTTTAATTTTTTCGTGTTCTATTTCAATAACTTTATTTAATTGCATCTTTCTGATTACTTTTGGATCGTGTTCGCAACCAATATGGTCTTCCCATTTCATCACATGACATTTCTCATCCGGAATATCTGAATCGTCAGAAACCCAAGTGTGATAATCAATATTGTAAGCAATAATAGTTGTTGGATACAGAGAAGCAAAATCAAATGGGACTACTTGATTGTACTGCCCAGGAACAGGAGGAAATACGTGAGCACCAACATAACGCTCAGTTTCCGATACTTGATAAGCATCCTTCTCAACAACAATATTTTCATACATACAATACTTATACATTTGACTATACACCTTGATTTGCTGACCTTGAGTGTATAAAGTAAAAATAGGAACGCAGCACGTCGCAGCCATCTCCGTAAGACCTGTCCAAGTCTGTAGCTTGTCCATGAGCATCACAGTTAAAGCGCTGTCTTGGATACAATATTTACCACAAATCGCCATCGCTTTTTGAGCCTTTTTACTATATTCACCATTTGTATTCTTTGTAACACCAATCCTATAACATTTGAATATTCCTTTTACGCTAAGTGGATCCTTAGTTTCACCAATAAAATGTTCAGCAATGGTTTTGAGCTTGTAGTTGCTAAATTTGAAATCGCGCTTCACAAGAGGTAACAGATCTACATAGACTCTACCTTCGGCGTCTAGAAAAGAAAATTCTTGATTCTTATACGCGGAAGAAGACCATTTGATTGTTTTCTCTTTGGCATGAGCATATTTATGAAATCCTTGTTGATCAAAATTAAAAATGCACAAATTGAACTTTGCGCGATCGATCATATACGGAATATCAAAACCAAGAATGTTATAACCAACAATTAGATTTGGATTCTCATCTCTAATAAACTGAGTAAAGCCATTCAAAAGATCTGCTTCTGTATCATACATATATATCAGAACATCATCTCCTACAATATGTTGATCAGGCTGCCCCAAAGTAAGCAAAAACTTTTCATACTTGTCTTGACTTTCTCCATATCTAGAAATTACACACGAGATCTGAAAAACTTTATCACCTGGCTTGTTTGGGTTTGGCATAGCGGATGGATTTGAAGAATTAACCTCAATATCAAAGCCCATTATCTTTGGTCGAGAGACTACATTGCTATCGTAAGGAATCAAATTCTTCCATTTTACTTTGAATTCATGATCGCAAAGAGTCAATTTTTGATCTTCTTCTTGACGTTTTCCGTGAAACTCAACCCAACCAGCTGTCGAAATTTGTCTGCAACAAGTAAGTTGTAGAATACAATCTGCATCTGATTCGTGCATTTTCAATTTTAGAGCTCCAAGACCAACCACATTAATAGAGCTTCTAAGTTTGAATCCAAGAGATTTGATATCTTTTCTAGCGGAAAAACAACAAAAAAGAAATGGAAAAAGTTTTTCATCACCATTAGCTTCGATATGAGCACCGTACAGACGTTTTTTCATCATCAAAACTTTCTTGAGAGGTTTTTGTTTTCCTAATAATTCATCGAGTTTGTTTCCAACAAGTTGCGCGTTTCCAGTATTCCATTTTATTCTATCTGGAAGCTCAATGTACACATAAGGAGTAAAATTTTCAACACGAACACAGACATTCAAATCATTTTCGTCAATTCCGTATATTCTTATAGAAGTGATTTCTTCTTCCTCATCATCTACATGCCAACTATATGGAAAAAATCTATGCTTCTCCATTGTCTGCTTTCTCTTAAAAAGAACCCATCTTAAAACCAATTTTACTTTTTTATTAACAAAAATTTATAGTATAAAAATTATCTGATTTTTATAATAATATTTTTAGAATACAAATATGAAAACATTTTACTTTGATGATTTTGTTTGCAAACTTGGCGAAAGCGCAAAAGAGAATTGGTCTCTTTTAGATAATAGCAAAGCACATCACCTTTTCTTTCATCTTTCATCGTTTCCATCTGGGTACGTAATTGTAGAATATGAAAAGAACGAACCAACAAATTTTATGCTACATACAGCCTCTCAAATATGCAAGAATGGTACAAAATTCAAATATCTTAATGATGTAAAAGTAGATTGGTGCAGATGCGATAACTTAAAAAAGAGTGATAAAGTAGGCGAAGTGTATTTCAATAGCAATCGACGAGTTCAACAAATTAAAGTTTAGATTGCAACTTTTTTACAGAGCATAAAATAAATAGTCAACGTCTGTTTCTACCATTAGTCATATAAGTTTTCAAATAAAACTAAATATGAGAAATACTGTTATTGTTTAATCTAAACGGTAAAATATATATAATTAAACAGATGAAAAGGACTTTGTCTGGTGTATCAGATAACACCCGATCTAAAAAACCAAGACTTTGTAATGGAATCGTTGATATTGTAAAAAAAAAATCGTCAATAACAGATATGGTTTCAGCTAGTCATTTATATAATTATATGATGAATGATCCTTTGGTAGATTGGCTAAAGCTTACTCATCGTCGTGGAACTCGAAAATCACCAGAATACACTCACCATGCGAATGGTTTTACAGAGTTTATTATGAATAGAGGTATAGAGTTTGAAGGTGAACTAATAAAATATATAAGTGCTAACAAAATCCCTGTAAGAAGCGTATCTGAATATATTACAAATGAATCTCTAAAAGAAACAAAAGATCTTATGTTTCAAGGAATTCCACTTATACATTCAGCACCTGTCAGAAATTATCGCAATGGTACACAGGGCATTATTGATATTTTGATACGTAGTGATTATTTGTCAAAATTAGTAGATGAGACTTCTTTGACTGAACAAGAGTATTCTATGCCTGCTCGAAATCTTGGCAAGCCTTATCACTATGTTGTCATAGATATCAAATTCTCTACTTTACCTCTAAGAGCTGACGGTATACATTTGCTAAATTCAGGAAGTTACCCAGCGTATAAAGCGCAATGTTTAGTGTATACAGAAGCAGTAGGATTAATCCAAGGATTTACAGCCCCATATTCTTTTATTATGGGAAGAAGGTGGAAAATAAATAAAGGAGGTGTTATTGATCATAACGAGAATTGTCTGAACAGATTGGGTAAGATATCTTACAATTCTATTGACATTGATTATAAGATTCGGACCAGAGAAGCAATTAAATGGGTTAGAGACGTAAGAAAAATAGGTAATGAATGGTCTGTAAATCCTCCTTCAAGAATTGAACTTTACCCAAACATGTGTGTTGATTCTGGAAAATGGAATTCAGAAAAGGAAAAGATTGCCGATAGAATTGGAGAAATTACAAATATTTGGTATGTTGGTGTAAAAAATAGAGATTTTGCTGTAGAGAAAGGCGTTACAAGTTGGAGAGATCCAGAATGTACAACAAAAAAGATGAATATAAACGGAGTTAGAGCAAAAACTATTGATGCTATTTTAGAAATTAATCGTCAGAATACTGATAAAATTAGGCCTGCTATTATAAAAAGCAATTTTTCTGATTGGAGACAAGAGTGTAATGAGTTGTATGTAGATTTTGAAACACTAAGTGATATTTTTTCTGAATTTTCTTCACTTCCCAAACAACCTAAAACTGATATGATTTTTATGATAGGAATTGGCTGGTCTGAATCGGGAGAGTGGAGATATAAAAATTTTACATGTTCAAAAGCAACTCACGAAGAAGAACATAGAATTATGAAAGAATTTATTGATTTTGTCTTAGACCGCGGAAATCCAAAAATATATTATTGGCATGCTGAAAAAACTTTTTGGAACTCTGCTGAATTAAGACAAGAACTTATATCAAACAATTGGAAGTGGTCAGATCTATGCAAACTCTTTCAAGAAGAACCAATAGTAATTAAAGATTGTTTTAAATTCGGTTTGAAATCAATAGCTAAAGCTATGAGAAAACACGGAATGATATCTGCTCAAAATGAAAGCGAATGCGGAAATGGTGCTACTGCTATGATAAGAGCATGGAAAGCTTACTCTGAGAACGAAGATCCAAAGAATTCAAATGAAATGAAAGATATTATAAAATACAACGAGTTTGATTGTAAGGTACTTTGGGAAATATTAACTTTTTTACGCAAAAATCATTAATAATATATTATTGTTTTAAAAGATTTACAATATTGTAAATCTTTACTTAGAGTAAAATGATAAATATAAAAGATCCAGTCAGAACGGCATACACTTTAATGGCTATATCTTTTATTGTTTTTATAGGAACTATCTACATATTTAAACCTAAATGCGTACAAATAATAGATCGGTATAACGGCAATATTTATATTTCTTGGCCGCTGACAATATCTTATTCAGCTACATTTTCATTTATAATAGCAATTGCAGTACTTATATTACTTTCAAATAATTTGGAGGAAAAAGATTAAGGTTATCAAATAAAAAAAGAATAGAGAGATTACTTCATATTAACTCTTTTGCATAAAACAAACTAGATTTATGCAACACCGCTCTGAGTTGGTGAAACTAAAACTCATAAAGTTTTGAATTCATTACCAATATACTAGCAGGTATCTATTTTTATGTGATTTTATCTTGTTCTTGATATCCACTAAATTAAAATTTTACTTTGGCTTAAACGGGACAATGTAAGATGAAAAATGAGTGAACCATTGACTGTTGAAATTCATGAGCTTGATCCAGAAATCATTCCACCTCTTACTAACAAATTTTCTGATCCCGAATATAATGGTGGTAGTAAGATTGTTGTTGTCGGTAAACCCGGAACTGGAAAGAGTACTCTTATAGCAGGACTTTTATATGCAAAGAAACATATTTTTCCTATTGGAATAGCTATGAGCGGTTCTGAGGATACAAATCATGCGTTTGCTGAAATTATGCCTAGCACTTTTGTTTATAACGAGTACGATGAAGAGAAAATAAAGGATTTTGTCAAGAGACAAAAGATTGCATGCCAACATCTCGAAAATCCTTGGGGAGTTATCGTTCTTGATGATTGTACGGACGATCCAAAAGTATTTAATAAACCACTTCAAAATGCATTATTTAAGAAGGGTCGTCACTGGAAGATGTTTTACATTCTTTCTTTACAGTACGCTATGGATATCAAGCCCGCTATTCGAACAAATATTGACGGTATCTTTATTCTTCGAGAACCAATTGAATCCAATAGAGAAAAAATCTACCGTAATTACGCATCGATTATTCCAACATATGAACTCTTCTGTGATCTTATGGAACAATTAACAGAAGATTATCATGCTATTTATATTCACAATGCAACTCGTAGTAATAGGTGGCAAGATTGCGTATTTTATTGGAAAGCTCCTCGTGTTCCAAAGGGTTGGAAGTTTGGGTGTCCAGAGTATTGGGAATTTCATGAGTCCAGATATAATACCGAGTATACAGATCCAATTATGTTTTAATATTATTTTTATCTCCAAAAACTAGTCTCCTTACATTAAGTACCTCAAGATTAATTTTTTCTGCCTCTGCGTACTTACCCTGATCCCAAAGAGATTGCGCTAGTTTATGTAAGTTATTTTCAACCTTCATTTGCTCTGTCACTATCTTTTTTTTAAAAGCTAGTTTTACACGAAAAATAGCATTTTGCAATATCATGCTACAAAGAGGAAAGCGTAATGGTTTAGTAAGAAAATTTTTGACACGTTTAGTGAATAATTTATAAGAAGGTTGGTTATCACTTTTAGCTTTACATTGACAATCGAGTAAACAATCACACTTTTTGGTTTTTATGTCCAGATTACTATTAGATAAATTATGGGTTAGATTATTTTTTTCTAGTTGTTCCTCTTGTAATTTTTTCCTAAAAGTAAACAAAGAAAATAACATAAAAGCTCCTGTACCTAAACTGATTCCCACAATCAGCATTGTATCATAGTCAAAAAAGTTTTTAAACAAAGACATTTAGCTTAAGAAAGGATTTACTTTAAAAACATATTTTAATTGGTCATAATTAAAATAAAAAATTGTACGTTTTAAAATTAATTTCGACTTATTCTTTCAATTTTTGAAAAAAATGAAAATGAACAGATTAAGAAGTCTTTTTTTTCCATCAGGAAAAGTTCATACGAAATACACAAGTTATATTGGGTGGTCTTTCGCTTCAAATGTTCTGGTATCAGCTGAAAGCGCAATGGCAACGCACAGCATGTTACATTCAATCAGTTGTGACACTGAAACGATTCGTACTTTAAATTATATAGGTAAAGATGTTATAGGACAACTGGGATGTCTAGCATATATTGCTAAAACTGGAAAAGAAGCGGATAAGGATCCAAAACGTTTTCTGTTTTATTCAAATTTTTCTCAGCAATTAGCATATATGTCTATATGCGCTACTCCTATGTCACCTGAATATTTTCTTCCTATCGCAGGCTTTTCAAATATTTTTAGCAATGTATCTTTTATAGGTTTTGGCGCGATTAACGCAAAATGCATTCAAAAGTTGGCAATAGATGGAAATATCGGAGAACTATACGCAAAGATATCTGTTTTTAATACTATTGGTAGCAGTCTTGGACTCATGATTGGACTAGGGATTGTTGCTGTTATACCTGATCATTCGACAAGGTTATGTCTTATTCCCATTTTTGCATTTTGCAGAATAGCTGCTTTTAATAGAGCAGTCAAAGGACTAATTTGAACATACTATCAATTTTTATAATACCTAACCAAACTGGTTAGGTATGTCTACCAAATTTTCTTATTCTCAATCATCATCGCTATTGTCATCAGATTCAGAAACATTTGTTTCTTTATCCAATAGCTCTTTTGACTTGATATAAACAGAAATTTTACCCAAACTTCCAACGCTCGACCTAAAAAGGAGAGGTAAATCATTTGTTCCTGGAAAAATTTGCATTGTTGATCCAAGACCAGCAATCTTATTAATCCTAGTAAACTGGTCAGTTGTGAAAGTTGCATCATAACAGTTTATATTTACATCTCCTGCTTCTTCATCATCAGAATCATCGCTTTCTCCAAGACGTACCTTTCGCTTCAAAATTCCATCAGCGTCTGCAATAAAATCAATATGAAATCCTTTTGATTTAACACGAATGTTAGTGCTGCCAATACTACTAAGCTCTTTGCACATTTTCTGAAAGTCAGGCGACGGAACAATAACTGGTTTTCCATATCCAAGAGGAACATCAGCATCAACATTTTGAATATTTTGAATCTTTATACCCGACGTTGTAACTCGTGTATTCTCCTTTGGTATAGTCTTTATTCCCAGTTCATTTGGTACATCAGAACTTATGAACAGCTGTAAAGAATCTTTTTTCTTGATGGATTTCAGCATCTTATGAAAATGATTGAGATTCAGACCTAAACAGAATTTTTCTTCCGATTTAAATTTATAAAGAGAAAAATTTTCTGCTTGTAGACACATGTCTACCAAAGTCCTTCTAGGCTGATCAAACATTCGAAGTGTGATTCCATCATCCGTCACATCAAAACATCCATGTTTTAGGTTATTTGTCAAAAGTTCTGCTAGAATTTTGATCTGATAAGCTTCACCAGTCTTACACTTGAACGTTATGGGCATTTTGAAAGTAAAATTTACAACTTTAAGTTATATTAGCAAAAATATATTATTTTCAAATGTATGTATTAAAAATAATTAAAGGTTTAAATTCTACTTAAAGATTTGTAATATATTATAAAATGACTGATTTAATAAACTCAATTGATATGAACTTATCTTTTAACGAAAATAATATCAGAGTATTAGGTACATCTGAAAATCCAATGTTTGTAGTTAAAGATATATGTAAAATATTAGGTTTGAGTAATGTAACCGAGGTGTTAAGAAATATTCCTGATAAATGGAAGTGTTCAGTGAAACTGAATACTTCTACTCAAGGTCTACAAACTTCAAATGTTGTTAATGAAGCAGGTTTATACAAAATTATTATGCGCTCTAATAAACCAATTTCACAACCCTTTCAAGAATTTGTGTGTGAAGAGATATTACCATCTATTAGAAAGACAGGTGAATATAAGTATCAAAAGATATTAGACGAAAAGAATAAATTAGAAGAAGAAAAAACTAAAATACAAGAAGAAAATAAGATTATAAAAGATCAAAAAATTAAAGTCGAAGAAGAGGTTAAAAAATTAAGAAAAAAATATGTAAAACAACCCAAAGAAGTGCTTGATCAAAAGAATGTAGTGTATCTTATGACTTCAGAAGAGAGTGAAAAAGTTGGTGAATATAATGTAGGAAAAGCACTCGATTTATCCAAGAGAAAAGAGTCTTATAATCATAATAAGTTACATAATTTCAAAGTGATATATTATATATGTTGCAAAAACTCAAAATTGATGGATATACTAGAAAGCGTCATTTTAACCAAACTTGAAAAATACAGATGTAAAGCTGGTCGAGATGTCTTTTTATTACCTACAGAAGATATCACAGTATTTACAAATATATTTGATGAGTGTTTAAAGTTTTATGAAGGTATTGATAATCCTATATATCCTAAAAGAACCATACAAGAAGATAAAGAGAAACAAAAAGAAAGAAATATAAAATACCAAGAAGAACATAAGGAGGAAATTAAAGAAAAAATGCATGAGTATTACGAAGATAATAAAGACATATTGTCTGATATTAAAAAAGAATATTATGAAAAAAATGCTGATGTTATAGGTAAAAAACACAAAGAATATTATCAAGATAATAAAGAAGCCGTAATAGAAAAAGTTATGGAATATTATGAAGAGAACAAAGAGAGTATATTAGAAGATAGAAAGGGTTTTTATCAAGACAATAAAGAGCATATTTTAAAAGAAAGAAAGGCTTATTATCAAGAGAATTATAAAACCAAGATAGCAGCTCAAAGATCAAAAAAAGAAACATGTGAATGCGGTATGATAGTTACTCATTATAGTATGAAAAGACATAAAAGTTCTGATAGACATAAAAAAATAATGGAAAAAATACAAAGTATTACATGAGTTAATTTTACTCTTCAGAGTGAATAGAAAAACATGTTTTTCTATTTACAATCCTTAACTCACCCCAAAATCCTTCTAGGGGTGATCTCAGAATGCTTCGGGTTATAATATTTAACAGTCTTACACTTGAAAGTTATGGACCTACTTTGCTTGTACACCTGTAAATTCACCTAAGTCTTCAACACTTCTGCCTTTTATTTCTTTATCAACTAGCACACCATTCATGTACAAAGCATAATGAGGAAATCCTTTAAAGTCTGGTATAATAGTTTCAATTCTTTCACCAAGGTCTTTCTCTGTTTGCGTATCTCCATCTACATGTATAGTTGCACAAAAAACTTGGTTACTATTCGTTCTATTTGCATAATCTTGAAATGCTGGTTTAGATATTTTACAAAAATAACACCATGACGCCTGAACCATAACCACAATAGGGATTTTTTTACCTAGAAGTATTTCATTAGATAATTGACCGTTGTTGTCGAAATCTTTATTCTCCAGATAACCAATTTTCTTGTTAAATGTAATATCATTCATTTGGTTTTTATCATTTAACAAGATTCCTTTTTTTAAATATCTCGTCACAAATATTTACTTAGATTAAAATGGTGAACGTAATTGTCAATAATATAAATGGTGTCTATGTGAGAACCTTTGAGTTAGATATTTACGATCTTGATACTCAAAAGAGCGCAATTACTCGCTTGGCATCAGAAATGAAAACAATACCTAGATATTTATACTTTCCGGAAGGAGTGCCATCTCTAGAACAACTAACTAAAGAATATTCAATAACTGTTGAAAACCTATTGGAACATATTATATCTATTGATAGAAAAGATTCGGATTTTGTAACTTTTGCAAATAGCATAAAAGAAAAACTTGATCAACAAAATCTTAATTTACGAGATGATGTACTTTTGCCTTTTGTGGCGTACGATTCATATATAGCACTTGATCCACGCAATGTATTACATGCTTTAAGCAATGAAATAGAAAGCGCAAACTTATTTAAAGTACCATCTGTTGAAATATTATTAAGAGATCTTCGAAATTTTTGGGAAAATGATCGAGAAGAAACAATCAAACGTTTTACAAAAAAAATAAAAGATGTTCAAAAAGAGTCAAACGAACAAAAAAAGAGATATGAAGATTTTGACAAAGTAAGTAACAAAATTCGATATACTACTTTTGAACAAGAGAGTGTTACCTTTGAATTTTCTCTTGACTTAATTGATATTACTATTATGGAAATTTTCAATCACATAAGGCTTAACTCAGGAGTTCCTTTTGCTACTATAGATAATTTTTTCAAGATATTTAATGATTTTAACCCGCCAGAGGATTGGAAAGTTTCTATAGAAAATGGTATAATTTTTAAAGTTCTACAGAAAAAGATTCCGGATAGGTCAAAAGATAAAGATTATGCACATGTTTTATTAGTAGTTGATGGAGAGCCAGGAAAAGAAAACGTAATTGTTGAGATGTCTTTACGAACTTCCGGTAATTTTCTACAACGTTACGAAATGATTAAACGTTTTTTGACCAGTATTTACGGTTTAGGTGATATTGATGTAAAAAATATTGCAGAAAAATCTATAAAAGGTTCTTTCTATTTTCCAAATCATAGTCTTAATAAGTATGTTTTCGCAGATCTTTTAATCAATAACGAACTGTTTTCTTCTATGATGTCGATAGATGAAAGAGAAAAGGTAACAAAGAAAAAAGAAAGTATATATATACATTTTTATAATTCTAAAATAGGTAAATTAACAGCAAATCTTACAGAGAAGATATCTAGAAGAAACGATTCTGATCTACGTGGAAAGGATGTCAACAGAGACTTTAAATTTGGTTCTACATATATTCGTGTAAAAATAGTAACAGCTGAAAACATACAAGCAGTTCTTATATTCCAAGATCTCTTTTCTAAACTTTTAGCAATATACGATCAAGAATATCCTCAAATAATGGAGTTTTACAAAAAGTATACTCCTATGACTAAAAAGGAAAATGATAAAGATGAAACTATAGTAAAAACTCGTCTGACAAATAAAGATATCGCCCCAGAAGTCTTTGTTTCTGGATATTCACAGAAATGTTCTGTTCCTCCAACTATTATACATGATAATGACAATGAAGCTCTTGAAGAAGCTAGAAAACAGGGACTACAAATAATGAGATATCCAAAAGATGATGATGAACAAAAAGATGATAAACTTTTCCCTTCTCGAAATTATGTGTGTAATAATCCTAAAGATCCTAAATCTATATTTCCAGGTTTGCACGAAAATACATTTGAAAAAAATAAAGATATTGTCCCATATCTGCCATGTTGCTTTAAAAAAGATACTAATAAACCCAACAGTCTTTATCGTCAATACTTTTATGGAGAAGAGCCTATAGATAAGACCGTCACAAACCAACAGGATTTAATAACTAGCAAAAAGTTTGCGGCTGCTGACAGATACGGTACTCTTCCTGCTAACTTGAACAAAATGTTTGATATTTTTGATTATGATGAAGATTATATGTATCTAAGAAAAGGAGTTAACTATTCAAAAGATGCAAAGAGTTCTTTTTTAGAATGTGTAATGGAAGGTATGTATAAAGAAACAAAAATATTAGATTCTACAGACAGAGAAGCTTTTCTTGCTGAGAAAAGGCATGAGTTAGCAACCGATGCAAATGCCGCCGCATGCAGTCAAGAAATGTATGATTATACATTATCCGAAATAATTGATATTATACGCGACTCGAGAATTTATATGGAACCATCACTATTCAGTTCTTTACTTGAACAACATTTTAATTGTAATATTTTTGTTTTTAGTAGGTCTAATAATAATACAAATCTCATTATTCCACGACACATACATGCGTATTATAAAAATAAAAGAGAAAATGCCAAATGTATTTTTATTTATGAGCATAAAGGAAGTTCTGCTGATAAAGAAAAAGGTTCACGTTGTGAACTTATTGTAAAATGGGAGAAAACAAATAAAGAGAATGTGTCTTACTATTATCCGTACAAATCAAAAGTTTCAAAAGGTGTGAGAGATGTTTATATGAGTATGATAAAATCATATGCACTTAAAGATGAAATAGTAGAATTTTTTATTCCGCCAATAATAAACACAAAGAAACTTACGTTTTTAGAGCAAGGATTAGATACTTATGGTAAGTGTAGAATGTTACGATTTAGTATCGACAGTAGCAATGTGACAATTCTTACCGATCCATTACAACCATTTGTTATTCCAGCAGCTATAAATTGGATTGCTACAAAGACAACAAAAGAAACTGCTATAAGATTGGCAAAGGCTATTGGAATCCAGTTTACAAGCCAATGTGTTAGAGAAGGGTTTCTAAAGGAGATTTACGGAAATTTTGGTGATGTAAATATAACCATTCCGGTTTTTAATACTGATAAAATGGATCTTCCAGAAGAAAATAACAGAATAATTATTCAAACGAAAGATTCTTCTGTTTTAACTAATTATAATGAATACAAAAAATTAAGTCGTTATGTTGTAGAATATATGTTATGGTTATTCTCTAAATATCTTAATGAAGATTCTGAGACACCAAGCGCGGAAACAATTGATAGTTTTGTAAAAAAGAAATTAAAGATTATTCCGGATTTTAAGTACGGTAAGGTAAAAACAATATTTAGCGAAACGAGTGGTGTCATGAAAGAAGGAAAATTAATAGTCAAGTCAGAAGAAACTCTTAAGAGACTTGTTTACACTCTCAGATTATCATTACGTCGGTTCAGAGAAAAAATAGAAAAGTATCACGAGAGTAAAACTATTGAGAATTTCTATTTGGAAGTTACTGATTTTGATCAATATCCTAGACAAGTCATACTGTATGGTAAAGATTCAATAGATAAGTGGAACAACGAAAAAAATAACAAACATATTATTTATGATTCTGTTCAACTCGATTTTAAAGTTCCTTATTTTTTCAAAAATGAAAACGTAAAGTCAGGCAAAGTTTATTTGGCTCAAAACACTCCGACTTTGCAAAAAGCAATGGAAATCGGTGAGACGTGGATAAAATCTGGGTTTAACGTTGATGGTGAAGCGAAAGGAGATGAAGATGTATCATTTGAATTTAAATTATATCGATACATTAATTCTAACGATATTGTTTTATATAATGTTGAAGGTCATCCAAACTCTTTTAAAATTAGAGTTTTAGGGTGGAAATATCAAGGAATTTCTTCGTTCGCAGTCTTACTACCACTTTAGAACTTTGTTTTCAAAAATGAAATTGATATTAAAAGAACAATTTTTAATATTAAACAAACATGCCGCCAAAAGCTGTTATTGACAAGAAACGTTATCAAAAGAAGGATCCTATTGAGCATATTCTTTTGCGACCGGATATGTATGTTGGTTCGACGCGTTTACGTGCCATTACAGAATTTGTAGCTGAACAAAAGCAAGGTGAATGGAAAATTTATCAAAAAGAAATATGTACTTCACCTGCCATTTTGCGAATTTTTGTTGAAGCGCTTTCAAACGCAATTGACAACGTAGAAAGAAGTCGCAAAACTAAGACTCCTTGTACTAGGATTAAAGTATCTCTTAACGCAGTTACTGGAGAGACTTCAATCTGGAATGACGGAGATGTTGTACCTATAGAAAAAGATACGGAACAAGATTGTTACAATCACAGCATGATTTTTGGACAATTACTTACGGGTAGTAATTATGACGATGAGGAAGAACGTGTTGTATCTGGTCGAAACGGTCTTGGTATCAAGTTGACAAATGTTTTTTCAACCAATTTTAAAGTCAAAGGTTGCGACCCAAAAATGAAGAAGACACTTTCTCAAACATGGTCTAGGAATATGCGTGACACAACTGGACCAGAAATTGATAAAGAAACTTGCAAAACTGGTTATACAGAAGTAACTTGGACGCCAGACTTTGTTCATTTTGGTTTGAAAAAAGGTTATACAGAAGATATTATTCGTTTGTACTCTCGATACATTATTGACGCTGCTATGTTGTCTAAGATAGAAGTATATTTAAATGACGAGCTTATACCTATACGGACTATTGCGCAATACGCTGCTCTTTACGACACTCCTACAGATGAGTCTCTTCTCATCAAGACAAAAGATGCTGAAGTATTGATTACACCTGCAAAAGAATATCAATCAGTTTCATTTGTCAATGGTGTATATACTCGTTTAGGAGGACAGCATGTTGACTCTTGGGCTGAAGCACTATTTAGACCAATTGTTGATAAATTTAATGGAAAAAATGCAAAGAGTAAAACTCCTAAAATTAATATTACTGATGTTCGTCAGTTTTTTAGGTTGTTTGTTGTATCTACAGTTGTCAGACCAGAATTTGATGGACAGGACAAGAATAAGCTAGAGTCACCGGCTGTAGAGGCTACGGTTAAGAAAACACATATTGCTGAAATGGCAAAGTGGTCAGTCATGGATAATATTGAGGATATTATTCGTGCAAAAGAGATGGTTGTGTTAAAGAAAGCTGAAAAGGTTTCGAAAAAGACAAAAATTGAAGGATACGATCGAGCAAACAAGTCAGGTAGTAAAGACAGTGTAAATTGTACTCTTTTTATCACAGAGGGGCTTTCAGCAAAGACATATGTAGTAGCTGGAATTGAGGAGGGTTTGTATGGAAAATCAGGCCGTGATTGGAATGGTATTTTACCAGTACGAGGAAAGTTGCTTAATGTTAGAGATAAGCCAGCATCGACAATAGCTGCAAATAAAGTTATTTGTTCATTGATACACGCTCTTGAGTTAAAATTAGGTGTAGATTATCAAGATGAAAGCAACTTTAAGAAACTAGCATATGGACGTGTATCAATAGTAGCAGATGCAGATGTCGATGGTGTGCATATTGAAGGTTTGATACTCAATTTCTTTCATTCTCTCTACCCTACACTTTTACAAAGAGATCAACCGTTTATAGTCAGTATGAAAACACCGATCGCTCGTGTAATCAAAAAATCAGGTGACTTGTTATTTTATGATGAACGTAGATTTCATACCTTTCTTGGTGAACAAACCAGTAAATTGAATGTTAAGTATTATAAGGGACTTGGTACTACAAAAGCAGAAGATGTTCCTGATACTTTTGGTTTGAAGATGGTAGAATTTGCAAATGATGACCAATCTTTTACAAGTATGCAAAAAGCTTTTCACAAGAAGTACGCTGATGCTCGTAAAATTTGGTTAGAAGAATATAACCCAGAAGCTTACAATTTTTCTCTTGACGATCAAGGAAAAACAACTTCTATGAGTATTACAAATTTTATCAATGGAGAACTTATTAAATTCTCTCATTCTGATTGTGCTAGAAGCATTCCGAACGGAATCGATGGTCTAAAAGAATCACAAAGAAAAATTCTATATGCTGTAAAGAAAAGAAATTTGAAGTACTCTGGAAAGTCTCTCAAGGTAGCGCAACTGGCTGGATACACCGCTGAGCATTCTGATTATCACCACGGAGAAAACAATCTGCTTGAAACTATCATTGGAATGGCGCAAGAATTTCCAAGCTCTAACAACGTACCTCTTTTGTATAGAGATGGTATGTTTGGTACTAGATTGGAGGGTGGTTCCGATGCTGCAAACGGAAGGTATATTTTCACAAAGATGGATGCGCTCACAGAACTCATTTTTCGCGAAGAAGATGAACCTATTCTGACTTATGTGAGAGATGATAATGGAAATTTTATTGAACCTGAATTTTACGTTCCTATTCTTCCGATGATGTTAATTAATGGATGTTCAGCTGGGATTGGAACTGGATGGTCTTGTAAAGTGCCTTGTCATAATCCTCTTGAAATGATTGAAGCCATTAAAATCTGGATAGAAAATGACGGGGAGGTTTTAGTTTCCGATCCTGATGATCCTAAAAATATTGTTAGCATGTTTCCAGAATTTTCACCTTGGTATCGTGGCTTTATAGGAGAAATAGAAAAGAATGGAGAAAATAGGTTTATTTCATATGGAATTATCGAAGAAGGAAAAAAGGGTACTGTTGAGATTAAAGAATTACCAGTTTCTATGTGGACTTCTAATTTCGCAGAATTTTGTGAAGATTTGAAAGCTGAGAAGAAACTCAAGTCTGTATCTAATTATTCATCAACAAAGAATGTTCATTTTGTACTTACAGAAGGAGATGATTTTAGATGCGATTTGGACAGTTTAAAACTTCATTCATATCTCTATACCTCTAATATGGTTATGTTCAATGAAAAATTACAAATAAAGAAACACGACACTATTGATTCAATTTTAGATAATTTTTGTAGAGTTCGGTTTGACTATTACGAAAAGAGAAAAAGACATCAGCTTGACGCATTAGAGAAAGAGATTAGGTATCTCGGAAATAAGGAACGTTTTGTATCAGAAGTTGTAAGTAAGACTATATCTATTATGAATGAGAAAGAAAGTGATATTATTGGTGTATTAACAGCACGAGGCTATGATGAAGACCCAAAGAAGGCTGAAGGTGAAGGAGGTTATGATTATCTTCTTCGAATGCAAGTTAGAACCTTTACCGCCGATAAGATTAAACAACTTAATAATGATATTATGTCTTTGAAAGAAAAATTAGAGGGTTTGAGGGCCAAGAGTGAAAAAGATATATGGCTTGAAGAACTTGAACAATTTGAAAATGCGTACAAGAGGTGGCTTCAAGAAATCGAACAAGAAGAAGCAGTCGCTAAAAAACGCAGGTCAACAAAGACAAAAAAGTAGAACATAATATTTTATAATATTCTAATAATACTTACAAAAGTATTATTACAGACTTTTTAACATATTTTTTATTATGGTATATTATTTATAGCATTCATAAAACTAATATATATAGAATTTAATCCATTTAATTGTCTATTTATATTTGCAGTATCTCTTTCATTATGCGTTGTACGTCCAGAATCAATTAGTTGCTTTTCTTTATCTAGTTTTTCAAATGTATTAGTTATATTTATACGAGACTTTATCGACGTGTTCAACAGAATTATAAATAGTTATTATAATAAATAAGTATGGCTACAAGTAAGTGCCATTGGCATTTATCAGGTTTTGTTCAAAAAAAGACTCTTTCTGAACAAAGAGAAATTGTAAAGTCTCTTGTTGAATTATTAGAAATTGAGAAGAATATTCTTGAACAACTAGAACAAAACGAAAATCCAGAACAAGCAAAAATAGCAGAAGCTCTTGTTGAGGAGTTATTATGTCCAATATCATATTCTTTTATGGTAGATCCGGTTGTTCTTACTTCTGGAAAAACATATGAAAGGAATATAATAAATTCTGAGTTTGAACGACAAAAAGAACAACATCCTGAAGACATCTTAAAATGTCCATTTACATCGATAAAACAAGTTACCGATATTCTTATTCCAAATATACAAATGCGATCAATAACAGCTAAATTTGTAGAAAAATACAAAGGTATTAAACATACAGGCCCTAGTTGGAATGAAATAAGAAGATTATGTACAGATTATCTTGAGGAACAGACACCTCAAAAAATTAAAGAACGACAATGTGCAGATATAGAAAGGTTTGAGAAACAGAGAAGGATTGAAGAAGAGAAAAAGGCCGAAGAACAAGAATTTGAAAAACAGAAACGACGCTTTAAACAACAATCTGAATATGGATTTGAATTTGAAGAATTTTGTTTACTATATGGGGAATTCTTTATGTTTTATCAAACGACTCGAAAACCATTGTATACTGGTTATGCAAATAAAAATCAACTCCAAAGAGAACACTACATGAACAGAGAGGTATTAAAAAAATGGGAACAAAAGAATACAAAAATACCACGTACTAAAGAAATATCAGGATGTTTATCCATATTTATGGAATATTATGTTAGAAAACTAGGAAATCCGCAAAAATATCATTAAAAAGAGACAACTAAGTGTTTTACATAATAATACTTTGTAAGTATTATTATTTTCTTTTACATAGTCGCGTAATACCTTATGAAAGATTTTTTAGGACTGATAGAATCAGTATCTGCAATTTAAATGAGTTATTGTAAGTGTTGAATTGATTATTTATAAGTAATTTTCATCAAAATTATTTTTATTTACAAATTCAATAACTCCTTGTATACAATCTTTGATAACATATTCATTAGAATATTTAACAAACCCACAAATTAATTCATCTAATTCATCCAAAGACCATTTTTCTTTATTACCATTTTGAACATCAAATATAATATAATTATCTTTAAAACCAGATATATCACTGTAAAATGGTCTAAATCTAATTTGTTTAGTATTACTAGTACCAATACCGCCTTCTGAGCAATCTAAATACGGCAAATTGCATATTGTTTCTGTTTTACACATAGATAACCATTCTTTGACAATTTCTTCATTTGCGTTGTTATATTCACATTCTTTTTTTAATTCGCCCCATATATCTATATATGGTTTAGTTATATATGGATCAATTCTAAATATTAAACGAACATAATGTGTATCTGGAATATTCATTTTATATATAATGTATATAAATTTGAAATTATTAAATCAATAGTGATGCACTCATTTGAATCAGATAAAAAAGATGTTTTATAATATTTTGGATTTTTCGAGTAATCGTTCGAGGAGGAGGAGGCTGAAAAAAGAATAATTGAGGTCGATCCATTTGGAGGACCTTCATCTCTCTTAAGATTTTGAGATGAGTGAAAAAATCGTAAATATACAATTTTCAAGTCTAAATAGCATAAAAAATTATTTTATTCTGCAATATTTCAGAAATATTCTCAATTTTCTGCAATATTCTGAATTTTATTTAAAAATAAGGTTAAAATATATAAATGGAATGTGAATACTGCAATCAAATCTTGAAAAGAGCATCAAAAGACTGCTAAATATTGTCTTTTAAAGCAAGATAAAAAAACTATCAAATGATCACATATGTGTATCATGTGGAAAAAAATTTACTAGAAAATCTTCATTAGATGATCATGTTCAAATAAGTAAGTTTTTATGCTTACATTTTTATATAAAATGTAAGATTCTTTTTAACATGTCGTAATAATACTTTATGAATATTATTAGACAACAAACATACACACTAGGTTGAATCACAAACCTTGTTATGCTAAGGAGGTAAAAATGCAACTATCGCATAAGTCCATAAAGGTAACTTTGGAAAGAATATTCTTAATATTATAAAGGAAATGATTATAATTAAAAAACCTAATAAAATGTATAAGTATTTAGGCATCTTTTATATTAGTGTACCTGAAATAATTTCTAAATTACGTTTTATACATTAGCTGCTTTTCGAACAGTGAGAATATACTTGATTAGAAATTTTTGCTTTGTAAAAGACATAATTGGATATGTTTTAATAGTATCGACTACAGAAGTTTCAAATATAAACTCTGAAATTTTAATGTGTATAAATCCTTGTTTTAAAGGTATTTGGATTTCTGAATCAGATTTTTGCGTATACTCGATCGTTAAAGCTTCTAATTTTGATTTCAAACAAGAAATATCAGAAATTTGCTCTAAACTGTCGTATTTTGTATCTTGTCCATAGTATTGAGACTTCCAAGAGAGATATTTAGATGAAGAAGAAAGATCACAAGGTCGTATAATACTCCAATCCGTATTAGGATCAAGCCAACCTAATTGAGTAAAAATATATGCTATGAATGCAGAACACCAAAATCGGTCAGTCTTTTGCGGATTAATATCAATTCTGAGTGTTGCAAGAAGCCAGTCGGAAAGACACATGTCATATGGCTTCAAAAAAACCTCAGAGTGAATTTTTTGTAAAGCCTTATCTGATATGTAAGATTTGCATTTTCTTACATAAATATTTTTGTCATTAGCTTTGGAAATAACAGCAGCCATTGGAGTTAGACGAACCCCGATATTTTGTTTTCCTGTTTCTGGGTTTACGCATGCCTCATAACCGCACTCCCATAGGTATGTTCCAGTAGAAACTAAAAACGGAGGATCTACAACTACTAACCCAACATGTACATAAGGAGAATTGGTAAAATATTCAATACATTTATCTATCAACCACCATTCTGTCATAGATTTTTTTTCAGTAAACAACATAAGATCGCCAGTTTCAAGATGCATTTTATCTATAGAGAGAAAAATACTAAATTCTTGAAGAATTGTGCAAAGTATTTATGATATCAATATGATTTAATAAAGCTCATACAGGTAAAAGAGAGTATCATTAGTTTCCTATTTTTAAAATTGAATATTAAACGATGATTATTTTATAATGAATAGTATGAACAGTTCCCACCAATCTTGGAAACCTTTATTTGATACACTTAATATTGATATTGATCATTTATATTCTGGGGTGGAAGTAGTTTATCCAAAAAAGGAACAATTATTTAGAGTTTTTGAGATGAACGTTGAAGATATAAAAATAGTAATATTAGGTCAAGATCCATATCATAGTCCTGAACAAGCACATGGATTAAGTTTTTCAGTTCCAGAAGGAATAAAAATACCTCCATCTTTGCGTAATATGTATAAAGAATTACAAGCAGAATTTCCTGAACGCGAATATAAGTTTAATTCAGGTAACCTTGAAAAATGGTTTTACAGAGAGAAAATATTTCTTTTAAATGCTTCGTTATCAGTTATTAAAGGGAAACCAAGGAGTCATCTGAAAATATGGCAAGAATTTACAAATAACGTTATTCAATTTATCAGTGAACATAATAAATTATGCGTTTTTTTACTTCTTGGTAATTTTGCAAAGGCAAAAGAAGGTTTAATTTTTGATAAAGAGCGAATAATTAAAGGTGTACATCCTTCACCTTTATCCGCTCATAATGGCTTCTTTGGTTCTATGATATTTAGAAAAGTCGAGGAATTAGTAGGAAACAATATAGACTGGTCTATTTAACTAACTCCATGTTGAAATAATAATACTTTAATAAAGTATTATTATTATCCGGTTAATATACACTCAACACTTTTAAGAGCACCCTCGACCCACCCCTGATTTATAGATACTGATTCGCCTACAACAAAAATACCATCTGTAGGATGCTGTGCTGCATTTATGAATTCACACCGGTTTTTATATTTTTTATGATTAAGAGGTGTGTAATAATGGGTTCCTATATCCCAATAAAACTCTACAATACTAGATAAAGAAATTTTTATTTCCATAGGAATACCTAGAGCCTTTTTGATAATCGTACAAAGCTTTGAACGGTTCTCATCTGTGTTTTCTAACCATTTTTTCATTTGTTTGCTATTCTTATTATCATTATAGGCTATCATGTAAACGCCATTATCAGGATTCATCGGTATTATTTTTTGTAGAGGTTGAGGAACAATTGTATATCCCTTTACATATTCCTTCATAATTGGTATAGAACACTCAGAAAACTTTCCATATAGACGTAAAAATGGTTGTCCTTTAATACCTCTATAGATATTCTCTGTGGGAAGAAGTTTTCTAATGCTATCTATTGCTGTAGCCACGATAATCATATTACATGTATACACACGTTTATTTGTATATACAAAAAAATGATTATCAGATATTTTATCTATTTTTTCTACACGACTTCTCAAATGAATATTTCTCATATTTATTTTATGAATTAGAGCAAGTAATAATTTTGTCCATGGAATAGAAAGTGCTGCCCAGTTTTCATAGTTATCATTAAACCCATAATGGCATAGAGTATCATACGCGTCTTCTTTTTCATAATCGGTGTATCCAGAACACGTTACAAAGGTCTTATATTTTTCCTTTCCTAGTATCGGTTCAGCATACTGCTTAAATGTTTTTTTACAAGGTCTGTAACGCTTGCGCAATTTCATAAACGTTTCTTTTACATTAGATGAACTGCATGCTAACGTATGTGAGTAATAATGCTTTGATACAAATTCTCCATATGGTATTTTCAATTCTTTCAATAGATTTATTAGTAATTTATCTTTCCTTTTTCTACCAACACCTGCACCAGTAACTACGTCAGTACCTTCAAATGATTGCGATCCCATTCTACCTCCAATCTGATTCTGTTCAAGTATGGTTATATTAGTATTTGGATGCAGTTTTCTTAATTTGTAAGCAGCGTAGAGTCCTGAGATACCAGCTCCAATTATTACGATTTCTTTTTCTTGCATTTTATTATATTATTTTTTTATAAAATTTATGATTCACAATTTTAAAAGCTTAACTATTTAGAACGGTGGGTATTTCAAACCGAAACTTTTTAAGACAAAATTGTGTATGGTTTAAATGACTAGTTGTAATGAATGGATTTTACGTAAAAATAAAAATATTTATAATAATACCATACCATACCATAGGTCCTTGGTTCAATCAAGTAATAAGATATATCATTTTGTTTTATTACTAGTTTGTTAAATTCATGTAATTGGTTATTTAAAAAAGTTTAATAAAAGTATAATATACTATGAAATTAATATTGTATAACTATTATCATATTGGTGATCAATATTTTTCACAACCTCTTATTAGAGCTATAAGAACATACAATCCAAGCATTGAGATAATTGTGAATCTTACGTCTTATAGTTTTTTATATTCAGATATTAATAATATTATTACTAATCCCATTTCCGAATCATCTTATAATAATGATTTATATCATATTATAGATGAAAATACTGTAATGATAAATACATGGATAGCTGCTATATCACATGATTATGTATATATAGAATGTTGTTCACCTAGAATATATAATTTATTTAAAGAATTATATGCAGAAAAATTTCATCTTAATATGCCAGATATTTTAGATATAGAGTTATTACCTAAAACTCCTAAAACGGATATATCTGCTTTTATAAATTGGAAAAATACACATAATTCTTGTATAGTATTTTACAATGATGTAATCCCAAAATCCGGACAACAAGTTAGTTCAACTGAACATAATGTGATTATTGATAAATTATGTGGTTTATTTCCAGATATATATTTTATTACAAGTGAAAAATTATGCGATAGTAAAAATAATATCAGCACTATACATGATTTTAAGTATACACAAACAAATGATTGTGAAAATTTATGTAAAAATACAAACATATATCCGCATTGTAATTTAATAATATCTTTTGACGTTGGAGCTTGTTTTAATTATATTGAAGAAGAGGTTTTAAAATCAAAGGCTACTGTTCTTCATATTGGTTGTACTTCTCGGTTTTTTGATCAATTATCATATAATGTAATTAATACAGAATTACACAAACTATTTTTAGATAAATGTATCTTTTGTGAAGCACTTGATACATCTCAAGTTATAGAAATTATTAAAAATAAAATAGGAGAGAAACTTGTAATTACAAATAATCCCGAAAACGTGATAAGCACGTAAAAAGATCAGAATTTAGAATACACAAGATTCTTCCAATACTCAAAAGTTAGTTTTTCATAGTTGAATGATTTTTTAGAAAACGAGATCAATGTATCTTTTAATAGTTGTTCATTAATATCAGAATATTCGTCAACTAGCAATATTGGCAAATCGGTATATATTATTTCTAAAAAATTTTTTTGCATTATAACTATACATCCCATACACAACGCTTCAAATGTTCTTATACAATCAAAACCATTTCCAGGTGGACTCAACACAAACGCGTATTTACCCATATTGCAGAATGATTGACTTCTTGGAACTAACTCGTCATAGTATATTATTTCTTTAGGTATAATATTTAACAACTTTCTTCTCCAATTACCATTTCTTTCATCTGTAAAATTATGATGAAAATTTCCATATATTAAAGGTATTCGTTCCGAAAAATGAGAGCACTTGATAGATATATCATGTAATCTATTATTTTGTGTTATATAATCATGCTTTTTCTCACCAAAAAAATCTTTAGACGCAATAGTCCAAAAATCGAGACCATAAGGAATACTTGTGAATTGTGAATCATTTGGTATGGTCTTATTAATAGAAAACCAGTGTTTGAAATATGGATTTGATGTTACTTGTTGTACAAAATCATTGTTAAATTCTAAAGGAAATTGAGAATCTTCCATTGCCGAAACAATAATAAATGGCTTTTTTATTTGAGATAAAAAAAGTTCTAGTTTTATTAAATACCACATTAGATGTGTTGAATAAATGAGAACTTTTTCCAAAGAATTTAAATAATCCATGTTAACATTACAATCACTAAATTGTGTTAGATTCAAATCGGCAATCTCGCTAAAAAATATAGGAGAATAATACATTTTATATAATAAAAAATCTTTTAGACTATTATTAAATACATACAAAATATATTATACAACTTCTAAGTATCACGAACGAAAAGATAATGACGAAAACTCATCTTTTATATGTTCTAATATGTAAAATGCTTTACATATTATCTAAAGTATAAGTATTTTAGTGTTAATTATGAATGTTATAGTACGAAATGGTTATGGCTCGCATTTTAATCGTCTTACTATCATATCTGATAACATAATTAAAAAAGAATCTATATCACCTTATGGCCACGTAAAGTTAGACAATGAAAAAGAGTTTTATAAATATATCAATACTAACTCTATTATATTTCCTGTTCCAAAAATAATTGAATATAGTGATCATTGGTATTCAATGGAATATTTATCAAACTATATACCACTATATAAAATATATGAAACGATTGATAATTACGAGAAAGTAAATGTGTACTCAAGTATTAAGAGTAAGCTTACTGCGTTACACATACAAACACAAAAAATTATATTATTTGATACTATTTCCGATGATATAGAATATGAATGTAAGACTAAATTATTTGAACGTTTTGAAATAATTCATTCCTTAATCGATACTTATTCGTTTATAAAATCTGTAAATGGTCTTACAATTTATTCATTCACCGATTCTATTGATATGCACTACAAACGTGTTGTTAACTATTTCAATAGTAAACAAAAACACGAATTATGTGTTATTCATGGAGACTGTCAATTTAATAATATTTTAATTAACAAACAAACACATGATATTATATTTATTGATCCAAAAGCATCATTTGGTAAAACACAACTGTTTGGTGTACCCGAATATGATTTCGCAAAATTAAAATTTGCTATTAGTGGTTATGATAAATTTGACAATAGCGAGATAGAAACTCTTGATGTTACTGGTGACAATCTGAATATAACATTATCCCCGCTTCTTGAGAATGAATTAAATAGAACAGACGTATTAACATCGATGGCTATACTAATATGGTTAGGAAATGCGCACTGTTTTATAAATCAACCTAATAAAGCAGTATATAGCTATTTTTACGGATTATACTTGGCAAAACGTTACGAATAAGTATTTATCTTCATATTCGGATACAAATATACGTCTTCTTTTATCATTGTCTTGTAAATATCATTTTTTGATTCCAATATGAAATAAACACAGTCACAACTGTTTTTAACAGCTTTGTATCCTTTGATTGAGTTTTCAAATCCAATACAAAATTTCTCGTCTTTATAATATTTTTGTTTTGCTAGAACATAACACTCCTCGTCTGGTTTAGGACGATTATAGTCTTCACGTACAATCCATTGTTTTACTTGTCCTAATAAAGGCAACTGTGATTGAACATGTGTTACCAATTCTCTTGAAGTATTTGTAACAATTGCAAAATTTATATTATTCTGAATACAATTTTGTATTAACTCCTCTGCACCTTCTATAAATGTAATGTTTTTATTACGTTTAAATTCTTGATTCTTTTGTTGTTTAACAGTATGAAAATCTATTTCCATTTTTTTTAGTAACGTATCCAGACAACCATAATTCGTTTCCTTTACAAATTCATCATATGTTAATAGAATATCGTATTTGCTCAAGACCTTTTTATATGATTCATAATGTATATAATCTGTGTCGATAAGAGTACCATCTAAGTCGAATAATAAAAATATATCCTTTGATATGCCTATTGTAGGGTGAATAAATCTACTAAAACATTTTTGTATATTTTCATCTAAACTAGATAAGATAAAATCGGTAATCATGTAACTGTAATCTACAATTTCGGTGTCATATGGTCTATTTGCCATATTAACATTATTTGAGTTAGATGGTGCAATATGTGTATATGGTTTGTTAATAATGTTTGCTATAAGCTGCGCGATTTGATATTTAGTTAATTTATCTGTTGGGTTAAAAAAGTGTTTTAATCCTATTATTTGTTGCTCTATACAATGGTAAATAAAGTTACAAAAATCAGGTATCCATATTGGTCTACGAATGCTATCATTATCTTCTTCAAATGTATCAAATTGGTTTAATACCTTTTTACCAATTAATGTTATAGCACATTCATCTAGAGATTGTACTTTATTCCAATATAATACAGGAACTCTAATAATCAAATACTTAGATATTAGTTGTTTTACACGGAGTTCAGAGATTAATTTTGATATGCCATAATTTTGCAAGGGATTTGTAGCAGATGTCACTGTATTTGGTTGTGTTTTTCCATCAAAAACATAATCTGTTGAAATATGAATAAAATATATGTTTTTTTTAGCACATGCTTTGGCTATATTAGAAGCATAATCAATATTGATTTGTTTAGTCTGTAACCAATCTTTCTCACATATATCTGTTTGACGTTGTACAATACAATTAACACATACGGTTATATGATTTTGTACGAAAAAGTTGTATAATTCTTCTGGATCATCAAATCTTATTGAAACACCATTCTCAACAAATCTTGTAAAATAGCTACAAATATATGGTATATTTTGTGTTTTTAACTTTTCAGATAAACATCTGCCAACAAGACCTGAACCTCCAGCTATAAAAATAGTCATATTATTAATATTTAAAACAGTGGTTTTAAATAATTTTGCGATACACCAAACAAATAATATAGTCTAAAACAAGCTGTTTAAGATATAAAATGAAGATATTATCTGTTACTAAACAAGAAAAAAAAATATGTGATAATCACACTCGCAAAATACCTAGTGTTCATGTCAATTATAAAAATTGTGTCTGTGTTAAACCATGGGGGTATGAATTCTTAATATATGAATCTGCGAAAATAGGTATTTGGTTCTTAACACTCAATAAATCGCATAGTACTTCGATACATACTCATTTTCAGAAAGACACTATTATTGTTGTGATAGATGGTTGTGCTGTTATTAGTTTATTGAACAACGAAAAAGTTATACTCAATAAAATGGATAGTATTTTTATACCTAAGAAAAAGTTTCATGGTATAACTTGCTTTTCCGAATCAATAACTCTTATGGAGATTGAAATTTTCGATGAAAATGTACATTTTTCGGATAAAAATGATTTGTTACGCATTGATGATCAATATCAACGTTCAAAAACCGGATATGAAAGTTCTGTAAAAAATATTACAGAAAATATTGATCATTATGGCCATTTTTTTCTCGAACCTCAATCTGAGAAAGTTGTTAATAACTCTATTATCAGATGTGAATATTTTAATACAAATGATATAGAACAATATAAAAAAAATAACTACAATTTTATACTAGATGGAAAAGTATTTGTAAATAGCCAGTATATAAAAGAGGGTAGTTTGGTAAAAACTAATGACTTTGAAAGTCTATCTCATTGTGATACACCACCTCTGTTATTATCAATTTGTTGTAATAATTATACTGAAGATTCTAAGATAATCTATGATAAGGATCATTTGAGAGAGGTTGTAAAGTCTATAAGAGCGAATACGAATGTTAAAATAATTCTAACATCAGGTTGTTATGATATTATACATGTTGGACATCTAAATAATTTAAGAGAAGCTAAATCGTTAGGAGACATTTTAATTGTTTGTTTGAGCAGTGATGAGCAAATAAAAGTCTTAAAAGGAGACAAAAGGCCTATTAACAACTATAAAGATAGAATTAACTTGTTTAAAACAATTTCTTATGTTGACTATCTTGTGTTATACAATGAAGAAAATATAGAAAAAGAAATTACTCTAGATGAAATAATGAAAATTACAGATCCTGATTGTTGGACAAAAGGAAGCGACTATACTAAAGAACAAATATACGAAAAGCATCCGAGTTTAAAAAACATTATATTAATAGACAATATACTTGATAAAAGTACTACTTCTATTATTGAGAGAATATTATCGTGATGAGAGTGTATAATAATTACGTAATCTAGATTATTGTCTTACTATTACAAGCAATATATTAATAGTAAGTTTATTACATTAAAAGCTTATTCCATTTACTATATTAAGTTTAAAATGAAAATAAAGATAATATAAATCATTGCTAAAATGGAGTATAAAGACTCTTTAGTAAACGACGACAATAATGGCGAATTAAAAAAGATGATCGCAGAGTCTGAAAAACGAGCTGAAGCATTTCAGCAGGAAAATGCAAATTTATTGTTAAAAATGACTCTTCAAAATGATAAAATATATGAAAAACTTGACGAGGTTCACACCGATGTCAAACGCCTTATTGTAATGCTAGAACCTGTGCATTCACACGCCGAATGGGTAGATGGTCTACGCGCAAGATTGCATAGTATTGGTTTGATGAGGAATACTCCGAGGATTGAGTGATGTATTCATTTTATTCCTAGATTTTAATAATATAAAATCTAGGAATAAAAATATTGATATAGAATAAATGAAAGGTAATTCTTTAATGATAATTGTGTTTTTTATGGTGTTACTTTGTATTTGGATTTATGGACTTATAATTACTATTAAAAAGTGTAGTAATCTTTCCCCAGTAGCTAAATCTATAACTATTATTTGTATATTATCTTTTAGTCTTATACTACTAAACGTTGTATTACAAAAACTCTTTTCTACAAAAGTTGTTCCACCGAGTAAATCGACAGATCAGGTGACTAAAGAATCTTTTAGTTTTGAAATACTAAACTCCACGTTTGGGAAATTATTTTCTAAATTTTTTCCAAGTAGTGATTCTACAAATCAAGTGACTGAAGATTCTACAAATCAAGTGACTAGTGATTCTACACAAAATATTTTGTCACCTAGGGATTCATCAAAAGCCCTTGATGCGATGATGTCTGGTCACGCGTTTAGGCTCTCTATAAAATTCGTTCCTAGTTCAGGTGACACACGCGTACTTGGCCTTATGCAGTATACTAGATTTGGCCGTCTTTTCACGAGAATCGGGACTAAAGACCATTACGGCACGTCTGGACAATGGATTCAAGCTCCAGATGGTATCTCTACTTCAAAGGGTTCGTGGCCGTGGGGATCTATTGAAGGCGGTTTCTTTGTGTCAGAAAAACTCGGTGGTGTTAGGTACCACGTTGCGGCATCTTCGCACCGCTATAACAACAGGAGCGATACACTTGGTGGTTTTGGCTTCTTTGAGCATGGCTTGCCTTTCCGATATCTAGCACGAGTAGTGCTTAGCGATCGTCTTCTATTACCTCCATGCGGAGTCTGCTTTCCTATGGCAGATGAAGGGAAGTTGTTTGGTGCTGGTTGGATCGCACTGCCATTGTTTGAGTTTGCAACAGTATCCGGAACCAAGGACCCGCTTACATGGACATTTTTTGCCGATTCTAAAAATTTCTCTGGACCAGTATGCTGCTACCCACCACAGTTTTTTGCACGGCGACTTGCCTCGTGGGCTGCTTTGCGACTAGGAGAAGACAAATCTTTACCTTCAGAATACGGAAATACCGACGTTAGCGCTGGACTCGCATTTAGCGGGCCACTCGCAGGTAATGTCGATATGTCGGTTGGCGGAGAAATTCCAAACCTAAAATGCGCGTTTACAACCGACGATCCGGAAGGCTCAATGGTGTGGAAGATTCCCGAAATCAAAATGCCAGCAGCTGAAAGCGCGTGGCTAGCTGATGCGTCATTCTTTACTGAACGTAACTACTCTCAATTGAAAGATCAATTGAACTCTAAAAAAGCTGTAACTCTGGTCTCAAAGCCGGCAATTATACCTAAACAAACGGAGTTTCATGTGGGAGTTAAGAGAGTTGTACAGGTTGGTGTTAAGGAAATCGATGACGTATTGGGTATTGATGCTCAGGTATTACGAACTGAAACTGGCGACGCATGTGTTGTTTCTGGAGCAGATGCTGGCAAGACTCTTGGGAGGTATTATGTTCAGACAGATGTGATCAAAGATAAAATAACCAACGGAACTGGAAAAACAGTCAACCGGCGAGTGTGTATCCCTACAACTACGTCAGGACCAATTACTGAGGTCGACTACACTTCTGGTTCAAAGGCAGTAGCTTTCAATAATCCGATTCTAGAGGCATATGTTGCAGCGCGCGCAAAGAATGGTATTGAAACTGTCACTCTCGAGGATGGGACGACTGTGCGGTACGGTCTTATGCGCTTTGTCGAGCAACCTGCAATTGTATCTCTAGCTGCTGACTTTCCAAACGATTTCAATGAAGCGCGACTAAAGGAGCTCCAAGAGCGCTTTGAAACTCTTTCAAAAACAAATTTTTCTGGACAGACTAGAAGGAGTGATTGGACAAAAAATGATAATCTTGTACGCGTAGATCCGGCAATGTTAATCACACCAGTACTTGGATACGTTCCAGTTGCGGTCGGTTCGGAACCAGCTGGAGGAGGAGTATCAAATTCTATGTTCACTGAGACGTGGTAAAAATTAATTATTATAATAATTAATTTTAATTGTTTACAATTTGACGTTCTGTTAAAAACATCTTAGCAGAAAATATCCACTTACATGTCGATTGCTTATTGAGTTTTACATAATATTCCGAGCAATACCAATACCCATAATTACTAAAATAATACTTAAAATTACTATAACTGCAATATATGGTCTTGTATCAGGAGTTGGATCACAAGGAGTTGGATTACAAGGAGTTGGATTACAAGGAGTTGGATTACAAGGAGTTGGATTACAAGAAACATTCTTAGTTTCACTAGCTAAATCAATTTCTATAATTAATAAATTAATTATTCTTTTTATAGTATTAAAAATTGGATCAACATTTCCTAATCCGTATTTTAAAGTATCCGAATCCGTTGGATTTATTTTTTCTTTTAACATATTTTTAAGATCATCTTTATATTTATCCATAAATTGTAATATAATTTGTAAGTACTTTTTCCTTAGTTCTTTTTGATTACTTGATAATTTATCAGGTGATTCATCAAAAGCATCAATTACATCATATAATTCACGCTGTGTAATTTTATATGGTTTCAATATATTTTCAATCTCCTCAGGTAATGGTTCCTCCTTAAATTCTGGTAAGTTAAATCCTTCCCTTCTTTTAAAAGAATTTACAATGTTATTTATTCCCCTAGCGAGAATAATACCACTTGACATTTATATTCAATTAATATAAAAAAAAATTATTTTAATAATTCAAATTGAATTTATTATATATACCACGTCTCATGCGCTTTGTTAAACTTTCTGAAGAATTTCAATTACAAAAACGGGTCATTCTTTGTAAACAAAAAGATGATGATCTCATAAAAAAAATGAAATCATTATGCAAGTTCTATTAGAAATTTAAAAATGCTAAACCATTTACCGTTGACTTTCTGGAGACGATGTATCCTGAACAGTCAAGATCTGAAGAATATCGCAACTGTTTGCACCGAGACATACCAAATTATACAGACTCTAAGACGTGGCAGAGACTTTTCTTTTAGTTCACGAATAGTAAAAATTCCACCTGAATGGATCTCTTTTGTTATGTTGTCTCAACTAAAAGTAACTCTAGATAGATTTGTTCAACGATGCAATCTGACAGAATTTAAGTCAGTAAAACACACAGTTTATTTCACCTCTGGTGACCCAGAAGAAGTCTATCGAATATGTCAAGTCATTCCGACAGAATTTTATATTTCTATTTATTTTACGAGTTGTAATAGTGAAAACTACAATGGCTTATTAGCGAATACACTAAAAAGTTTAGGACACAGGCTTATTAGTCTTAATTTACAAGATAATAGTCTTAATGGATCTGAGTCTATGATACAATGCTTAGAAAATTCTTCATATCTAGAAGAGTTAAATCTTTCAAACAATTGTTTTTTTGGTGAAAATTTAGAGAAATTAACACATGTATTATACATGCTGCACAATTTAACTGATCTTAACATATCAGGTAATATTATTAATATAAGAAACGCACAAACTCTTGCACCAGCTCTCAAAAATATGACTGGTTTATTGAGACTAGATATGTGTGGAATTCATATGGGTAATATTTCTTTAAACATTCTGTCAAAAAGTATTATGTGCATGACTAAGTTAGAATGTCTTAATCTGGGCTCAAATTGGACAGGTAGTGAAAGTCAAGGTGACTTGGCTTTGATTTTACAAAGCTTGCCAAATCTCAAAGATCTTGATCTTAGTTATAGCGAGATTGGCACCACAAAAATGAATGTTCTTGCTCCAGTAATATGCAATCTTTCAAAACTGAAGAGGCTTAACTTGAGAGGTAATGAAATAGGTGAATATTTTGAGACACAGAATCTTCTTTTTAAGATACCAACGCTTGAATTTTTTGACATTTCTCTAGACAGACTCACATTCAAAGGAGTTTTTAGACTGGCAGAATCATTAGAGACAATGACGTCTCTTACACATCTAAGTTTAAAAAACAATGAAGTTGGAACAGAAGGATGCATCATTCTTTCTTCCTCAATCAAGAAATTGAAGAGAATGACTACTTTAGATATTGGACATTTTGTCGATTCTGATTTGACACCTTTGATAGCATCTCTGTCTTCTTTACCAAGTTTAACATCGCTTGACATATCTTGTAATCAAAGAATGAGTGATATACATGCATTAGGTAGTCTTTCTAATCTAGTGTGTTTAAATATTAGTGATAATAATCTTGGAGAGGAAGGAGCAGCTGAGTTGTCTGTACCTCTCTCTAAAATGAGTAGATTAACTTCACTTAATCTCAATGCGAATGGAATATTTGATAATGGTCTTATTTCTTTACTTGATTCCATTTCTTCTCTTATGAATCTTGAAACTGTTATGTTGGGGTACAATTATCTCGAAAGCGAGAGCGTTATTGCTTTAGGAAACCATTTTCAATCGCTTACTTCGTTGCAAACATTAGATTTGTCAAATAATGAAATAAGCAAAAGTGATATTGAATATTTGAAGTCAAAATTGTGTAGTGAAAAATCTTGCTTGGAAATTATAGACTAAAAAATAGATTTCTATTAAATAAAATGATTACTATCTCTCAAACCGCAAAAAATAAAATATGCGAAATGATGAGTAAAGTAGGTAAAAAAAGTATACTTTTATATGTAAAAGGAGGAGGTTGTAATGGATTTTCTTATAATTTTAAGATATTAGATTCAGACGTAAAACCAAACAAACTAGACGAAGAATATAAAGTAGATGATTATAGTGTATATTTATGCGGTAAAAGTCTAATGTATTTAATAGGTGTCAAAATTGATTACAAAACGGACATTATGGGTTCAAAATTTGAATTTACAAATGATAATATAGAGAGTAAATGTGGTTGTGGCACTAGCGTTTCATTTAAGAAAATAATGTAAGGTATATTTTAATCAAAACGACACACAATGTGTTGTTTTACAAACTTAGCGTAATTTGTAATTTTGAAGGAAACAAGATTTATGTAGTAACACTTCAGCTGACGCAATTTGACTGTCTAAACAAATTGTTGACACACCCCGTATAAACTCCAGCAATAGAAACATAACCACAGTTAAGAGAATATTGTGTATGTAAAGGACTAACTATTTTTTGGAAAAAATCATCTAGACATGTGTTGTACATTATAATCAAACATCCTTTTTCAATTGAGCATTCTGATTTGTCACAAATAACAGTTCTCTGCTTTGATACTGTCCCTGCAACCCCTACAGTAGATAGATGTAGAGCTACCTTTTTACATGATAGATTTTTATTAGATATCATGTAGTGTATTGGTGTATATTTATCAGAACAAGACATTTGTTGCAAAGTTACAAATATTTTTAGATTAAGAATGTTACTTGAAAAATTATAGAATAATAAATAAACTTAGAAAGAAATGATACAATTTGTGATAAAATAGATTCTTAGAAAACAACTTTATGTTAGTCGAGCTTATTCTTTTTAATGCTCATCATCAATTTTTAAAACAGGCAGGTCATCAAAGATTCTTTTGATTTCTATAATATCTTCAGGATAAAAATCTTCATTCTCTGAAAGGTTTAAAGATATTAGGTATTCAAGATTTTGAATAGCTGGTAGTATTATTTCAAAAAATCTCATCTCCAAAGAACAACTCGATAAATCGAGTTTTACCAAATTTGGTAAAGCCCTTATAATAAAGTAAACACTTTTTGCTTCATCAAAATTTCCTAAATTACTACCAGAAAGATCTAGTTTAGTTATGTTTGTTAGATATGGAATAAAACGTTCCATATAACTAGTATTAGCCGTGCAACCAAATGACTGGAGTTGTGTAAAATCTTCTAAACAAGGTAATACTGTTTCTACTAAATCTAATTGATTTTCATCCGCGTTTTCATTACCTGAAAGAATAGACATACTACCAGCTATTCGAAGGCCTTTTAAATCTTTCAAAGATTGAGACCATATCGTTCTAAAATCTTCAACATCAAAATCTGTATCATCATCCGAACCTCGTAAATCAGTAAACATACGAATGTTTGTTAAATCTAACTCTTCCAATGTTTTTATACCTTTTAGACAGTCTAAAAAATATTTCCATTGTATATATCCATAAGATAATTTTAGTATTTTAAGATTTGGTATTTTACTTAGTGCTATAGTAACTTCAGACCCTCTTATAAGATATAAGTCGCTGAAATCAATTTCAAGAGAATAAATAGTGTTTCGCAAGTCTTCTATAATAGAACATAATGAACTAATTACTTTTCTCTTCTTTCTATTTATATCAATAATACCACAAGTAATTGTAATTGATAAATTTATATCAGATTGGGCTAAAATTGTGCGATCAAATAATGGTTTTCTAACATTTCCGTCATTATTAATAGCATAAAAAATATGTAAAGCACAATTTTTTGGTTCTTTATCGTATTCAGCACAAAGAGTTTTCAAACTATCTGGTGTATACTCAAAATCTGTTGGAAGTTCGCTTTGTTCAAAAGTTACATGAGGCCTTCTTAGAACGTCTGCCAAATAACGTTTTTGTTCGATCCAAGTTGTTATTTTTTCAAAAAATTTAACTGATATAAAACATACTCCAATCATTTTATTTGCTTTAAGCCTACTAATAAAAGCAGGTGTCAATGCTAACAGGTTTTGTTCTAGAGTTCCACATACTATATACTCAGTATCGTTTACATATTGTTTTGTCAAGCCTGTATATACAAAATCTGGGTAATTTGATAATAAATTAGTAAATAATAATCGAATACTTGCGTTTTTTCCCATTATATACTTTATTTGACATAATATACAAAATGTAGGAGGTAAAGACTTTAATCTATTTATAATTATTCTAAGTTTATCATCTTCCAAATGAAAATCATAAATTATATCATTCTCTATTTGTACGACCTCCATTTCATCAATTTTTTTGTTAAAAAAAGCTAAATGAATTTCATTATTTGATGACATATTTTATTATTAAAAAAATAATAAATATATTTTAAATTTGAGAATATTATATAGACAAAGACGTCCATAATAATCCTCCGATAATACCTGAGACAACACCGACTAGGTGACCAAGCAAAGATGCTCGTTTTGGATTTTGAATTGTTGGCATCACAGCAACTCCTATTATAGAAATGACTACTAATAAATCTAGTCCTCTTTTTGTGGTTAGCTCCCAAGCCATAATACCAAAAAGTATACCAGAGAAACCTATAGTACATGCCATATTAGGGATTATTTTATGCATAGTTACTTCAATTATAGAAGTAAAAACTAGTAAAAATATAATCAAGAAGCTAAAACGTTTAGCTCCAATATCTCTTTCTACTCTAGCAAGTGTGTATAGAGTAAATAAATTAGCAGCAAGGTGAAACAAATCAATATGTACAAAGTTTCCACAGAAAGATGATAAAATATTGCGACCACAAGGAATTGTTTTTAAAACAGTTGTGATATATAATGCAAAAACAAGAACTATTGAAATAGCGAGAAATAAAGATACTGGTATATCTTTGCAATGAGACACGATCATTTGTTTTTCTCAAGATTTTTTTATGATCTATATATAAAATGAGCGAAACAGAAAACAAGGAAGAATTTTGTCCGGTATGTGTGGCCGTTCCATTAGCAATGGCTAGTGGTGCTGGAATAGCAGGTATTGGGTCAACAAAAGACCCAAAAAAAAATAAAAAAACTAGAAATATTATGCTACTTGTAGGTATTATAGTTACACTACTTTCTTTAATAATTGGTATATTTTATTTGAAAAGATGTCCAGATTGTAGATAATATATTTATTCTCTTATAACCAATATTGGTTATAAGAAATTTTAAATTAAACCTCTTGTGTCACCGTAACATCAGGAGTAACCGTAACCTCTTCCTTTACCAAATCAACAACATTCTTTTCCTTTATCGTTGGCAAAATTTCATCTGTATCAATAGTCGGAATATCTACATCTTCAACCATATACTTCATAAAGTTATCTTGAACATCACGAATGTTCTCATCTAACCCAGCTTGTTTACGAGCTTCCATGTACTTTTCAAAATACTTTTCTTTGAACTCTGGATTTTCATCATCAAGCTTCTTTAGGCTAGCACGAGTCTTTAAAATAATATCACGAACCTCGCTCAATTTCTTCAGATGTTCCAAGAAAGTCCAAGAGAGCTGAGCCTTCTTCACACAAAGAGTAATATACTCTTCATAAGAATCTACACTTGGAGTAGAAACCCCGTCGTCATTTCGAGCCTTATCTGACTGAGCTAGCAAAGCTTCCTCTCGCTCTTTCATCTCATTTATTGTTTTTTGCTCTTTATTCTTTACCTCTTTAATATTTTCAGAGATAACCTTTGTTGTTTCCTTTCGAATATCAATCTCCTTTGTCTCAGCAGAGTATTTTGACGACGAAGTAATAGGAAAAGGCCTACCAACATATAGGTGATATAGATGATGATAAGAATCTACATTACGAATTAGAAATTCAGCTCTTTGTTCAGCTTCAATAGGCGAAGCATAAACTCCTCTTACCTTTGCAAAACCAAACACCCCGTTCTCATTGGGAGTTGCCCCCTTTGCAGGTACAAAAGAAAGAAGAGCTATATTTTGCATAGGGATAGGAGGATCTGCGTAAGTACGATCTGCCGATGGAAACTTACGAATAAAATCCGTATTATTAAGTTGTTTCATTGCCTCCTCTGTCTCTGAATTAGTAAGAGGAGGAACAGATTGCTCTGGACGCCACCTATTTTCTATATTGCGGTCTAATGGATCAGTCAACGAAGACTCTTTTTCGTATTCAAAGCTTTGCTTTTGTTCTGTCATTTTCTATCAGAAATTAATTCTTTAGATTATGTAATTCGATTTGTAATGTAAAATAAGCAAAGGATTTATTGCGATATTTAGTTTTTTAATCTTGAATTTAGAGAAAATGCATCTGCTATCATTAAAAAATTTTATTAGTATTTTAATAGTTTTATCCTTTTTACCATTTTTATTAGCTGGTTTTGTGACCAAAATTAACTCCTTTTTTATACTAGGAATTATAATTTTTATATCAAGCTTAATGATTTACGGTCAAATATATGAACATTACTGTCAAAATGACGAAAAATTAAAGGAGCTAAAATCCGTACTTGAAGAGTTTTTTGCTAAACAAGAAAAATGGGAAGGTCCTTTAGAAGTGCTTAATAGAAAAGATATTATGAAGGAAATTACTCTGTATAGAGGAGAAAAAAGTTACACAATTAATAAAGAAAAAGTATATATTTGTCTGAAAGATCAATACGGTGAATATTACAGCGACAATACTTTGTACTATGTCATAGCTCATGAAATAAGTCATGCAATTTGTGACGAGATAGGTCACACTGATAAATTTCATGCTATTTTCAAAGCACTGTTGAAAAAATTGGAATGCGCTGGTATTTACAATAGTTCAATACCTGTAACACAAGACTATTGTATAAAAGGTGACAAAGAAATGTAAAATGATGATGATTATTATTATTATTAAATAAAAATGACAACTCCAAATGATAAATTTAAAATAATTGAAACCGCTCCAGAATTTACAATTTCTCCTACAGGTTCTTATAGTTCTGCATCATTAAAAATCGTGTACCAGTTTACTTCTAAAAATCCTACCACAGGTAGCACAGTTATATCATCTGGAATTCTCGGTTGTAATGCTCCTGTACAAGTTACCTCTGGTTCAGGTGGTGGTGGGTCAAGTTGGTCAGGTGGTGGTGGGTCAAGTTGGTCAGGTGGTGGTCACAACGTAATAGCACCTCAACCTGATTATTAGTTTTAATTCCTCTTAGATCTAAAGATGTGTTGGATGACTGTAATTCAATAATAATGACTCATTGTACTTAAAAAGTTATTTACTTTTCATTTTTAGAATGCATAAGGTATCTAACCTCCTAAATGAAAAAAATTATTTTTTTTGTTAAGTAATAAAATGGTCTCAAATGAAGTGTTACCAACCGAACCAAATGAAGTGTTACCGACCGAACCAAATGAAGTGTTACCGACCGAACCAAATGACGTGTTACCAACCGAACCAAATGACGTGTTACCAACCGAACCAAATGAAGTGTTACCAACCGAACCAAATGAAGTGTTACCGACCGAACCAAATGAAGTGTTACCGACCGAACCAAATGACGTGTTACCAACCGAACCAAATGAAGTGTTACCAACCGAACCAAATGAAGTGTTACCGACCGAACCAAATGAAGTGTTACCGACCGAACCAAATGACGTGTTACCAACCGAACCAAATGAAGTGTTACCAACCGAACCAAATGTAAAATTTAGAATGTTCGCCGAACTTCCACACGATTTTTTAAACCCGCCGAACCAAAATAACGTGTTTCCAACCGCGCCAAATGATAAATTTAAAGTCATTGAAACTGCTCCAATCTTTGCATATTCTCCTACCGGCTCTTATAGCTCTGCATCATTTAAAAGCGCGTACGTTTTGAAGTTTAAAAATCCTGACACCGGTAGTACCGTTATAACATCTGGAATTGTAGGTAGTAATAAAAATACTGTCTCCTAGCTACACTAATATCGACAAATCTTGGTTTTTAGTCTTTTTTTCAAAGGTGCTGTAATCAAATAATTTATCTAATTATAAAACAAATATAAAATTAAGAAAATTTATTTTCTTTTAAATAATAAAAATGTCTCTAACTGAAACAGCGAATGATAAATTTAAAGTCATTGAAACCGCTCCAATCTTTGCATATTCTCCTACCGGCTCTTATAGCTCTACGTCATTTAAAAGCGCGTACGTCTTGAAGTTTAAAGATCCTGCCACACATAGCACCGTTGTAACATCTGGAATTCTTGGTAATAATAAAAAGGCTGACACTTAATATTGTAACAGTCTCCTATTATGGACAAATCCGATTTTTAGTCTTAATTTTCTTTTCTAAAATTAAGAAAATACTTTTCTTTTAAATAATAAAATTTTCTTTTAAATAATAAAAATGTCTGAAACAGCGAATGATAAATTTAAAGTCATTGAAACCGCTCCAATCTTTGCATATTCTCCTACCGGCTCTTATAGCTCTAAGTCATTTAAAAGCGCGTACGTCTTGAAATTTAAAGATCCTGATACAAAAAGTGTCATTAAAACATCTGGAATTTTAAGTAATAATGCAAAAATAAGCGAGACTTTGCCTTTGCCTATTTTGATATCTCTAACCGATTTTGGTTATAGTTGGGTTCAATCAAGTTCTCCACAAAAACAATGGTCTAATGTATCTTTATCGGAAACAGGTCAGTACCAGACGGCTGTTGCACGTGATGATTATATTTACATATCAAGTGATTTTGGTTCTAATTGGGCACAAAAACAAAATGACACATCAAACAACTCTTTGCAAAAATATTGGCAAGATGTATCAATGTCTGCATCAAGTCAATATCAAACGGCTGTTGCGCAGACAACACCTAGTTTTAATGGTTCAGGTCCTGAATATATTTACGTATCAATTGATTTTGGTAATACGTGGACAAAATCAAATTCTCTGCAAAAAATATGGATGGGTGTATCTTTATCAGAAACAGGTCAGTACCAGACTGCTGTTGCACTTAATGATTATATTTACGTATCAAGTGATTTTGGTAATACGTGGGCACAAAAACAAAATGACACAACAAGCAACTCTTTGCAAAAATATTGGCAAGGTGTATCAATATCGGGATCCGGTAAATATCAAACAGCTGTTCCTACTGGAAACAATTATATTTACGTATCAAGTAATTTTGGTAATACGTGGACACCATCAAATTCTCTGCAAAAACAATGGGCAAGTATATCAATGTCTGCATCAGGTCAATATCGAACAGCTGTTGTATTTAATGGTTATATTTACGTATCAAGTAATTTTGGTGTTACGTGGACACCAAAAGAATCTGACACATCAAGCAACTCTTTAGAAAAATATTGGTATAATGTAACAATGACTGCATCAGGTCAATATCAATCAGCTGTTCCAAATGGTGATGATTATATTTACGTATCAACTGATTTTGGTAATACGTGGACACCATCAAATTCTCCGCAAAAAATTTGGCTATCTGCATCCCTATCTGCATCAGGTGAACATCAAACGGCTGTTCCAGCTACAATTAATGAATATATTTACACCTCTTTATCACCACTTTAATTTTTATGTTTATTGTCAAACACATATAAATTACTATTCGAGTGTGCTTTCTTGGTGTCCATATATAAAATGATAGATACGACTGGACATCTTGTCTCCAATGCGTCTACGACCTCCAGTTGCTAAAGGAAAGGTAAGATCAGCAAGTAGTTTTTCTCTAAGGTGTTCAGGAGTTGTTTCATACTCTTTAACAAGGTCTTTAAAGTTTAGATATTTTTCAACTATTACAACAGCTACTTTTTCAGTCACTTGTGGAATAAGAGACAACTGTGATATAAACCAAATTGAAGGTGTCATGTTAGCTTTTTTACTTTTCTTCAATGTTGCAGCGTAATTTACATCTGATGATTTGCACTCTTCATCTCGAAAATAACTATCGCCATCTTTCTCTAATTTATCTAAAAGTTTTACAATAAATTCTGCGCTTTCATCGATTGTACTTGTCTTATACACCTTAATTCCATCTCTCAATTGAGTATTAATTAAGCTTCCAACTAATGTAGACACCGGTAAACCGCTAATTTTTGAAGACATTGGTTTATCGAGAGATCCTTCTACTAGATATATTATTCTTTGTCTAGGTGTGCTTCCCAGCAGACGAGCTTTTTGTTCTCTGCCACGCCCATCACAAATACTAGCTTTTAAATCATTCACTGTTTTACGCTCTATAATAAGTATTGTCTTGCCATCTTCTCTAAATAGAATATCTCCAACTTCTAACTGTTCTATTAAAGGTTGTATAGAAGGTTTAATTTTTTCAATAAGATCATGTTCTCGATTATCAATAACCAATTCTATCATTCTTACTCTTACAAATTCCAATCCTTAAACGACGAATAGTAAAAGTGAATTTATACGTTAACTTTAAAAGATAAAAAAAATGTCTTACAGAGATAAGGGAATATCCGCACTCTCTACGGTCCTAAAACAACAACAAAACATTCGTATTATTGAGAAACATATATACGACCGTTCTTGTAAGAAAGCAAATATAAACATCGAAGATATTGAAAAAATATATAAGTTAAATATTTTTCAAACAATTGGAGATATTATGAAAGGTCAGAAATTAAAAGAAGTAATTGAAAATATTAAAAATGGAAACCTTGGTTGGAGTCACCCAGCTTTTAAAGACATGCAAAATATGATAGACGAACAAAATGATTTTATAGAAAACCCATTTGCAGTTGAAGAAGGTGTTTTAGAATGCAAAGCAAGAGACAAAGATGGCATTGTGTGTGGTAGTAAGAGAGTCTTTAGTTACCAAAGACAAGTCAGAAGCGCGGATGAACCAATGACAACATTTGCCAGTTGCTGTCAGTGTGGAACAAAGTGGCAATACTCTGGATAAAATTTGTATATCTAAGAAATTCAGTTTACATTTAAAATAAATAATTCATATTATTTATTTCACTTAAGTATCATAAAAGAAACACAGATTAAAGATGAATGTCCTTTCAAAAATTAGAGATTTTATAGATGAAATATTATTATTTACAATGGATTTAATTAATATACTTTGGGCATTTCTATTCTCTTCAGATGAAAAACCCGAAAAATCAAAAGAATTTGAAGCATCTGTTATAATAGATGATAGACAAGATGAGAAATTTATAATTAAGGAAAATATTCCAGAATATTTGAGCGATGAAGATCAGTTTGAAATGTTATGAAAATGATACAAATATATAAATTACTGTTGTTCGTCCAACCATTTAATATAAACATTCATAAGATGGTTATTGAATAAAGATTTCCAATTATCGGTAAAATAAATTGTTTCACCACAATGAGTATAAATAAATGGTTGAGATGGATAATCAAAATTTGGAATCACAGATACAGGAAACACTTGTGCAACATCACATGTATTGATAATACGATATAAAGGAAGTTTACTATTTGTCACTAATTCACAAAATACGTTATCTCCAACGCAAGGACAGGAAAAATTATATACAACTACGTCGTATCCCATTATCTTTAATTCCAATCCACAAATAGTCCCTATAGCACCACCCAATGAATGTCCACCAATAATTATCTGTTTTGGATTTATTTCTTCAATCTTGTCTAATAGTTCATCTCTAAAAATATTGTAAACTTTAAGAAATCCACTGTGGATACCAGCTGGAATATTATCTAAGTTGCTGTAAAAATCAATTTGTTGCTTATTTTTATTTGTATTATTGAAAGATCTTTGAAAAAAGTACAGATTGTTGATACGACTCTTATTATCATTCCAATTAGTTCCTCTGAAAACAATATAAGCTATATCATCATTACTAAATAGTACACCAAAAAGATTATTTTTATCATCATACATATTTAATTCATTTTCTAGAGTATGTGGTTCTATAAGAGGTTCGTCAACTCCTTTTCTAACACGAACTATAAGATCTGCTAAATATCTAGCAACTTTAAAATCGCATTTAGTGTCTTTTTGAGTTGGAATAGGCAAATCAATAATTTCAGGATGACTATATATTTCTCCGGTTTGCAAATTATTATCTATACTCATTTCAATAGCTTTTTTATATCTCATGTATTGAATAAAAATATATATATATAAAAATAATGAAAAAATACCAATTAATGTTAAAATCGACTTTAAGATATGTAAAATATCTGTCATTTTTTTGTAAGTAAAGATTTAATATATTTTAAGATTAAACTAAAAAGTGTGTTTTCAAAATTTCTATCTAAAATGATATTTGTAAAACAAAAAATGCCAGTAGATACGTCTTTGATAACTTTCAAAACTATTTCAAACTTTACAAATGATTTAGGAGAGGTATTTAGTGAAAAACACAGGCCATTGAAACTATATGTACACTTAATTAATAAGACAACCCTAGCTCATGAAAAGCCTATAGAAAAACATATTGAAGGATTCAGACTTTTCTGTATTGCAAATCGCGATGCAATTTCAAACAAATCAGTTAGCAAGCTGGCAAAGGAAAAGATAATATACTCGAAGAGAGTGTATATTAATATGAAAGAAATTTTTCAAATGGCTGACGCCGAAACTTCGGAAGTTATTTGGATGCATCTTTTGACTATTTCAGCTCTTGTTGATCCTGCAGGAAAGGCACGCGAAATCTTGAAGGAAGTCTCGAAAGGAGGAGGTGGGGGGCAAGAGATAAACTTCCTTACAGATATTATTTCAAAGGTTGAGGCTAACGTTAAGCCAAACTCTAATCCGATGGAAGCTGTGTCTGCGATTATGCAATCAGGTATTTTTTCGGAACTTGTTAGTGGAATGGGTAATGGCCTTCAAGATGGATCTCTTGATATATCAAAGTTGGTAGGCACAGTTCAAAAAATGGTCACTCAACTTAGTGCAGATGCTGGAGATCAAGAAGGTGGTGAGCAAGCAATGAATATGATTAATACTATGATGAATACTATTTCGGCTGGAGCAAATGCTCCATCTAATGATGGAACTCCTCAACCAATGCCTGATATAGCGAGTATGTTGGGACCAATGATGGCGATGATGGGTGGTGGTGGTGGAGGTGGCATTCCTAATCTGGCTGGAATGTTAGGAGGTGGGGGTATTCCTAATCTAGCTGGAATAATGGAGGGAATGCAAAATGATAATTCAATTGAAGAGAAGATTAAGAGACAAGTAGAGGCAGCTCGTTCTTCAGGTCAATTAGAACAATAAAAAATTTTATTATTAAGTCACAGTAATAAAATTGATTCAAAAGAAAACAATCAAAAGAAGGGAATATAGTAAACAAATGGAGGCGCAAAACAACAATCAAATCATGTTTGTATGCAAAAAATGTTTGTTTTCAGACAACACTGAGAAAATTATAGCAAATCACAATTGCAATGGTATCTTAAATATATGTCCTGAGAACATTAAATTATTACACGAAAAAACTGAAAAACTATCGGCACAGTTAGTTCTTGAAAGATTTAAGAATAAAATTTATCGTAGTCTGATTGAAAATAATACTTCTATTTGTATTTCTGATATTCTTACAGAAGAAGAAGATGGGTTGCATGTGTGGACTGGTAAAGGAATTCTTCCGGTTCATGTTCACGAACTCTCTCGTGAAGAACAAGGGGTTGTTGTAAACTCAATTATAACTAAAAAATCATCTCCTCAAATAATAATTGAAGAAGAAACTACTTTGTCGCCAAAAATTGTTAAAAAGCCTCCACAAAAAATAAGAAAGGTTGATACAGACACTACGCAACCAGTAACATTTAAAAAGACACCTCCAAAACTACCTGAAATAGAATCTAATATTAAAGATGAAGTGATAGATTCTACAGATGATCTTTCCAAATCTAGAAAACAATCTTATAGATCAATCAAAACTTATCTAAGCAGTCTAATACAAGAAGAACCAACAGAAAAAGATAAAATAGATAAAATATCTCTTGTAGACTCAAAAATTCAACATATATTAGAAGGTTTTGAAGACCTAAAAGAGGTAGAAAATAGTTTTCAAGATAGTTTTATTGCGCTAAAACAAAGTAGAATATACACTAAAATATTGAGTGAATTAGCTATAAAAAGAATGAGCATTTTTGCAAGAATGTCTCTTGCAAGTTATCAAACTTTACTTTCCAATCAAATTAAAACGATGGAAAGTATTTTTCGTGAAAAAAATTATACCGAAAAGAAAAGTTCTACAATAATTTCAAAGGGGTTAACTCCTCTAGAAAGCCGTTTGATAGCATACGGAAATTATACACAAACTCATATAGAGATTGATGAGATTCAAAAACTCGAAATTTCTCTAGAGTTAGAAAAATATTCTCCAAAAGAATACGTTCAATATGATAGTGTTGCGTTTGTTAATTACTTTCATAACTATGGGTTAGTATTATTTTCACTGAAAAAGAATATAGAGCGTTATCTTTTTAATCGTTATGACTTTTGGAACGTTATCTATCTTCAACTCCCTAAAAATACTAAAGATGATCCATACTCATTTTATATACTAGAACGTGTAATAAAAGAGAAACGATACTGGAAAATGGACTGCCGTCTAGAAGATTTATCTTCTAACTTAATATCTAGTATTGTACCAATTATGATAGGAATGTTTAGAAAGTTGTATAAAGATGTATTTGGAGACAATGACTTTCGAAATGATTTCTCATCAAAATGCCAAATAACAGAGTGTGATTGTGAACAGCTCCTTCAAAATATTATACTCATTAGCAAACCAAAAGAATTTTACAACTTAGTGAGAGAAATGGTAGTGAATAAAGCAACGTACATACCAACAGAAAACGATAAATTTAATCTTTATGGTGATGATTCTTTACAACGCAAGAGATTTCACGATAAAGAAGATGTTGATTTGGTAGATATAATAAAACAACTTTTTGATGATATTACTAGTGTACAAGCGGTTGATTTTTACAGGTCAAGAACAAATCTAAAATGAATTTGTATTAATAATAAATATGGCTCCAAGACTTCGTAAACGAAAACAAAATAATGAACAATTGGATAATGAACAATTGGATAATGAGAATACTAAAAAACGGAAATCAAAATATGATGATAACAATGAGGACGACAACGACTACGAAGATACTGAGTTAAAATTGTTTCCAGAAAAAGAGAGTTCTGAAAAAGAAAGTTCTTCTAATGAAGATGAAGAATCTTCTAATGAAGAAGATGATACAAGTATATCAATTGATAAAGATGATAATCCAGAAGCTTACAAAAATTTACTTGCTGTCAAAAAGGAAATCGCTCGTACAGAACCAGATGTAAAAAGCATGCTTCTAACACCTATGCGTCTGGAGGATAGAGCAAAATTATGTCAATATTATGAAATTTACAAAATGCAAGTTCCTAATACAAATGAGTGGTTAGAGTGCAGAGCTAGGTACAATACTATGTTTAAGGAATATAAGGCTGGATATGAACAATCTAAAAAATACAGCGAATCAGATCTTGCTCGTATGGAAAAAGAAGAAGAAAAATTTACAGGATTTGACGCGCGACTAGCTCTAAAGTATAAAATTCTTAATTTGAAAACGAGTAAAGAAAATAAGGAAGTTATCTACAGGAGATATGAAGAATTCTTAGCGTTAGAAACGGTTGATGATGAATTTGGTAAGTTAAAACATTGGTTATCATGGGCAACTGATTTTCCGCACGATCTTGTAAAAGAGCATAATGGGCAAAATATAACAGAATTTATCAAGAAAGCAAAAGATAGGCTTGATAAAGAGCTTCATGGAATGGAAAAGGTAAAAGAACAGATTCTGTTATTTATGTCAGCAAAAATGCGAAATCCAAGCATGGTACATGCAAATCTGGGATTAGTAGGACCTCCTGGTACAGGTAAAACATGCATAGCAAGATTGATAGCTGATATAATGGATTGTGGATTTTCACAGATTTCATTTGGAGGTGTTGACAAAGCAGATTTTCTTAAAGGTCACGAATACACATACGTCGGAGCCCAGCCGGGTGAGATAGTGAAATGCATTAAACGCATGGGACACAAGAACGGGATTATCTTTCTAGACGAGCTAGACAAAATTTCAGATAATCCTGAAATCCGAAGCGCTCTGCTACACATGATTGATCCAAGCCAAAATAGTGACTATCATGATAATTTTCTGGGAGGAGAGATTCGTATAGACCTTTCAAAAATTTGGTTCATCGGATCAATGAACTCTGTTCCTACAGATGAAGCTTTGGCTGACAGATGGTGGATAATAAACGTGTCTGGATACTGTCGTTCAGATAAAATAAATATTTTGGAAAATCATCTTTTGCCACGTGCGTTGAAAAACTGCGGCCTTGATTTTAAGACAGTTTCGTTTTCTCAAGGATCCGCAGGATATTTAATAAGCAAAGTATGTCGTTCTGGTGATAAAGGAGTTCGTACTCTTGAAAAGACGGTAAAAGATTTGGTAAATAAAATTAACTTTCTTGAAATACACCAAAGTGAAAATGGAATATTACCTTTCAAAACATCTTTTCAACTTAACTATAGACTCACATTTCCTCTGATTTTGAAGCCAGAACTTTTAGATAAACTACTTGAAGAGACAGATCTTGAACTGACAATGAGTATGATGTATATTTGATGAATTTTATATAATTAATATATAAAATTTTCAACGTGAGAAATAAGTACTTATCGTGAACTCGAATATCTTTACGATGCAACTTTCGAGATGTAGTCTTGTATTTTGTTTCAACTATGATTAATCGAGCTGTAAAACGACTCAAAGAATAGTATTTATCAAATCTATCTGCTCGGTTGTTAAAGACTCTGGAAATTCAATAAAAAATTCAATTATCAAATTACCAAATGGTTGTCCATCTTTACGCATTCCCATTTCCGGAATCACCTTTTTTGAGCTAGGTTTGGTAATTGTTCGTTCTTCAATAACAATTGATTCACCACTTGGATGATTTATAACAAACGAAAAGCCGCATAGAGATTCTTTTAATGTCAATGTTTTAGAGTAGATTAGATCTGTTCCTCGTCTTGAAAAAGGAGGATTTTTTTCAACGTGTATGGTAATAATCACATCACCTTTGCAATTTTCACACACATTGCCTTTTTCTTGTATAATAAATTGTTCCTGATCAATACCAGCAGGAATAGAAACATTAAAAGTCTCTGTTTCATACGAAACAGATGCACCGATTGAAACCATCCTGTCAATTTTTATCTCAACAGAACAACCTTTGAAAGATTGTTCTAAAGTTAAAGTTAGTGTCTGTAACATTGGAGATGGTTTTATTAGTTGAGGAACACCGTTACGAAACACACGGAAGCCTGATTGATGAGGAATACCTCCATTAAAAAACATGTTAAATATATTGTTAATATCAACTCCTTGACCTTCAGAAAAAGGAAATTTAAATTGATTTGCACCGCTATCGTACAACATTCTTTTCTCTTTGTCCCCAAGTACCTCATACGCTTCATTAATTTTTCTAATTTTTTCCTCTGCATCTGATGAATTATTTCGATCTGGGTGATACTGAAGAGTTAATTTTCTATATGCCTTCTTGATGTCTTGTTCGCTTGCATCTTTTGAAATTTCCAAAATAGAGTATAAATCGCTATTCATTTTAAATTATGTTTTTACGTTTTATACAAGGTTTATTAACTAATAAAAGTCTTAAATATAGAGTTTAACTAGTATTTATAAAACACGAAATTCGTTTTTTATCTTAAAAATTATATTTTTTTTTATCTTAATTTATTATAAAATGGGTGATAATAAAAATTTAGATGAGGTTATAAGACGTTTGAAAAATAGAACTTTATCGTATGATGAATATTGGAAAATGATGGGTGTACCTGATGATTTGGCTCCTAATCTTGCATGGACACATTTTATGCAAGTAGCTCCAGAAAAATTATCAGCACAGTATATCTTAAACTTTGAAAAAGCACTAAAACTACAAGGTTTTAAATTATTTCCTAAAGAATCATATATACGTGAAAATTTAGCAACTAGCGCTGATGAGGCTGCTAAAAATTATTGCGATAAACCCGAAAATCAAGGCAAAGAAACATGTAAATGTTATAATAGTGCTAAAGTACTTGCTGATAGAGATAGAGAGGCCAGAGACCATTATAATAATATAACGATTCCTGCATGGAAAGAAGAAAATCGAAGAACAAAGGCAGAACATAATGCAAAACTTGCTGCTAAAGCAGAACGTCTTAAACAATTACAATACAATAATGAAAGAAAAATACAAACTTCAGGTTGTGTTTGGGAGGGGCTCGATTATAGGGTTGCTAATGCAAAAGACTATGATGTCCGAGATTTGGGTCGTGCAGATTGTAAATGGCCTAACAAAAGGTATGATGTATATTTTTCGGATTCTTACAAGGTACGAACAGAGAGACAATTTGAAGATAATAATAAAATAGAAGATTGGAAAGAAACTAGTCAACCAACATTTACACCACCTAACATGGTCAATCAATGTTGTAATAATACAGTGAATGTTGGTGAAGGTGGTTCATCTGCCCAGAATATAGTACAAGCTTGTAATCAAACGGCAATAATGGGTATTGAAAAAGAACAGGAAGCTGAGAAAAAAGCAGCAGAAGACGCTGCCAAAAAGAAACAAGAACAGGAAGCCGCTGCTATAAGGAAACAAGAAGAGGATGCCATAAGGAAAGAAGAAGAGGAAGCTGCCATTAAAAAAGAAGAAGAGGAAATTTTGGCCGCAGCCGAAAAGAAGGCCAAAATGATTAAGATTGTAATAGTTATTGTAGTATTTTTAGTATTAGGAGGAGTTGCTGCATTAATGTTCTTTAAATCTGAATCAGGTGAAACTTCATCTCCATCTGAATCAGTTCAGAGTGAGACTCCACTTTCTAATACATCTGCATAAGATAAATAAATATTTGTAAATGTTTTGTTTTCAATAATTTTTTATTGAAAACTAGTATTTTATCTGATCTGATATAATACAAATTATTTTCTAAAAACCTTATTAACTAAAGGGTTTATTTTTTTTTATTATACGCTCTCATTGCACTTATAGCAGAATATGTTTTTGCATCAGGACTTGTGGTTGCATCAGGACTTGTGGTTGCATTAGGACTTGTGGTTGCATCAGGACTTGTGGTTGCATCAGGACTTGTGGTTGCATCAGGACTTGTGGTTGCATCAGGACTTGTCATATTATTTTTAATAATTCCAACTATTATAGAAACAGCGCCTAATATTCCTAAAAGTACCGCAAATGCTAAAAATTTGATGGAGCTTTTTGATTTAATGTTTGAAACAACGGCAGATACTTGTTTACCGTCTTTATCTGTAGGAGGCTCAAACTTGCAATCACCACTTGGTTCGACTGTTATGTACATAACACTACCTGTTTGATCATCTTTTATATTACGTGGATCTAGGATCTCAGTACCTCCTGGCACATCTGCAAAAAAATCATATCCTATCACATCATTTTCTTGAACGCGTTTTTTAACTTTTCCGTATGTTGATCTTGCTAAAGTACCACTAAGTGACGCAACACCCGTGCATGATACATACGGTTCATCATACCTTGTTTGCTCTGGTTTTCTTGATTTAATGTACAAACCCATACATACCGTAGATGCTATTATAAGGGCGCCTCCACCAATAAAAAATATATGTTTCATCATTTGCTTTCCAACAATCATTGGAAATATAAACGGAGCTGCTAAACATGCAAGAACTATTAGACCCATTATTAAGAAAGCAAATGGAGATATCCCTTCCGATTTGTTTTCTGCGACTTGGGTAACTACATTTTTTATTTTTGCAGCCATTTCATCCGTAACAGATGCGGTTGCTGATAAAATACAGCTATTTAGAGCATCTGCAACATTAGACTGTACTACATTTGTAAAAGAACCACCACACGTACCGTTTAACTTATTTGTATGATCTTGATTTATAGTACCTGCACAGCATTGTTTTTGTTTTATATATTTACACGCAGACATGCTTGCTGACATATCATTGCATGTATTTGTCTTAGACTTCGAACTAGAACCCATACCTTTTGCTTCATTCAAAGCTTTTTGTATAACTTCATTATCAAAACTTGCGTCCATTTTTGTCAAAGCGTCAAGTACTAAATTTATTTTGCATTCATTTCTAGCTGATTGAACATTTGATTGAGTGATATTCTCTGCTCTAGCATTTTTCATAATTTCTTTAAGTTCCACAGGAGTAAACCCAGCTTCTTTCAATTCTTGAATACACTCTTTTGTCAGACCAACGGTTACCTCATTAGATCCCGATTGATTAATGGTGTTATCACACATGCTTTCCTGTACTGCCATACTTTGAGCTTTCGTAACAATGTTCATACGAGTTTTAGCCGTTTGATCGCTCTCAGCTTTTGATCCAAAAATATTACTTAGCGCACCCCAAGGCGTCATACTTGCTAAAGTACTTGCAAGTTGTCCTGCCAACTCCATTCCTTCTTTTTCAACGTCTTTGCAAAAATCAGAAGCAGTTTTATTTTCTACTCCTTTATCTTTACAAAAATCATCGTCATCTTTTATGTCACTTTTGCATACACTTGAATCAGTTTTACTAGACAACGGCATTTATTATAAAATAAATATTATAAATATTTAATTTAAAAATATTAATTTAGTCTAATTAATACAAAATGGGTCTCTTGTTTCTAGATCCATAGCTGTTAGTTGATAAAAAAGCATATGTAATACCTTTTTCATTAAATTTATTTTTTACTCTTAAAGGTTGATAAAAACTAAGGTTGTATTGATGTGATAAAATATCTGATTTTGATGCATCAAACTGTCCTACTGTTGCACAATTGGGACCAGATGGTCCACTAATTCCTACATTTTGCGATGAATTGGGACCAGATGGTCCACTAATTCCTACATTTTGCGATGAATTGGGACCAGATGGTCCACTAATTCCTACATTTTGCGATGAATTGGGACCAGATGGTCCACTAATTCCTACATTTTGCGATGAATTGGGACCAGATGGTCCACTAATTCCTACATTTTGCGATGAATTGGGACCAGATGGTCCACTTGTGACAGAATCAAAAAATTTGATTCCATCAGGACATTCGTATTGAACGAAACTAGGTCCAAAAGCGCAAACACGTTTTTCTGATGTTAACAAATCAGATTCGGCAGAACCATTGAAATTCTCTTGGAAGTGTTCGGATGATTTTTCTCCAGTAGGGCTGCTGTATTGTATAAAATTGACTCCTTGACGACAACTGTTAACGGGATTTGGTTTTTGTTGTCCACATCTTTCATTTTCCCAGTACTGATTTGAATCAGGAGTATATTCAAAATGTTTCAAATTAGGGTCTCCTAGTTTGGAAAGTTCCTCTGCACATTCTTTCAAGAGTTCAGGATTAGATGAATGCATATATGGGTATCCTTGGCATTTTTTTGATTTAGATAATTCGAAGTGAAAACCTTCTTTTTCTTTATCTTGAATATTTGTCAATTTATATACTGACAACAAAACAATAGTTATTAAGAAAGATACTATGTAAGATGAAACTATTGGAGATACACTTTTAAACTTAGAAAAAGTTTGGTTAAATCCAATAAGAGTTATAGTCGTAACAACGAAAATTAAACAAAAGAAACATATTTCCTTTACCGATAAGAACATTTACTTATTCAAAAGATTTAGTTTTACGCTGAAAAAATATACTTATATGGAACTTTGTAGTTTCAACATAGGCATAATTTCATCTGTAATAGCTTTCTTAGTTTTTATTATTTCATAAAGTTTTTTATCACCAGACATAACAGCATCCTCCTCACTAACACTGTCTGGTTTAACAAGTGATAAGAAATAAACATCAACTTTTCTTTCTTCTTTTGGAAGATGAAGATGTGACTTGAATCTAATAGCACGACCGACAATCTGTTCCAGAGATGCATTATTCCACGGAGGATCTAGAACTATAACGTTTTTAACTCCCTTCAAATCAATACTTTCACCACCAGCACGAGTTATGATAAGAACATCAATTTTATCTGCATTAAATTTTCTAATATTTGACAATCTATCCAGTTTAGAAACGTTACCAGAGTACTCAGCGAATGATATACCGTTTTCTGATAATACTTTAGCAATAGGTTCTATACCAAAACTGAGCCAATTTGTAAAAATAATAGACTTTCCGCTGTGTAATATCGGAATAGCATAATTTACCTTTCTAGAACAATAGTCAGGTCCTGCTTTATTTACAGCACGGCGATATCCATTGTAAAATCGCTCAGGTGATTTAAATTGTATTCCCAGAAATTCTTCTCTGCCTATCAGTGTTTGATATATTTTATAATATTTTTCACTCATAGGAATATCTATATAATGATCGAAGCGTTCTGGATAATTATCTGGGTCTTTATAATCAACTATGTCAATTTTATCTCTTAAGAGTAATGCAATTTTTTCTAAATTCTCATCCGATATATCACGAGTAATCCATTGTTCTGCCTGAAAAGCGTCATAATCTTTCTTTAGACCAACTACTTTTTTACCGTGAACCATGTTTATTAGTGGAATAAGGTCAACTACAGAGTTTACAAAAGGAGTTGCTGTAAGAAGCAATCTCTTAGTGGCTCTGAAAGCTGCATTGATCAATATACTTGCCATCGCACCGTCAACATTTCTTACATTATGTGCTTCATCTACTATAAGAAATTTATTCCTTAAAGAAATGGGTCGCCCGTTAACATGTTCACTCCAAAATTTATTCAATGTATAGATTTCGTATTTATCTTTATTCTTTACTCCATAAGTCTCTTCCATTGACTTTTCAAAATTGGAACATGTCGACGGCGGTCCCACAAAAACGACGCCGCTTTTTGGATTTTTATCAAGGTAGCATTGTGAGCACGTAACAGCTGTTAAAGTTTTTCCTAAACCAGTTGCGTGAACTACTAGCAAACTGTCATTGTTTTCCATAAACTCAACGACCTTCATTTGAGAATCCGTTAGTTTCATTTTTGATCTGCTAGCACAATCGGTAGCAATTTGTGTCAAACGTTGCCATCTTTGACTGTTTACTCTTATAGGAGCTGGTTCACGTTGGTTTCTTCCAATAATTTGCATTTTTTTAGGTACAAGTGTAGTTGTAGTGCTCTTTTTATAACCAGGCAAATTTTTACATTTTCTAGTATGTTCATCTCGATATTGATGCGGTTTACATGGAACTAACTGATCTAATGGTTTTCTCTTTCTGCCACTTGGGCTTCTATCATCTTTAGGACTAATTCTTTTAGGACTAATTCTTTTAGGACTAGGACTCCTTTTAGGACCACTGTTTGTTTTCTTATATCCTACAATATTTTTGCATCTTCTACTATATTTATCTCGATACTGATGTGGTTTGCATGGAACTAACTGATCTAATGGTTTTCTCTTTCTGCCACTTGGGCTTCTGTCATCTTTAAGACTAGTTTTTTTAGGACTAGACGAAGATTTCTTTTTAGCTCCTAAATGTTTACCTTCTAATTCAGTAATTCTTTTACCATCTTTATAGTAATATTTTTGACCATTTTTTGTAATAATATAATAGACATTCATTTATTATATCTGGGAAAAAAATGATTGTGTTAAATACACATTTGTTGTTTTGTAAGCATTGATATATCACTCCAATTTCTTGAAAAAACAAAACTTGGTCTAATAACAGGTTCTTGGTCTCTTATACGTTCAAAATTTTCTTCAGAAATGATCTTTCCCGATACTTGCCCCATTTTAATTAAATAATCAATCTTTTATATAGTAAAAAGTTAATGTTTAGTGATTTACGACTAATTTACAGTTTTGAATATCTGTATCATTTCTATTGTAAAAGAAAAATTCTGATTTCACAAGATGAGGAACCGTTTTATACACACATAGAGTGTCAAAATGATCAATCATAAAATGATCTATTGGTTGTTTAACGCCAAATTGGTTTACTAGTTTGATCAATTTATCAGCTCCTTTAGGCCGTAGTACATATCCAAAGGTTCCTCCCCCGTACAAACGCATATTATTAGAAAAACGCATAACACCATCATGAACAAATTCATCACCATAATGTGTTAATCCATATTCATCGTCAAAAAATCCTAAATATAAAATATCCCATCTAGGATCGTGTTTAATATTTTGATAAATTTTGTTAAATTTTTCTACAAAAAGATCATCCAACACAACATCATCTTCTAGTATAATAGAATTCTTATCTTTTTTTAACGCGTCTTTCCACATTGAAATATGACTAACTGCACAACCAAGAGTTCCAGCAAAATATTCATGTGTTAATTCTGGCCATCGTTTTCCAATAAAATCTTTACTAACAGCAAAAATTGATTTTAATTCATCATTCAAAACAAGTGTCTTTCCATCAACTGCTTGTTGTCGTTCGTAATTTTTCAGCCCAATAACACTTGCGTGTTTAATAAAATTTTCCCATCTATCTGCTCTTCTGTCCAAATTAAGTACTTTAATGCAACAATCGTCATAAAAGTTACTATTATTAAACTTTCCTGATACGATAGACTCAATTACAGGAATCAACTGTGTTTGGTTTAATATCTTTAATTTTTCACGTCTAATTACATCGATTCGTTTTTCCCACTCACCGTTATCGATCGCATCGTTAATTATTTTCAAACTTTCTTTAGGATCATCAGGATTTATTAGTATATAAGCGCCTTCATCAATATAAGAACTAATATTAGGACAACCATAATAAAAACATAGACATTCTCCAAGAATTGCGTCTACTATTTTTTCCGTAAAATAATTTTCTACAGATGCGTTTTCACATGCAATTGTATATTTATATGGGAATATACCATCATCTTTAGCATAAAATGGCAGAGAACCTACATAGTTTTTAAACCCAAAATTATTAGTTTTACCATAAAGATCAAAGTCTAAATTATTTGAAACAAAATGAGCTATCATATTGATTCGTTTAACATGACCAGCAAGTCTATATTCGCTTGACGTGACACTAGATAAAATCTTTGTTTTTTCTATCTTCATACTCAAAAGTTCAGAATATGTTTTGTTTAAGTGCCATTCTATGCTATTACGATTAAAGAAACAATGGAAAAAATTTTCTGTTCTTGGAATAATCCATTCGGTTGGAAAATATGTTTTTCTATTCTCTAATTCTTCCATTGATAATAAAATTGTCTTTTTTGGATCCCAATATTCGTCTTGTCTCGGAAAATTAATAATACAATAAAAATCAGCTTTTTCTTCATCTGTAAAAAGAATATCCCCCCATTTTCCATCTGGTTGACAAAAACGTTTATAGATATCAAATAGTGTTTTATTATCAATCCAATTACACATTAATTTGACTGATAATTGTTTATTAATTTGAGATTTATATCCAATTAAATTAAGCCATTCAGATGCACGTGCCGACCACGTTTGCTTCATCGCCCATTCAACACTTTTTACTCTCATTTGTTCCTTCATATTGTCATTTTTTGCTATTTCGACAATTTTTTCTAATGCTTCTTCAAAGTATTCTTGAGAATAAATTTCTTTATTAAGCAATACACCCCTATCACCTATAGTATCTTTCAAAGCAGCAAGATTACTAGTTACACAAATACATCCAGCAGCTAACGCCTCAAGAGCGCTAATACAAAAGGTCTCGTGCCATGCAGTCGGATAAAACCAAAAATCGGCTGCTAATTGATGTTCTGCTAACTCTTCATTTTCAACGCGACCCATAAATTTAATATATTCTGTTGACTTAATTATCTTAAGAAGATCAGAGTGTTCGGAATCAAAGTCTTCTTCACCTCTGTAAACAAAAAGTTCAGCATCTGGGATTTCTTTTCTAATATATTTAAAATTATCTACTAATTGTTTTAAACCACGTATAGGATTTGAAGTATATATAAAACGATTTTTAACACGCTCTACCTTTTTATTGTATCGCGAAACTTCAATTGCGTTACCAATTATAAAAATTTTTTCAGGATCGATAGCATTGTATTGTTCCATTACAATCTTTTTATGCCATTCCGTCAAGACAACAATACCATCAATATTATGCATGATATTTTGCAAAAAGAATCTTCCATTTTCCGGCATCATAATACCTTTCCAAGCTGGATGCGCAAGGACATCGTGAAACCATATGTATGTCTTCTTAGCATTATTTTCAAATTCTAAAAAGTGATAAATGTATCTACTAACTATCATCACGTCAATCATATGAGATTTCATAAAATGATTGAGATGACATGAATTAATAAACGTAACGTTTTTTACTTTTGTATCACCAACACAATCACCAAAAATATAAATGTCGTGCGTTTCTGATAGTGATTCAACTAAACTTTTTAAAGCTAGTTCAGCGCCATACACAGCATTTGTACTCGAGTTAAAGTCTGGTGCGTAACCAATATTAAAACAAATAATTGGTTTAGATGTCATTTTTAATACCATAATAATTCTTTTTATAACATAATAATGTCTTAGTATTAAAATCAATATAATTTTTAATACTATCTCTACAAATCTTTACATACTGTAAAATGAATTTATTGGAAAGTTGCAATATGAAAGAAAAAACTCGTAAATCTATTGGTAAGTATACTGTTTTTAAAGAAACAGGATATGTGCTAGAAAGCGCGGTTTCGTTTTCTCAATATGTTGTAAATTGCAACGTACTTGTAACTTTAATTGGAGAGAAACATGAGAAAACTTTTAAATGTAATGCCCCAGCTTTAACAATATCTGAATACTGTGCAAAAGCAGTAGATCGCAATCAAAATTGTCGTGTTATTTTAGAGTATTATTGTGGAGGTGAAAATATTAAAGCAGATAACCCAACTCAATTAAATTCTGACTCAATAAGAAATACTTATATACAGATCAAAAAAAATGGAAAAGAAAAACAAATACTTCCTTTGGATTACAGACCAGCATTTTTAACTAGATCTGGTCAAGATGATCTGTATGGAGATGGATGGAAAAAGTATAAAAAATGTGACAAAATTATAAAGGCTTTTATTAATCCATTTTGGAAAGGTTCAGATAAATTTGCTATGAAGAATCCACAGTTTTATTCTCCTAAAGTAATAGAATTCTTAGATTGGTATTACCAAGAAATATGTTCAGTATTTGAAGAAGTAGAAATATATTGTAAAAATCATGTAAATCTTAAGGATATTAAACGTAAACTTTTTGATGCTTGGAAATTAGTTACAGATTACTTTATAATTAGAAAGATACTCAAACAGGATAATTTGCATATAGATGAATACATATTGATAGTAGGTGAAGCTCACAGGATAAATATTGAGATGTTAATTAAACAACTTCACCCTCTTGTACAACAAATTGGTAATACTCAATTTGGTGAAAAGACAAAATGTGTTAACTTATATGAAACTTTTAAATTTAATTAAGTAGGAAAGACTGCTAAATATCCTTTATTTCTTAAAAATTGGTTAAATGTACTATTTACAATTAGTATATCACTTATAAGGTCACCCCAAATTATCTTTACGCTTCCATAATATGAATTAAGGAACATACTTGACAGATTAACCATATCACCAGCCTGATTAGAAAAAATACTCGAATTTGCTTGTGAAAGTTTAACAATTATTGTAAATATATATTTAATAGTGTCTTCACTGAATATGTTTTCTCCAATTTTTTTATTAACTTCGTTGATGAAGATACTCAGGAGATCACTGTTTGAATAAGATGGAACGCTTATGCGATTAGGAAAACGTCTGTTCAATCCTTCGTTTGCTCCAAAAAAACAATTTTCCATTTCTCTTTCGTATCCAGCAACTATCATAATAGACATACCCATATATTTATCCAAAAAATTTACAATTTCTGTGATTGCTTCTGGACCAAAAGATTTGCTATCTTTCATAAGAATACCATTACTACACGGCATTATTTGATATGCTTCGTCTATTAGAATTACACCTTCTAATCCTTTCATAAGTACTCCAGCTGATTTTATTGCTGTATGCCCAACGTATTCTCCAACCATATCTTTTGGAGACGCGACAATCAAATCCCCTCGTAAAAGAATACCTGCTTTTTCAAAAACAAAAGCATATGTTTTTGCAAGCTTTGTTTTTCCGACACCTGCCGGACCTGTAAATACTAAATTAAGAAAAGCATCCATAAAAGGTCGGTATCCCTTACTCAGAATGTAAAGTGTTTTGCATAATTGATTTCGAATTTTAACTCTGCTTGTTCCGGTAACAGAGAGAATCCCGTCCTCTTTATCTGTAATCGCTTCTAAAAGATTTTTACGTACCATCCGAATCACACGTTGGATATTCGGAACATCATACTCTTTCCCTTTTGTAACAGCCAACTTAGATAATTCTTTTAATTTTATCAAAAATGCTGTGTTAATAGTGATCATAGGGAAAAGCCTATCAAGCTCTTGTTTTTCTATACCAGACGTAAAAAACATTTCATTTTTTTCAATCTTGTCATCTGTAATGCTTTGTAAAGTTTTTTTCTGCAATTTTTGATATTTTTCTAACTTGGCCTTGTAAATATCTTTAAGAGACTGTGCTACTTTTATACAAAAATCATCTTCTTTTACAAGTGATATGAGTTCGTCCGGACTAATATCATCCGCATCCGGAGGTTCAGGTGCACCAGGAGTGTATTTTTCCAGTTCTATCTTAATACTTTCCATAATATTGCTATCAACAAAGTCAAATTCAAACTTTTTTAAAGATTTAGGAATTGGTTTTTTAGTTACTACCGGTTTTTTCTTAGGAGGTGGTGTTTCACTTGGAGTATCAGAATCATCATCTGTCAATTCAAGAATTGGTTTTTCAGTTACAGGTAGCTTTTTTGTAGGAGTTTGTGGTGTTTCACTTGGAGTATCAGTATCAGAATCAGAATCATCATTTGTCGATTGTATATCAGATTTTGATTGACTTGATTTGTGTCTTTCCCAACCTTCATCGCCACCCCATTCTTTCCAAATCATGTCTATTAATGTTGGTTTGTTCCTATTAGATACTATCAATTTTTCTGATTTACTTTTGTGTTCATTCATTTCACTTATAATAGCTTTTAATTTTGGTACTGTAAACTCATCTTTCAACTGTTGCTTTGAATGTGTATAAGTTGACATTTATATCTAATAAATATTTACAAAAATGAAAAGAAAACAAATTTTATTTTAAAATTTGTTTTAAAGGATTTTTATAACCCAATTACGTAAATACTTTCATTAAGAATATTATTCTCCAATTTCTTATTCTAATGAATCATTATTAGGATATTCAGGTAACTCATCATGATCAGGGAGTAAAATCATCCTCGTCCGAATTATCTAATAATTCTGACTCCATAATCTCACTTAACTTAGTATCATTGTGTAAACTTAATAATTGTAACGTTTCTGGTAATAACACTGTCATATATGCTATTGTTTTCATAAGTCAAGTATGCGCAATTTTGTAAATAATAAATTATTAATTTTATTATAATAAAATGGGAAGTCCTGTGTGTACTCTGGGAAATCTTTGTGACGCATTATTAAAATATTACAATACATCAATTCTTGATCATCCAGATATGAATTCTGAATTAAAGAAAGCTTGTTTTGAAGAAGCCGAAAAGTGTGCCAATACGAATTTAGCACGGAAAGACAGAAGTCTAAAACGAACTGTATTGTCTGAGTTAATCCGTAGTCATGAACATTCTGATATTAATAAACCATACGCTGATTTTATTGCTGGGCCAAAATCACTTACTTTACAATGGAGTTCATATTATAAGAAATTAATATATATTTTTGGAGAAAATCATTTTGAAGAATATTATTGTCCAATATTGGAAACTAAAATAGTTACTTTTGCAAAAGATGATTGTCCTACAATCGAAGGTAAAAAAACTATTGCTGCAGAAGATTATATATATGCATTACATCAAGATGGAGATATGTTTTCTGATGTTTATGTTGAGACTGGTGCTTTTTTTAAGAAGGAGCAGGAATATACAGATGATGACGATAGTAGGCTTTCTAAACTAAGAAATCGTTTTACAAGATGCTTGAGCAAGGATGCTAATTCTCACCCAGATTGTAGGAAAGGTAGAGTTCATTATATTGATATTAGACAGATTGAAGGCATGGAATATGGAAATATAACACATTATACAACAAACTATATAGTATTTTGTGATGAACCAGATAAAGAAGAATATTTAAATTATCTTGTCGATTTTTTTTCTGAAGATAAAGTATTACACCTGATTGAAGATGTTTCCAATATGGATTCTCCTGAAGAATTTATAACATACCTAAAAAAAGAGTTTGATGAAAATTATCTCTTTGAAAAAGAGTTGCGTGAATCAAAGTTGTCTGAACCAAATATTAAAGATAAAATAAGTAGTTTTATTGATGAAAATATTAAAAAGTATGGTATCTCATTTATACAATCTATTATAGATGGTATAAAATCATTAAAGGAAGTTCTTGAGATTTACAAAGAAGATTTTGGTATCATGGCGGAAGAGGTTTTAAAAGATCCAGAACACCAGGAATATTACAAATCTTTTAAAAACAATTTAGATGAAATTTTTAAAAAATTAATAACTTTAGAATCATTACTTGTAGATGGATATCTACTTGCTCGCGTGTTTAAAAATTTTAATATTGATGTCGAAGATGAAACAAAACGAAGAAGTACTGATGAACCATATGAACCTCATAACATTATTATATATGCAGGCGATGGTCATTCAAACAGGTACAGAGAATTTCTTAAAGAACTTGGTTTTGAACTAATAGCTATAACTGGAGAAGATTGGCGTGATAAAGACAGCACAAATCCATATAAAAAATTGTATTAGTATGGAAGGTTTCCCTCAACCATTTTTTAAATATCACAAGAAGGTTAATTGGTTGGAAGATGCCTCTTCTGATAAAACACTCCCTAGACGGTCGGCTAGGTCAAGAGTATTACAAAGTAAAAGTTCTATAAGTAAACCATCATCTAGTTCAAGAGTATTACGAAGTAAAAATCCTATAAGTAAAAACTCAAAGAATGGTGATTGGGAAAAAATTAAGAGCACTGATGGCACAAGATATTATGCAAATAGGAGATTAAAGATATCTCAAAACGAACGACCAGCTGATTATATGTCTGCTGAAGACGAGGATGACATGCAAGAATACTGATAATTTGATTTAAAAGATTGATATATAGAATATAGTTCCTAGGAGGTGTGTAATTATTTTAAACTCTTTTGAAAGTTTGATATGATAAAGTTATTTTACTAAATACTTTATCATCCACTCGCATACACAGTGTTTACACGTGTTGGAACATCCAGCAAAAATTTATTAAAAAAACATTTAAAAAGTTTATGTAAATACATTTCTTGGATCAGAAAATGAACTAGATATGTTAATCGTGATACTATCAATTGGTATTACGATTTTATTTTGTGCATTTTTTAATGCACTTTTCAAGACATTTCTTATCAATAGTCTTCTTAGGAGATTTCTTAGGAGACTTCTTAGGTGATTTCTTTGGAGACTTCCTTGGAGATTTTTTAGGAGACGTCCCAGTACACATACCATATTTTTCCTCTAGCTTGTCCTTATCATCGTGACGAATAAACTTTGTAACATTAGTTCCGCATTTACATTTTCCTACAAGAGCGGGGCTTCCATTAACAAATCTTGGATTTTTATATACCGTGACGCAAATGTTACTTGGTGGTAACTTTATCGTTTTTCCGCACTTGACGCAAAAGAATTGTGTTTCAGAAAGTGTCATTTTTTATTATACGCGTGATAAAAAATTTAAAAAATATTTATAATTTCACACCTAAGAATCTCCCGATACTTCCAAGAACTTGACGATTAGGTATCGCTTTTCCGCATTCGTAATCGGCAACCACGCTCGTTTGAATGTTTAGCGCCTTAGCAAGATCTTTTCGTGTCAGACCCTTTGATTGCCTAGCTTGTTGTATAGTCATAGCGGTAGAATTATCTATTGTTTTTGGTGCCGGTGGGTCTTCACTATCTAATATACGAAATTCCTTGGTACCGGCAGGATTTTGTTTTTGAGAGATCCTTATCTCCGACTTCTTAAAAACTACCTTTTCCCAATCTTGATGATTCATAACTAAATTCCTTTATTTAATAAGTACTTAATCTTTAAGACTAAAATCTAATAATAGTTTCTTATACTAGAACATTGAAACATATCCTTTTTCCAAGAAGACTACCATCAATATTATCAAATATAAAAATAAGGCTCACTACAAACGACCAATCAGAGTATGTAGTAAACTCAGGTGTTTCTGTACCTTTATTACCCCCAGCTACGATAGCCCCAGATTCGTCAAAACCAAATCCGTTAAGCTGAAAATAAATATATGTAGTGTCCCCTGAATTAACTACAGAATTTGTTCCTAATTTATTTACTCTATTTATAGTCCCTGTAGCGTCTATTCCTGTTCGAATTACTTTAACAAGACGTGATGGCGTTTCATTGCTAAGGTTAAAATATCCGCTAATTTTATTTACAGATGCCGGATTATTTGCAGACTCCGGATTAAACGCCAGTTGAAACAGCAAAATGTAAGGAACAGTATAATTGTAAGGATCAGTATGATTCTTATAATTAACAATTAATACTTTCAAATCTCCCATAACCCTAATTTTATCTTCAAAATACAATATCGCTTGATTAGAAGTATCAAAACTAATAAATGAATAGTTATCATCTACCGCATTAGGAATAGTATTAGAAGGTTTTAATAATTGGCGCGCCAAAGTTAAACCAGAAATAAAAGTTATAATTTTATTAAAATCAGTTTCAAATGTATTATTTTCTTTAATAAAATACGGTTGAGAAGTATATGATTTTTTATCTAATATAAGATTAACAGAATCCTCATTATATGTTATTATATAAGTAAATTGTACATTGGCGTTTTTTAGCGCTTCTGTTGATAAATAAATGAGATATAAATCGCTACTCCATAAACCGTCTGTAATACTAATAATAATCCTTGGAAATGGAAAATAAAAATTAAAAGTTTGATTTGGAAATAATTCATCAACATATTGATGTCTACCACTTGTATTAAATACCTCTAAAGCAAAATCGAGACCTATATGACCTTTAGAACCACCCAAATACTGTCTGGTCATATTTTCAACTACAGATAAAAGATTCGTAACATTACCTGTAAGTTGTGATTGTATGCCACCAGTAGTTGCAAACTGAACTATGCCTATCCGAATTTCATTTTCAGATATAGGAAGTGTATTAATTATTTTTTTTACAAATTCTTTAGTTTGATTCCATGTTGAATCCGACATACTACTAGAACTATCAATATTAAAAATAATGTCTGCTTCTCCAAAATTATATCTTGACAAAGTTACGTCTGAATGTTTACAAGAACAAGAAGAACAATAAAGTTTAAAACTCATTTTGTTATTATAATTATTAATTATTAATTTTTATATAAATATTTTTAGGTGCAGTGGAAAAACAAAGAGACACAAACACTACCTAAAAATAACTTTATTTTTAAAGAACTCACTCAATTTTCTTTAAAAATAGTATTTTATAAAATAGGAAAATTATTATATTCATGCAACCATAACTGCTTCTATCTGTGAATGACAAGTGTATTCAGATAATACAAAATCTTTTGGTGTTAGACGTCCTACATCTTCCAAAGTCTGAACATTAGGTAATTCTAATTTTGGAAAACAATACGGAATTCGTGATATTTGTGTTTTCACTTGATCAACGTGATTAGAATATATATGAGTGTCTCCCATTGTCATATAGAAAAATCTAGGTATTTTACTAGTTAGTTTTGCTATTGTCATTAGCAAAAGAGAAGAAGATGCAATATTAAAAGGGACACCAAGAAAAGCATCTTGTGATCTATTATAACAAAACATATCAAGAAAATCTTCTTCTACATAGAATTGAATAGTTATAGAATGACATGGATATAAAACCCCCATACTAGATTGAGCTGGATTGTAAGATGTCATCAGAATTCTACGAGAATAAGGATCGTTCTTGATCAGATTTACAACATCGGCTAATTGATCAAAACCTCCTTCAGTTCTAAGAGGTCTTCTAAATTCATCCAAATTATAAGGTGCGTTAAAAAATCGCCATTGATATCCGTACATTGGTCCCATTACACCCTTTGAGTATTGCAGACCTCTGGACATAATAAATTCTTCACTTGTATTTCCTTCCCAGATACGCACATTCTTTTCAGAGAGTTTTGAAGAATCTGTATCTCCACGAATGAAAAATAGAAATTCTTCAAGAACACCTCGAAGGAACATTTTCTTTGTTGTGAGAAGAGGAAAACCTTTACGTAAATCAAAAGTCATGTCATTCTTGAAAATAGAAATGGTCTCTCCATTACGTCCAAGACGTTTCACACCACTTTTCATAATTTTTTCAAGAAGATCTAGATATTGTTGTTCTCCATACTCAGTACGTTCAAGTACATAATGAGTAAACTCTGTAAACTCCGTTTTTTCAACTATAATAAAATTCTTCAGCAATTCTAAACAAAAATACACATCACACTCGTGTTCTCCTTTTATCACTGACAAATGAACTTTTTTCACAAAAGATTGTTTTTCAAACACAGTTCTGTATATTTCACCACCTCCGGCAATCATAACATCGTCGTCAACTGTGTTCAACCAATCAGAACCGACTACAGGTACTTTGTTATTCCATTCAGAAGTATTCACAGAGTTGGGATTTCGACTAATACAGACAACGTTTCTATTCGGTAGATTAGGTAGATGAATTCCGGTATTTGTACCAATAACTATTGTTTTTCCCATAGTTTTTTTCTTGAAAAGAGCAAGGTCTTCTTTGCAATTCCAAGGCAAACTATTTTTGTAACCAATACCTCCCTTTTCATTCATTGCCATAATTACTTGAACCATTTTTGTTCTAGATTTTTCCGTTTTAATAAACAAAATTCAAATTCAAATTTTCGAATCGTCTTCAATTGCAAAGCAAGTAATTTTTTCATTGATAGAGTCTATAAGTTTAAGATTATCTTTTACTCTTCGAAGATCCCAATTACACACAAATAAAGAAGTAGTAGAATCTTCCGACATTTGAAAATGCCAATTTGTACTTCGACCCAATTCATCCGGTGGAAGTGTTATTCCGCTATTGGTGTATTTTAACCAATCAAGTTCTACTTCAAGAAATAAAGAGTTTCCGACAATAGTCCAAGTAATTTTTCTATTAGGAAATTTATACTCCTTATCATTTTTTAACTCTTTGGGAGTCATTTTTCATATTGGAAAATTGTGTTTTAGACTATGTTAAATGTATCTGTATCAGAATCCGATTCAGTAGGAGTGCTTGGTTTTTTTTCTTGATACAAAACACCATGTAACCATTTGGTTTCTAGTATGTTAACAGTTTCTGTGGCAATTTTAATTGCACATTCAACTATTTCGGTTGGTAAATGAGACAATTCTAAGCGAAAATCACGGCTAATATAGTCTATCTTTATTGTACTAGATACCAAGTCTTGTATTATTTCGGGTATAATGGATGACAGATTCTCTTGCATTTCCTTGATTATATTTTTCTTAATTCTATCGCGAGATTCACCTATTATCATTTCTTGATAAAATGGTGGTGCCTTTTCAATAGAATATGCAATTTGTTTATAACAAAGTTCGTTAAGGCTTTCGGGAATAGGCATTTTGTTAATTGATAACAAATAAAGTAATTTATACGCATTAAAAATTTTACAATTCATAATTATTTATTTATTTTCATTTTATATATAATAAAATGATTAGTGTTTGGAAACAAATTATATCAAGAAAATCGGGAAAACCTTACTATAAAAATATGTCAACAAATGAATCCGAATGGAATGTACCTAATAAAAACGGAATCTTGAGACAATTTGAAGAATCTAATAATACATTTATAATATATATTCCAGATGTATATCTAAATTTAAACAAAAAAAATTCAAAATCATTAGTATTTTCACCAAGAAAAATATATATAAATAGAAAAAATATTTATCATGATCAAACATTTGGTGATTGTATTAAAGAATTGATTGAAGGTGCGTATGATATTTATTCATCAATATTAAAATTACCATATGAAACTACTATTATATGTAGTGGTCAATCACCTGCTTATTATTGTTTAGCTATGATGAATTTTTCTATTTATAATGACAAAGCTAATATTATAGTATTACCTCATAGTAAAACAGGTCAGAAAACTACATCCGATAAGGTATATATGGAAAATATAAAATATTGTGCTAGATTAAGGGAAAAAGGAATAGAATTAAAAAAGAATGTAATTATAATCGATAGTGTTCATTCGGGTGTTGGTATTTTAGCTCTTGAATCAGCTCTTAGACATTGTTATCCAGATATTCATGTTTTAAAATATTCTATTAATGATGATCACGATATACCTGTTTATCGTAAATATAATTTTAGATGTCAAGCTATATATTCAGATTATTTTCCTAGGATAGTTAATCATTATCCTGTTCGAAATTTTGATGATTCAACTAATTTTATAACTAATTTTATAAATTTAGACAATCCAATTGCTGAAATGGTTGTTGATATAGCAAGAAATTATCCATATATTAAGGTTGAAGATACTGAATGGTATCAATTAAATAACATAATAACACCCGAGATAGAAGCTGCAAGAACAAAATATAAAAGTGCTAGAGTAGACAAAGAAACGGCCCTTGCATCTGCAAAAACATTTGAACCAATTATAACAATAAATGAGTTTGGATCAGAGGTATATGAATGTCCTATTTGTAAACTTCAAACTGTTACATCCGAAGTTAGGAAAAATAATTTTGCTCATGCGTGGAATTGTCCAAACCAATATAGAAAGATTATACTTCCAAAGCCAATGATGGGAGAATCACATCCAATGCGGTGGGAATCACAGCCAATGAATGTATGGGGATCGGCGGCACCAGCAATGGGGGGATGGGAATCACAGCCAATGGATGTATGGAGTTTGGCGGCACCAGCAATGGGGGGATGGGGATCGGCGGTACCAGCAATGGGGGGATGGGGATCGGCGGTACCAGCAAATGGAATAGATTAAGGGTTGAAGTATTTAACAAATTATTCTGGTTTTCTTCAAGATAA